>ERZ772766.1191-NODE-1191-length-14300-cov-4.746367_pt1 | contig 14300 bp, 8 predicted proteins | sample MGYA00511379_ERZ772766 | MGnify/ENA primary metagenome ERZ772766 (study PRJEB29015, sample SAMEA2737895) | human oral metagenome | biome: human oral; feature: human-associated habitat; material: dental | place: China | collected 2116 ...
CTATAGGGAGATAAACCTCCTATAATCTAAGTATCGCACATTTTTCGTATTTGTCAATGGAAAATTGCGACTTTTGACAATAATTCCGATGGGTTTATTGTAAAATGAAATCGGACACGAAAAAAGGACAGGCAGAAGCACTTGTGGCAGAGGTTTCTGAGAGAAACCTACGCCGAAAGGAGCATCCTGCATGTCCGAGAAACATTCTGCTCACAACAACGCGAAACTTCAAGCATCGGATCCTCTAACCGTTTTTCAAAACAGCGCGGATGAACTCAGCTCGCAGCAAAGGAAAATATTAGGATACCGCAATCCAAAGAGCTGTTTCATGGACGATTCAACCACATTGCTTCTGCTGCTTGAAAATTTGGGGGAGATCGTCCGATTTGCTGCCGCAATTCACCTGGTTATTATTTCCTTCCGAATCGTCTCTTTCCTATTGTAAAATCACGCGCTTTATATTATCATAAAAGGGTAACGATTCCAGGGTGCTATACGGGGATAGCCTCTGGTTATGGAACGGGTGCTCCATGCCGTTCTTCGAAAGGAAGCACCGATAAATTGAGTACGACGTATCAGCGCTTCCCAAACAGCAATGGAGGTGTTAGTAAATGAGTACGGAAACAAAAAGCCAAAGCGACAAGATTCACGAGGCCGAGCTGGCGTTTGACCGGAAAAGGCGTACCTTCGGCATGATCTGCGGGCCGATCTGTGCCATCCTCGTCATGATCACGCCGATTCCCGACTTGCCGCTTCCGGCGCACAAGCTCCTGGCGATCATGACGCTGATCGCTCTTTGGTGGATCACAGAACCGATCCCCATCCCGGTGACGTCGCTCCTCGGGCCGACGCTCGCCGTCATCTGCGGCGTCGTGGGAGCGAAGGACGCCTATGCGGCATTCGCGAATCCCATGATCTTCCTCTTCATGGGCGGATTCATCATCGCCAAGGGCATGATGATGCACGGACTCGACCGAAAATTCGCCTTCGCGCTCCTGTCGATGTCCTGGGTCGGATCGAACCCCAGGCGCATCTTCCTCGCCGTCGGTCTCGCCTGCGCACTGTGCTCGGGCTGGGTCAGCAACACGGCGACGGCGGCCATGATGTTCCCGATCGCGCTCGGTCTTCTGGAAGCGATCAAGGAGATGTTCGCTGCGAACGGCAAGACGATCGAGCTGCACGAATACAAGTACGCCACGGGTCTCATGCTCATGACGGCCTATGCGTGCTCCATCGGCGGCGTCCTGACCCCGATCGGTACGCCCCCGAACATCATCATGCTCGGTTTCCTCGACCAGATGGCCGGCATCCACATCTCCTTCTTTGAATGGATGATCTGGGGCTTCGTCGCCATGGTCGTCTACTTCATCATCGCATACTTGATCCTCGTCAACATGTTCCCCGCCGACGTCAAGCGCATCGACGGTGCAGAGGCGTTCATCGCCGAGAAGCGCCGCGCTCTCGGCGGCTGGACGCGCGCGCAGAAGAACACGCTCGTCGGCTTCTGCGTCGCCGTCATCCTCTGGGTCACGCCGGGTATCCTGAACATCGCTCTCGGCCCCGATTCGCCGATCCTCAAGATGTACAGCAAGCTCTTCCCCGAAGCGATCGCCGCGATGGCGGGCGCTCTCCTGCTCTTCTTCCTGCCCGTCAACTGGAAGGAGCGCGAGTTCACGCTGAATTGGAAGGACGCGGCTGCCGGCATCGAGTGGGGCACGCTGATCCTCTTCGGCGGCGGTCTCGCGATGGGCGGCATGATGTACAAGACGGGGCTTTCGACGTGGGTCGGCGACTGCATCGTCGGCTGGATGGGCGGCGAGCCGTCGCTCTTCATGATGGTCGCGATCTTCTCCGTCATGGCGCTTCTCCTGTCGGAGCTTTCGTCGCACACGGCGGCTACGAATATGATCGGCCCCTTGGGCGTCACGGCCGCCATGGCGGCGGGCTTTAGCCCGATTCCCGTCGCGGTCGGTATCGCGCTCTCCTCGTCGCTCGGCTTCATGCTGCCGGTGTCGACGCCGCCGAACGCCATCGTCTACGCGTCGGGCTATGTGCCCATCACGAAGATGATCAAGACGGGCGTCTACATCGACTTCATCGGCATCTTCTGCGTGACGATCCCGATCGTGCTCTACCTCGTCGAGTTCATCGTCGGTGCGCGCTGAGACAGGTCTTCTCCGCCTGCGGCAAAACCCGAAGGGCGGTCATGAATCCTGGTGCAATATTGTGTAATGCAAAAGACCGCTGCATGGGTCCGCGAGACTTCATGCAGCGGCTTTCTCGTTTTTGTTTAGGAGGAAATATGGCAAAAGAAATCGAGCGCAAGTTCCTCGTCCATAGGGAGCTTTGGCAGCCGAAGGGCGAAGGAATCGAGATCGCGCAGGGCTACCTCGCAGCGGATAAGAAGCGCGCCGTGCGCGTGCGCCTGGCGGGAGACCGCGCCTATCTGACCGTCAAGGGGCCGACGAAGGGCGTCGAACGACTGGAATTCGAGTACGAGATCCCAACGGCAGACGCACGCGCCATGCTCGCCCTCTGCGAGCGTCCATGGATCGAAAAGCGCCGCTACTGCGAGCAATGCGGTGCGCATACATGGGAAATCGACTGCTTTATGGGCGAGAACGAAGGTCTCGTCGTAGCCGAGATTGAGCTTTCTACGGCGGACGAGATATTCGAAAGGCCGCTGTGGCTCGGTGAAGAGGTGTCAACAGACAGCCGCTACCTGAACGCAAGCCTCATGCGCCTGCCTTTCTCGCGCTGGCGGAATTGAGGAAAGAATCGCTGGCATCAGCAAGCCTTATATAGCAAAGCCTTATTGATGAATCCCGCATTTTGCTCTATAATAGAAGAAACTGTGCAGGCCGCCGTACGCCTCGTGCGCGCCGCAGCTGCACAAATGTCCAGCAAAGGGGAAACATCATGGATAAAGAACAATTCCTGCACGTCTATCGCCACTCGTTGGCACATGTGCTTGCAAAGGCCGTCATCGAAGTCTTCGGCAAGGAGACGCAGTACGCCATCGGGCCGGAGATTGCCGACGGCTTCTACTACGACTTTCTCTTGCCGCGCGCGGCGACGAACGACGATCTCAAGACCATCGAAGAGAAGATGAAGGAAATCTTGAAGCGCAAGGAAAATTGGAAGCGCGAGGAGATTTCCAAGAGGGATGCGCTCGAACTTTTCAAGGATCAAAAGTTCAAGGTCGAGCTCATCGAAGATCTGCCCGACGACGAGATTTTGACGACGTACCGCACGGGCGATGACTTCGTCGACCTGTGCCGTGGGCCGCATGTCGAGAACTCCGCCGCACTATTGTCTGCCGCCTGGCAGCTTCGCTCCATGTCCGGCTCCTACTGGCGCGGCGACGAGAAGCGCGACCAGCTCACGCGCATCTACGCCTACGCCTTCCCGACGAAGGAGGAGCTCAAGGCGCACCTCGCGTTCATCAAGGACGCGCAGGAGCGCGACCACAAGAAGATCGGGCCGCAGCTCGACCTCTTCATGTTCGACGAGACGGCGCCCGGCATGCCCTACTGGCTGCCGCGCGGCTGGAAGCTCTTCAACGCGCTGCTGGAATTCTGGCGCGGCATTCACGAGGCGCACGGCTATCAGGAAGTTTCCGCGCCCGTCATCAACAACAAGCGCCTGTGGGTCACGAGCGGCCACTGGGCGCATTACAAGGAAAACATGTTCCTGATTCCCGGCGCGGACGGCGACATCGAAGCGGACGACACCTTCGCGATCAAGCCGATGAACTGCCCGAACGCCATCAAGATCTACCAGCGCAAGACGCGCTCCTACCGCGACCTGCCGATCCGCTACAACACGGTCGATGTCATCCACCGCAAGGAGAAGTCAGGCGAGCTCAACGGCCTTTTCCGCGTGCAGCTCTTCCGTCAGGACGACGACCACACCTTCCTCATGGAAGACCAGATCGCCGCTGAGATGGGCGACATCATGGACATCGCCGATGAGATCTATTCGACGCTCGGCATGAGCTGCAAAGCGGAGCTTTCGACGCGCCCCGACGACTTTATGGGTGACATTGAGACGTGGAACATTGCCGAGAAGGAACTCAAGGAGATCCTCGACCGCAAGTACGGCGAGGGCAATTACGAAGTCAACGAGGGCGACGGCGCCTTCTACGGCCCGAAGATCGACCTCAAGATGAAGGACGCGCTCGGCCGCGAGTGGCAGGTCGGCACCCTGCAGCTCGACTTCCAGCTGCCGCAGAACTTCGACCTCAAGTACATCGCCAAGGACGGCAGCCACAAGCAGCCCGTCGTGCTGCACCGCGCCATCTTCGGCTCGATGGAGCGCTTCATCGGCGTCCTCATCGAGAACTTCAAGGGCGCGTTCCCCTTCTGGCTCAGCCCCGTGCAGGTCGGCATCGTGCCGATCCGCCCCGAGCACAACGACTACGCCAAGAAGGTCGCGCAGAAGCTCTTCAAGAGCCACGTGCGTTTCGAGGTCGACTACGCCGACAAGAACATGCGCGAGAAGATCAAGGGATTCAAGCACTACAAGGACCCCTACATCCTCGTCTTAGGCGACAAGGAAGCCGCGGAAAACACCGTTTCCATCAACGTGCGCGGCACGAACGAGCAGCTCAAAGACGTGCCGCTCGACACCTTCATCGAGATGTGCCGCACGATGAACGAAGAGCACAGCTTGGAGCTTATGACGAAGATTCCCGAGTAAGCTCTCGCACAAACACATAAATGCAAAATGCCCCACCCGCCGCAAAATGCGGCAGATGGGGCATTTTTGTATGCTTGCGCAGCTGAATCAACACGATGCAAGCATTCCTATTCTAGCTTCGGTCGCTCGCCAGCGCCAGTGCATACACAGAGCCTGCGCCCGCCTTTTTCAGCACGGCGGCGCAAGATGTGAGCGTCGCCCCCGTCGTCAGGATGTCGTCGAGCAGCACGATGCTTTTCCCCGCGATTTCTCCCGCGCCGCCTTTCCCCGCCTCGGCGAGGGAGAACGCGCCGCGCACGTTGTCCGTCCGCTCCTTCTCGCCGAGTCCGTACTGCGGCGCAGTCGAGCGCGTCCGCTGAAGCAAAGGGCGTGCGGGAATGTCCTTCGCCTTGAGCCAAGCGGCGAAGATCAGCTCGGCCTGATTGAAGCCGCGCTCCTTCTCGCGCGCTTCATGGAGCGGCACATAGACGGCAAGATCGGCGGCGAGAAATTGCTCCGGCAGTTTCGCCGCCGCCAGAGCCGCGTGGATATAGGGCAGGACGCCGCGCCGGCTGCGATACTTGAGGTCGCGAACGAGCGTGCCGAGCGCGCCGCCGTAGAAGCCGACCGCCCACGCATCATCGAGCGCGGCGAGCGCTTCTGCCGAAAGTGCGAGTCGATGCGGTCGCACCGTGCGCGAAAGACAGGGCGCGCACCAGCCGCCGCGTCTCTCGCAGTAAGCGCCGCAAGCCGGGCAGCGTGCGGGAAAAACGACAGAAGATACGGCGTCCGCCAAGGCGGCGAGCCATGCCGCGCCCCTCACGAGAGCAGCGGACTCTCGCCGCCCGCGCCCGCAAGCCTCTCGGCGAGCAATGTGTAGCGCCTGCGCGTCCTGTCGTTCGATACCGCCGTGAAGACAGCCGCCTTCGAGCCGAGCAGCACGACCTTTTTCTTCGCACGCGTCACCGCCGTATAGAGGAGGTTGCGCTGCAGCATGATGTGGTGCGCGGCGACGAGCGGCAGCACGATCACGGGGTACTCGCTGCCCTGGCTCTTGTGCACGCTCATGGCGTAGGCGAGCGTGAGCATCATGAGTTCGTTCGGTTCGTAGTCCGCTGTCAGTTCCTCGGAATAGCGCACCTTGACGCCGTCCGCCGACACCTCGCGGATGAAGCCGATGTCGCCGTTGAACACGCCCTTCGTGTAGTCGTTCTTCGTCTGCATGACCTTGTCGCCGACACGGAACGTGAGCGTGCTGTTACGAAACTCCGCCTTTTCGGGCGCGGGCGGGTTGAGCGCCGCCTGCAAGAGGCGGTTCAGATTGTCGACGCCGCACGGCGTGCGGTGCATGGGCGACAATACCTGCACCGCTTCCAGAGCGGAAAAGCCCTCGCGCGGCAATTCCTCGCGGCACAGCGCGACGATGCGCCGCGCCGCCGTCTCCTCGTCGGGCATCTCCAGGAACTCGAAATCGCCGCCCGCAGTGAACTGCGGCATGCGCCCGCGATTAATCGCGTGCGCGTTCAGGACGATCGTTCCCTCGCCGCTCTGGCGAAAGACTTCCTTCAAGCGCACGCTCGGCACAGCGCCCGAGCGCAGGATGTCCTTGAGGACAGAGCCGGGGCCGACGGCAGGAAGCTGGTCGACATCGCCGACGAGTATGACGCGCGCGCCCTCGGGCACGGCTTCAAGGAAATGCTCCATGAGCACGATGTCCATCATCGACACCTCGTCGAGGATGACGGCGTCGGCGTCCAGAGGATCGTCCGCGTCCTTCTCGAATACGGGCGAGCCGTCGGCCTCTATGCCGCCCTGTGCGCCCAGAAGCCGATGCACCGTCTCCGCCTTGCGCCCCGTCGCCTCTGCGAGCCGCTTCGCCGCGCGTCCCGTCGGCGCACCGAGGAGCACGGAGAGCCCCTGGCTCTCAAGAACTGCGATCATGCCGCGCACGACCGTCGTCTTGCCCGTGCCCGGGCCGCCCGTCAGCACGAAGACCGCATGGTCGAGCACGGCGGCGACAGCCTGCTGCTGCTCTGCGGCGAGCGTGATGCCCGCCGCCCGCTCCCAGTCGGCGACGATGGCCGCCGCCTTTTCTGCGGGCAGCACGGCAGCCTTCTGCTGCAGGAAGAAAAGCATCTGTGCCGTGCGTTTCTCCGCGCGGTAGAGCCACGGCGGATAGATGAGCGTCTCCGCGCCGACCTCCTCGAAGGCGAGCCGTTCGGCGGCCAAGGCTTCCTTCAAGACCTCGCGCACCTCCTCCGTCGGCGTGCCGAGGAGCTTCGCCGCACGCTCCGTCAAAGCGGGCGCAGGGATGCAGCAATGCCCCTGCTGGGAGACGGTGAGGAGCGCGTGGCCTAGCCCTGCCTCGATGCGTTCCTTGCTGTCCTCGGCGATTCCTGCGCTCTTGGCAATCGCATCCGCCGTCAAAAAGCCGATGCCGGCGACGTCGCGTGCCAGACGGTACGGATGCTTCTCCATGACCTCGATGGCAAAGGAGCTGTACGTCTCGAAGATGCGTGCGGCGTACGCGCCCGAAACGCCGTGCATTTCGAGCCACAGCATGATCTCTCTGAGCTCCTCCTTCTCCATGTAGGAAGCGTGGATCTTCGCCGCCGTCTTCTTGCCGACGCCCGCGACCTCGGTGAGGCGCGAGGGCTTCTTCTCGATGATCTCAAGCGTCTCCTTGCCGAACTTCTGCACGAGGCGGTGCGCCATCGCCTCGCCGACGCCCGCAATCGCGCCCGACGCGAGGAAGCGCTCGATGCCAGAGAGACTCGTCGGCGCAGAAACGCGAAGCGTCGCCGCCTTGAACTGCTCGCCGAAGCGCGGGTGCTGCACCCACTCGCCCGAAAGCGCAATCTCCTGCCCCACGAGCGGTGCGGGCGCGTTCGCCGTCACCGTCACGAGTCCGCGCCGTCCCGATGGCCGCAGGCGAAAGACCGTGAAGCCCCCCTCGGGCGCGGCAAAGACGACGCTTTGTGCCGTCCCTTCGAGCGTTTCCATGCTGCACCTCCTGTCCCTTGGCGGCTCTTTTCCTTCCTGCGCTTCGCTCCGCGCAAAGGCTCAGTCTCGCCGCGGGCATTTCCCTAGTCGGCGAGCGCTTCCCAACGCGCGTAGCGCTCCTCGATCTCCTGCTCCTTCGCCGCATACAATTCGGCGATTTCCGCGCTCTTTTCGGGATCGCCCTGCACCTCGGGCCGATTCATCTCGAACTCCAATCCCTTGAGTTCCGCCTCCGCCATGGCGATCTCCGCCTCGGCGCGTGCGAGCATCTCGGTGCGCTTGGCGTCCGACAGAGAAGCGAGGCGGCGCTGCTCCTGCTCCTTGCGGGCGGCAGCACTTTCCTCCGCCGTCTTAGAAGCATCTGCACCGCTCGCCGCGCCTGCGGCAGTGTCCGCCTGCGTCGGCGACACGTCCGACGCCGCACCTGCCGCCCGCCGCATAGCGGAAGCCGCGCTCTTTTTTGCCGCCTTTTTCGCGCCGCCCGCCCTTTCTTCGGCAGCTTCGGCGGCTTCCTTCTCCTCGATTTCCTTCTTCATGCGGTAGTAGCTGTAGTTTCCCTCGTACTCGCGCAAACTTCCCGCCGCAAGCTCCGCCGTCGTGTTCGCGACCTTGTCGAGGAAGTAGCGGTCATGCGAGACGACGACGAACGTGCCGGGAAATGCCATCAGCGCCTCTTCGACCGCTTCGCGCGCAGGAATGTCGAGATGGTTCGTCGGCTCGTCGAGCACGAGGAAGTTCGCGCCCGTGAGCATGAGCTTGAGGAACGCCAGACGAGCCTGCTCGCCGCCCGAGAGATCGCCGATGCGGCGAAAGACCTCGTCGCCGTGGAAGAGGAACGCGCCGAGGTACTTGCGCGCCTCGTCCTCTGCGATGCCGAAATCGTAGTTGAGCTCGCCGACCAAGGTATTCTCGGGATTCAGCCCCTCATGCTGCTGCGAGAAATAGCCGATCTTCACGCGGCTGCCGATCTTCACGCGCCCCGTCTGCGCCGCAAGCTCTCCCAGAAGCACGCGCAGGAGCGTCGTCTTGCCCGCGCCGTTCGGGCCGACGACGGCGATGCCGTCGCCTTTGCGGACGAGCAAGGAGAGATGCGAAAACACGGCGCGGCTGCCAAAAGCGAAGGTCACATCCTCCAATTCCGCCACGCGGTCGGCGCACTCAGCGGGCGGATGAAAGGCGAAGTAGCTGAAGCTCGCCTTCTCCGCCGGCAGCACGATGCGTTCCATACGGCGCAGCTGGCTCTCGCGCCCGCGCGCCTGCTTCGCCTTGATGCCCGCGCGGTAGCGGCGGATGTACTCCTCCGTGCGCTTGATGTGCTCCTGCTGCTTCTCGTAGGCGGCGAGCAGCGACTTCTGCCGCTCGGCGTGCACCTTCTGGAAGTAACTGTAATTTCCCGCGTATGCGGTCACCGTGCCGCCCGAAAGGTCGAGGATGTGCGTCGCCACGCGGTCGAGGAAGAAGCGGTCGTGCGAGATGATGATGACGCCGCCCGCATACTCTGAGAGGAAGTCTTCGAGCCACTCGATCATCTTGATGTCGAGATGGTTCGTCGGCTCATCGAGAAAAAGGAAATCCGGCTCGCGCAGCAGCGCCTTCGCGAGGCATATTCGCGTCCTCTGCCCGCCCGAGAAGTGATGCACATCCTTCTCGAAGTCCTCCGCCGTGAAGCCCAGGCCGAAGGCAACGCGGCGGATGCGGCTCTCGAACGAATAGCCGCCGAGCCGCTCGAACTCGTCGACAACGCGCCCGTAGAGTGCGAGCTTTTTCTCGCTCGATGCGGCGGCGATCTCCTTTTCCAGTGCACGCTTCTTCTCGCCGAGGTCGATGACGTCGGCAAAGGCACGGCGAAACTCCTCGTAGAGCGTGCCCTCGCCGAACGCTGCCTGCTGCTCGACGTAGCCGATCGCCGCGCCGTCGTCGAGCTGCACGCTTCCGGCATCCGCCTCCTCCTCGCCCAGGAGGCAGCGCATCAAGGTCGTCTTGCCCGCGCCGTTCGCGCCGACAAGACCCGCGCGTTCGCCGCGGCGCACCTCAAAGGTCACATCATGAAAAATCTCTTTCACGCCAAACGATTTGGCAAGCCCGACTGCCTTCACCTGAAACTCCCTTTTCCCAATAGCGCACGCATACGTTTCGCCCCATCTGCACACAGCGAGGGACTTTAGGAATCACTGATAAATTCAGCGACCTCATTTTATCAGCGCTTCCTTTATTTCATCCGTGCTTCCCTGACAACAATAATTTGCAAAATAACTTTATCGCTTCACATAATCCCTGCCGATGTTCACGAGCGCCTCGTCCTTCGCGCCGCCCTCCATGAGGATGCACGGAAACGGCATGCCGTAGAAGAGGTCGACCGTCCTGCCGCCCGCCGTGATCGTCGTCTGCGCTCGGTCGCTCCTCTTGCCCGTCTCGACGCTGCGGATGACGAAGCCCTTCGCCTGCAGGATCGCCGCGACCTCCGCGCCCGCGCCCGTGATGCCGCTCGAATTGACGACCGTGACGGCGACCGCGCTCGGTGCGGGCGGCTTCGTCGGCTCTTCCTTCTTCTTTGCCGCACTCTCGCCCGCTGCATCGCCGCCCGCCACTTTTTCGCCCGACTGCGGCCCAGCATCGTCGAAGCGGAAGCCTTCGGGCATTTCCGCCTTGTACTTCGCCGCATAGCTCTCAGCGCGCTCCGCCGCCTCGCCCGCAAAAGGAACGCCCGCCGCGCGCGCCGCCATGCGGCGGATCTCCATGATGTCGGGAATCCAGTAGCTGACGCCCTTGAACCACGCGGGATTTCCCGGCGCCATCTCCGCCGCCAGCCCGTCTTCCTGCACCTTCTTCATGATCTGCAGGAACTTGAGCATGTCGCTCGTGTCGAGATCGGTCTTGACGCTCTTCGCCACTTCACCCACGATCTCGGGCAGCTTCGCGAAGATCTCGGGCGTGGTCACCTTCTGCAGAACCGCACGCATGAAGCGCTGCTGGCGGCGGATGCGCCCGATGTCGCCCTCCATGTCACGATAGCGCACATACTCGATCGCCTTCTCGCCCGTCATGTGCTGCATGCCCGGGTAGATGTCGATGACGAGTCCGCCGTCGTCATCCCAAGGATCTTCGTAGTACATGCGCTTCTCCACGTCGATGTCGATGCCGTCCAAGGCGTCGATGATGCGCTCGAAGGCATGCACGTCGATGAGGATATAATAGTCCATCGGCACGTCGAGCAGCTGCTCAAGCGTCTTCTTCGTCAGCGCATAGCCGCCATAGGCGTAGGCGGCATTGATCTTATCGTAGCCCACCCCCTCGATGGCGACGCGCGTATCGCGCGGAATCGAAAGCAGCGACGCCGTCCCCTTCTCGGGATCGACCGTCGCGACCATCAAGGTGTCGCTTCGCCCCACATCGTCCTTTCGCTCATCGACGCCCAAGATCATCACATGGATCTCGGAACTTCCTGCGATCATGCCGTCCGCCGTCGTGCGGCGCGCAAGACCGCCGCCGAAAAAATGCGCTGCAGCCGCCGCGACTGCAGCGACGAGCAAGACGGCGACGAGGATCCCGATGCGCCGATAACTGCGCTTCTGCTCCAAAACTTCCCCTGCTTTCCTTATCGAATACAGACCGCTGCCGCCGTCTGCCTTCATAATTATATAGTTCAATACAGCAGTATAGCAAAAAAAGCCCGAAGCCGCAATAAAAGGGCGCAAGAGGAGAAATGTTGACCAATTATCAATTAATTGCTATAATGAATCCAAAAGTCCAAATTATGCAAAAGTCTTGGGTTTTTAGTCCTAGAGGAGGAGAATAATGTTCAACAAAAAATCTTCGCGCCATTCGCTGGCGCTTTTCGTCGCCCTCGCCCTCGGCAGCGGCGCGTTGCTTGCACCATCAGCGACGGGCGCTGCCGATGTCAATGGGCAGAATGTGGAGATTGACGATGCACATCCGACCGTCGCCGCTGACCACAAGGTCGGCACGGATGGCGCAGCGGGCGGCGCAATCACGAGCGCAGCCGACACAGGGAACGTGGCGAACAATACCCTGACGCTTACGAAGCGCTCGTTTACAGGAAGCCTTTACGGCGGCTATACCTTGGGCAACGGCAATGTGACAGGCAACAAACTCTTCATCCACGACGAAACATCTCATGTCGTGCAGGAAAAGGTGTATGGCGGTCATGCCAACGGCAGTGGTTATGCGACAGGCAATACCGTCACGCTGACGGGCGGCATATTCAGCGACAACATCTATGGCGGCAGCTCTGTCGCAGGCAACGCCACGGGCAACACGGTCAACCTTGGCGATGGCAATAAGCCCTTCCAAGGATCGTTCCACGGCACAATCTACGGCGGCGACGGTCCCGGAACAGGCGATTATGTGACGGGCAACACGCTGAACGTCAACACGAACATCATCGCAGAGAATATCAAGAACTTTTCAACCATCAATTTCAACTACAACAACACTGTGGGTGCAGGGACGATGCTCCAACTGGACGATAACGCCAACAAGCGTACGAGCGTCGACTGGAACGGCATCCATCTGACAGGAACACCGGACAGAGCTTTCTCGCTGATGAGCAATTCCAACGGCATCGACATCAGCAACTATGACGGAGGCTTCAAACATCTTACACTCACTGCCACGCACGAGGCTTTTGTCGCACCCAGCAAGCCACTCGGTGGGAACAGATACCAGATGATCAACTACGAGCGCAATCAGTTTGCAGGCGTAAGAAAAAATAACGTCAATACGAGTGACGGTACCCCGAGCATCAGCGAAGTCGACGTATACGGCGGCGAATCCAAGATCGGCAACACGACGGCGAACAACGAGGTCACCATCACGAATGCGCCAGGGCACGGCGAGGTCTACGGCGGCTACACCGAGGGCGACGGCACGACGGCGGATGTGGCGAAGCGCTATGACAGCACGGTCAACAAGGTCACGATCACGGGCGGTGCGGCAAGCAAGCTGTACGGCGGCTACACATCGTCATCTGCCGGCATCGCTACGGGTAACATCGTCACCACCAAGGGCGGCACCGTGCGCAACAATATCTACGGCGGCTATTCGGTGTATGGCGACGCTACGGGCAACACGGTCAATCTCGGCGACGGCACAAGCACATCCGCCGGTACGATTCAAGGCGAAATCTTTGGCGGCAGGAGCACGGTCACGACGAAGGATCAGACGACGGGCAACACGCTCAATGTCAACACCAACGCCGCTGCAAAAAACATCTGGAACTTTTCGACGATCAACTTCAACTTCAGCACCCATGTAAATGCGGCCAACACGCTGCTCACGCTGAACGGCACACAAGCGACGAAACTCAAGAGTCTCGACCAGCTCCATGTCAAAGACGTTCCGCGCGGTGAAGGGACGCTGATGGAGAACGCAAACGGCATCAACATCAGCGAATACAGCGGCACGGTGAAGCGCACGGCAGAAAAGACAGAAACCCTCATCGACAAAGACGGCACGACCAAGATCAGCTACAAGGGCTATCAATTCAAAGACTCGACGTCCATCAAAACGGCAGGTACGGATACATGGGGCGGGCGCTCCGTCATCGGCAACACGACAACGAACAACCATATCAGCCTCACAAGCGGCTTGTATGCAGACATCTACGGCGGCTGGACGAGCGGCACAGGCTCGACGGCGACGGGGACAGATGCGAGAAATCAAAGCATAGCCAACAGCGTCACGCTCAACGGTGCAACAGCACATACGCTCACGGGCGGAAAAGCTGAGAGCGGCGATGCACGGACGAATCACGTTTTCATGGAAAACGGCAGCGTCACGGGCAACGTCAACGGCGGTATCGCCTCCGGCAAAGCTTCGGAGAATACGGTCGACATCAAAGGCGGCACCGTCACGGGGCAGATCTACGGCGGTGACGGCGATGCCGAGGCGACCGGCAATATCGTCACGATCACGAAAGGAACGATCAACGGCAACGTCATCGGCGGCTATTCGCAGGGCGGCACGGCCAAGGGCAATACCGTGAATCTCGGTGACGGCACAACCGCCTATACAGCAACCATCAACGGCAAGCTCATCGGCGGACAGACCACCTTGGGAAGCGCATCGAACAACATTCTCAACATCAAAGCGAACGCATCAGCGACGAACGTCGAGGACTTCGAAACATATAAGTTCCACCTGAACAGCGGTACAGTCAACAAGGCGAACACCCTGCTCACTCTGACCGAGGGGACGGGGACCAACCTCGACAGCCTCGACCACATCGATGTAGACGGAACGCTGAACGGCAAAGCGACACTGATGGCGAACACCCACGGCATTTCCCTCAGAAGCTATGCGAATGCCGTTGTCAAGACGCACGGAAACAAAGAAGCCGTCATCGACACGGACAACCATACGGCAAGCGCACAGACAATCACCTACGAAGGCTATCAATTTGCGCGGAAGGACACAACGACGACTGTCACGGAAAGCGGCGTCACAAGCACTTGGGGCGGACGCTCCGTTGGCGGCAACTCGACGCACGAAAACGTCGTCACCATAGCGAGCGGCACGCATACGAACATCTACGGCGGCTGGACGGCCGGCTCGGGCACAACGGCAGCGGATAAGGGTGCGAGCTACAAGAACAAAGT
>ERZ772766.1193-NODE-1193-length-14269-cov-2.451034_pt1 | contig 14269 bp, 9 predicted proteins | sample MGYA00511379_ERZ772766 | MGnify/ENA primary metagenome ERZ772766 (study PRJEB29015, sample SAMEA2737895) | human oral metagenome | biome: human oral; feature: human-associated habitat; material: dental | place: China | collected 2116 ...
GGATGATGTTGCGATGACAAATCAAGACAATCCCAAACCCGTCCTTCCGTCGATCCCGGCAGGATCGCCTATGGACGACGCGCTTCGCGGCTCGCTCAGGAAGATGAGGGGTGACGCTGATCCACAGATCAGAAGACTCATTGATGACATTCTTGCCGGTAAGCGAACAATGCGCGATCTAGCGGCAACGGAATGGTTTGGAAGACGAGTCCGCGAGGCTCGTCCGAATCTCGAGGCGATTCGAAAAGAAGCCGAGAAGCTTGAGAAGGAACCGGGCGCTGCTGACAAGATTGTGGAAAAGCCCGAATGAACGCTGGTGGCGGCGCAAGATACGCGAGGCCTCACGGCGAGGACGATCGTGAGGCCTTGAAAACCGGGGTTTCGGGAACCGAGGCCCCAGAAACCGGATCATCGGAAACCGGGGTCTCGGAAACCGCTCCCTCGTCTCAAAGGGCAGGCTGGCCCCGCTTGGTCTTGTCCATTGTCGCCGCCGTAGTCGGCATCCCCGGATTCGTGGCCGCGGGTTTCGGATTCCCCGGCGTCGATGCCGTTGCCTTCGGGGCGACGTCGCTCATTGTCGCTTCCGTCATAGGCTGCTTTGCCCTGGTGTGGAAGGCGAATCGACGTGACACCATCATGTCGGCGATGCTGCTGGCAGGAGCCCTCGGGCTCGCTTTCATTGCCGTTTACGCTGTCATTCACTATCAGGAGATACACGAGACCTCGATTCGCAGCGATTCGAGTCCCAGTGCCCGCAAGCAGGCTCTTGCCCTCATATGCGGCCCCGTCATGGTCGGCCTGTGGTTCCTCCTTCTCGGCTTGGGGGCTATGCGGAAGGCGCGAAAAAAGGGCGGCGGAGACAAAAAAGAGCCTGAGGCGAGAGAGCGCCAGAAGCAAGAACGGGGGACCGAGGAGAACCGCCGACAAAGCTAGGACCGTTTGGGCGGCAAACACCTGGCCTGGGCGCCGCTTTCCTCGGCCCGGCCTGGACCTGAGGAACTCAGCTTCCCCCGGCGCGCGGTCGTCCCGTTATGCGCCTTCGTCCCGTTATGCGTCTTCGTGCCTTTGCGTGCTTTCTTGCCGTTGCGCGCGTTCTTGCCGTTGCGCGCGTTCTTGCCTCAGCGCCTCGCGTTCGATCCTGCGCTGCGCGGCCGCAGCATCGCGCTCGGCCTTCGGCATCCAGTAGGCCGGACGGCCGGGCGTGAACCACCACAGCAGCTCGATCGCGACGGCGCCGCATCCGCCCGCAGCCGCGGCAAGGACCATGACCCCGAGATTCGACGAGTCGAGCATGAAAGTCTTCTGGAGGGCGGAAACGCTGAAAATGAGGCCATATCCAACGAGCGGCAAGACGATCAGGGCGATCTTCCACCACTCGTAGGGGCGAGCGACGATCGCCAGAACCCACGTCGAGGAGACGATGAGGGCCAAAAGCGCCGCCGTGGAGGCCTGAGCCTGCGTCGCCGAACGCAATGCGATCGTGTACGTGATAAAGGAAGGGATTGCGACCAGCGCGCCGGCGGGGAAGCCGAAGCCGAGCACCCGCCGCACAAAGCCTGGCCGGGCGCGCTCGTTGTTGGGCGGCAGGGACAGGATGAAGGCCGGGACGCCGATGGTGAACCAGCCCGTGATGGTGACGTGGATCGGCTGGAAGGGGGCTTTGACGGCGAAGATCACCGTCAGCATGGCGATGATGGCCGAATAAACCGTCTTCGTCAGGAAGAGATTCGCCACGCGCTCGATATTGCCGAGCACGCGCCGGCCCTCCCGGACCACGTAGGGGAGCGTCGCGAACTTGTCATCGAGCAGAACGATCTTCGCGACCGAACGGGTTGCAGCGGTGCCCGATCCCATCGCCACCCCGAGGTCGGCGTCCTTAAGGGCGAGGACGTCGTTGACGCCGTCGCCCGTCATCGCCACTGTGTGCCCGGCGCTCTGAAGCGCTGAAACCATCGCACGCTTCTGCTGGGGCGTCACCCGTCCAAACACCTGGCGTTCGTTGACGACTTTGTTGAAATCGGCCTCGAGGATCGTCCGCGCGTCGACGGGCTGGCCGGAGTCCATGCCGAGAGAACGGGTGACTGCGCCCACCGAGTCGGCGTTGTCTCCGGAGATGACCTTCACCTGAACGCCCTGGCTGTGGAAAAACTCCAAGGTGTCGGCGGCGTCCGGGCGGACTTTCTGCTCGAGGACGACGAGGGCCAAGGGATCGACCTCTCCGGGGGCGTCGTGGGCCGTCACGTTCGTCTGCGCATAGCCCAAAAGCAACACCCGCAGGCCGGTCGAGGCAATCTCCTGGGCGCGGGCTACGTCGGGGGCGAGAATATCAGGCGCCCCCAGCACGACGTTGCGGGCGGCAGAGCCCTCGCCCGCGGCAAAACTGATCCCCGACCATTTCTTCGCGCTTGTGAACGGCTGGCGCTCGGAAACCTCCCAGGCGGCTTGGGGGCGGCCGACGCCCTCGATGATCGCCGTCATGGAGGAGTTGGGCGAGTCGTCCGCCGCGCCGAGCTGCCGAAGGGCCTCCAAAGCCTCGTCTTGCGAATGCGAGCCGATCGCCTCCACCCCGCCGAACGCCATGGCGTTTTCCGTCAGAGTGCCGGTTTTGTCCGCGCACACGACGTCGACCCTCGCCAGGCCTTCGATGGCCGGAAGCTCGTTGACCAGGCATTTGCGCATGCCCAGCCGCACGACGCCGAGGGCGAAGGCCACCGACGTCGTGAGAATGAGGCCCTCGGGAATCATGGGGACGAGAGCGCCGGTGACCTTGATGACGACCTGGCGCCAATCGTTCTGCTCGATGCGCGTTTGGCTGATGACGGTCAGAATCCCCAGAGGGACAAGGACCCACGTGATCGCCTTGAGGATCTTGTCGATGCCCGACTGCAGCTCGGAGTGCACGAGGCAAAACTTGGCCGCCTCGGCTGTGAGCTTGGCCGCGTAGGAGTCGGCGCCGACCTTCGTCGCGCGGTAGGCGCCGGTTCCCGACGCCACGAAAGAACCGGACATGATTTCGTCGCCCGGCTTCTTGGCGATGGGGTCGGATTCTCCGGTCAGCAGCGATTCGTCGACCTCCAGATAGGCTGATTCGACCACGGCACCGTCGACCACGATCTGCTCGCCCGGGCCCACGACGACGACGTCGTCCTCCACGACCTCGTCGCGCTCAATCTGGGTCTCTTTCCCGTTTCGACGGACCGTGGGGTGGGCCTCGCCGACGACGGCGAGCGAATCGAGGGTGTGCTTGGCCCGCAGCTCCTGGACGATGCCGACGGCGGAGTTGGCGATGATGAGGAGGCCGAACGCGCCGTTCACCCACGAGCCGGTGGTCATGACCAGCACGAAAAGCACTCCCAGCAAGGCGTTGACGCGCGTGAAGACGTTGGCGCGGACGATGTCGAGGGCGGAGCGGCCCGACCGAGGGGGAAGCGTGTTGACCTTGCCCTGTTGAATGCGCTGGGCGACTTCGCTGCCGGTGAGGCCTTGCACGCCCGGGGGTTCCTTCACGTCGGTGAGGCTCTGTGCACTAGTCATGGCGACAAGCCTACCAATGCGGGCCGACGGTTTATCTTCCGGGCGGATGCAAGCGGGGGGACGTCCCCCCGCTCGCCGGGGCCAGCCGCCTGCGGTTGAGGGCGACGGCGATGAGGAGACGGACGTCCCCCGCTCGCCGGGGCCAGCCTTCCGCGCCGAGGCTGAGGATCCCGCCCTCGAGTCCCGCCCGCTCCGCCAGGGGCCAGCAGGGGAGTCGCCGGGCCTCCGCTGTTCGGCGTTCCCCGTTCGCCGGCGCCGAGCGCTCCGGAATCCGGACCGTGCACGGCCCGGCGGCGAACCGAAAGTCCGCCTGCGAGTCCGGCTCCCGGCCTGGCGGCTATCTGCGAGCGGTGTCCGTGCGCATGCGGCGAACCGAGACAATCCCGAATATGACGGTCCATGCGGCCACGCCCGCGGCCCACGTCCAATCGAACGTGCCCTGCAGCAGCGGCCACCGGGCGATCATCGTTATCCCGTACAACGGCGTGAAGGGCGCGACGTCGCGGAAGAAAGACGGCATGGAATCCAGGGGTATGAAGTTGTCGCCGAAGAAGGCCAGGATGGCGAAGCCTCCCAGGATCACCCCGTATGCGCCGTCGCTGCGCAGAAGGTAGCCGACCATGATGCCCATCGCCGCCGTCGAAAGCGACCCAAGCAAGGTCAGGATGGGGGAGAGCGCCCACATCCTCGTCGGCCCCTCCGCGGTGGTCGCGCACCCGACGGCCAGAACGGCCAGGATGCTGAAAAGCGCTGAGGTTATGGACAGAAGGAGCTTGTTGACGAAGTTCGTGACGGGCTCGACGGGCGTCAGGGCGAGCTGGCGCGTCCAGCCTTGGGCGCGCTCGACCCCCACCTGCGCGCCGATCGTCGCCGAGGCCATTCCGGCGCCGTAGACGCACATGCCGATCATGGCCTTGGCCGCATAGTTGCCGTCGCCGGCGGGATTGTCCGAATACTCCTGGAAGGCGCCGAACATGAAAAAGAGCATGATCGGCAGGAACATCGTGAAGACGAGGATCGGAATGTAGAAGACGGTGGTGCTCAGCTGCCGTCTGTAAAGAGACCAAAGGGCTTTGAGTTGCATGTTCATTCTCCCGTGAGCTCCTCGAAGGCCTCTTCGAGCGAGACGTCGGTGACGGATATTCCGATGATCTCCGGAAGGTCGAGCATCGCTCGGTTGAGAGCGAGGACGTCGGGTCCGGTCACGGAGACGCTGGTCTCCTCGAGCCTGCCCCCGATTGACGCCTGAGCCGCTTTCGCCGCCTCCTTCGTCGGGAATCTGCCCGTGACGGTCTGCGCCCCGAAGCTTCCGCGTATCTCGTTGGTGGGCCCGTCGGCCACGATCTTGCCGCGGTTCATGATGACGGTCCGTTCGGCGTACATCTCGGCCTCGGCCAAGTAATGCGTGGCGAAGACGATCGTCTTGCCGCGCTCGGCCTCGGCGTGCATCGAGTCCCAAAATCGGCGTCGGGCGGTCACGTCCATTCCCGTGGTCGGCTCGTCCAGGACGATCAGGCTCGGGTCAGGCAAAAGCGCCAAGGCCAGGCGCACGCGCTGCTGCTCGCCTCCCGAGCACTTGCGCACGCGCCGCTTTGCGATCTCGGTCAGATTCGTCCTGTCCATGACCTCGCGCCAGGGAAGCGGGTTGGGGAAAGTGTCGGCCACCATTCGCACAAGGTTCTCGACCGTGTGGTCGAGGAGGAGGCCGCCCGTTTGCAGCACAGCGGAGACCCTGCCCGCCTTTATTGCGCGGCGGGGCGCAGCTCCGAAAAGGGCCACGGCGCCCGACGTCGGCTTCGACAGGCCGAGGGCTATGTCCAGAGTCGTCGTCTTGCCCGCCCCGTTGGGGCCGAGAAAGGCGACGACCTCGCCCGGGGATATCGAGAGGGACACGCCGCGAACGGCTTCGACGTCGCCGAAAGCCTTGACGAGATTCTCGATGGACAGAGTAGGAACGCTCACAGCTTACTATATTAACCCTCGCCCGGCGGGTGCCGCAATTGGTTTTCTAGCTGAATTTCGGAGAATTTTCATGTTCCGCAGCCGTTTGCCCGCCGGCCTTCGCCTCGGCCCGCGAGCCATTGTCTCGGACCGGAGGCCTTCGCCGCGCCCGGTCACAGCCAGCCGTTGTCGCGGGCGATCATCACCGCCTCCGCGCGCGTGCGAGCCCCGGTCTTGTGGATCGCTGAGGAGAGATAGTTGCGCACGGTCCCTTGGGAGAGGAAAAGCGAACGGGCGACGTCGGCGGTGGTCCCTCCGTCGGACGTCGCCCGAAGGACGTCCTGTTCACGCTCGGTCAGCGGGTTGCTGGAGGCGGCCAGGGACTCGGCGGCGAGGTCTGGGTCGACGACGCGCTGACCCGCCATCACTTTGCGCACGGCCGACGCGAGCGAGTCGGAAGGCGCGTTCTTGACCACGAAGCCGCTGGCCCCGGCCTCCATCGCGCGGCGCAGGTAGCCAGGCCGCCCGAAGGTCGTGACCATGAGGATCTTGACGTCCGGGTGTTCTTTGCGGATGCGGGACGCTGCCGCGATCCCGTCCATGACGGGCATCTCGACGTCGGCCAGGACGACGTCGACGTCGCCGCATGCAACCGCCTCGATCGCTTCGCGCCCGTTGCCCGCCTGCGCGACGACCTCAATGTCCTCTTCGAGATCGAGCATCATGGCGATGGCGCCGCGAACCAGAGCTTGGTCGTCCGCCACGACTATCCGTATCGTCATGCGTCCAGTCTATTGGCTCGCGATCTGCTCTTCCTCGGCCGGATGCGTGGCAGACTCCCCGGCGTCAAGGCTCTCCGGCGGCGTCAAGGCTCCCCGCCGTCGAATCTCGCCTCCACGGCCCATCCCCGTTTGAGCCGTCCGTAGGAGAGGACGCCTCCGGCCTCCCTCACCCTCTGGTCAAGGCCTGCGAGCCCGCTCGCGAGCGCCTTCACCGTGGGCTTCGGGGCGTCGTCGGGGAGGCGGACGCCGTCGTCCTCGATCTTCACCCCCGAAGCCCATGTGGCGATGACGCACCGGGTGGCCGCCGCGTGATGAACGACGTTGGCCACCGCCTCCCGAACGACGTGGGCGACGACGCGCTCGGCCTGCTCGCTCACTTCGACCGGCTCGCCGCGGATCACGGGCGTGATTCCCGCTGCGCAGAGAAGCTCGTGCGCCGCCAAAATCTCTTCGTCCGGGCGCAGCCTCCTCGCGTCGCGAACGACGGCCCGCACGTCGGCCAAGGCCTGATGCGACAGCGCCGCCGCCTGCAGCAGCTCGCGGCGCGTGCGCTCGCGCTGATCCGGCATGTCCAAAAGGCGCGCCGAAAGCTGCGTCTTCAACGCGATGGCCGTGAGCGTCTGCCCGAGGATGTCGTGCAGATCCGATCCGATGCGCTCGCGTTCGGCTTCCTGAGTCAGCTGCTCAATCTTCTTGTTCTTGATCTCGAGTTCTTTCTGGAACGCGATGGTGCCTCCGATGGCGTAGAACGTGATCGTCAGAACGCACAGAAGGGCGAAGGACGTGACTCCTTCCTGCAGGCTCGTCTTGCCGAGGCGGACGAGCAAAGTCGTCTGCAGCGCGCCGAGGACGAGCAGTCCCGACGTCGTGTAAGCGATGACGGAAGAGACGAAAATGAGCAGCTGAACGTTCGCGCCGTCGGCGAAGAAGGCCGCCATGGTCTCCAGCGCGATCAAGGCCGCAATCGTGCCCAAAAGGCCCGGAGAAAATCCGCGCTCCGACGTTGGAACGCTGGGATAGACCAACCACACTCGAAAATAGACGATGTCGAAGGTTACTATCAGCGTCAAAAACAGATATTTTTTGACGCCGTTTTCCGCAAGCAGCCCCTGAATGATCGGAATGAGCGTGAAAAGCAGCCACACGTTCGCATACACCATCGTCAAGCCCTTCGGATGGGCTCGCGCCCAGTCCGCGAGCTTTTTCCTTGAGGCGTTCGCATCGTTCGCCGACAACGCATTGCGGGGTTCGTTCGAGCTTCGGGGTGCGTCGGCTGCCGCTTCGCCGTCGGTCGTGCGGGTGCTCGCGTCTATGCGAGTGTCGCCGATTGCATGCGCGTCTGCTTTGCGCTTGCCGATCTCCTGCGCCTCCATCAGTCCCCCTTTTGGGCGTCGTTTGCGTTCTTGCCGCCGCGGCGCGACGGCGAAATGCCCGGCCCATGCGGGCGCCTCCGAGTGCTTGCGACGCCGTTCCGCTCCCACAACACTACCCGCCGCCGGCGCGCCCGTCGGCCTCGAGGCGAGTCGAGCCCAGGCTGGCCTCCGCGCAGGGCCCGCTTGCGGGAGGGCCAAGCGTTCGTCTGCGGGGGCTCGCCTCCGGCAACGAGGCCCCCGGCGCGGGGCTTCGCCGAGCCCGCGGCGCCGAGGGCGATTGTCTCTCCTCATTGTCGCTGTGGGCGTCGAAGGGGTGCGTCTGCACGGGCAGGCCGCCGGGCCTCACGGCCGGGAGAGACGCCGGATTGCCGTCCCTATCGCGCCGTGTCCTTGCGAATTCTGCGAATTGCGATGGCCGCGAAGAACGCCGTCCACGCTGCGATGTTCACGATCCACGCCCAGTTGAACGGACTGTCATTGAGGGGCCACTGGCTGAAATGGAAAAGGCCGTACATCGGCGTGTATGGGGCGAAGTCGCGGAAGAACTCGGGCATGTTGTCGAGCGGCACCCACACGCCCGCGAGGAATGCGAAGATCGCGCTGCCGCCGCCGATGATCGCGTATGCGGCGTCGGATCGGAAAAGATAGCCGAGGGCAAGCCCCATGTTCGCCGTGACGAGGCTGCCGAAGATGATGAGGCCGGGAACCGCGACCCACATCGGGCCTTCCGCCTTCGCGCCGCAAAGGAATCCCACGGCCATCAAGCCGAGGAGCGACAGGAGAGCCGAGGCGAGCGCCAAAAGGATCTTGTTGACGAGGTAGGTGGCGGACGTCGTCGGGGTGAGCGCCAGCTGCCTGCTCCACCCCGACGCGCGCTCGATCCCGACTCCGGCGGCTATGCTGGCCGCCGCCATCGTCGCTCCGTAGGCGCCCATGGAGAACATGACCTGTGCCGAGACGTTGCTGTGTCCACGCCAGATCGAGGAGTAGCTCTGGAAGGCCCCGAACATGAAGTACATGATGACGGGCAGCAAAAGCGCGAAGCCCAGGTTCGACGGATAGAGGACGGTGTGCCGGAACTGGTGTCGCAAGAGCGGCCAGAGGCCGTGGAGAGGGCGGCGCGACGGCGCGGGGCGGACGGCTCGAATCGGCTGGCCCGCCGTCTTTTTCGTCTCCGGGCGGGCCGCACTCGCCTCCTGGCTGGGTTTCTTTGCTGACATGTCAAGACTCCTTAGGGGAAACGGCGGCTTCGTCGCCGACGTCGGTCAGCTGCTCGAACGCTTCCTCGAGCGACTGATCGGTGATCGAAATGGACGAGATTCCAGGGAAGGCGATGACTTCCCGTACGAGGGCGACGGTGTCCGGCCCGGAAATGGAGAGGGTCTCGGTCGATCGCGACACCGTTGCGCGACGGGCCATGTGGGCGCTCGCGGCGGAGAGGTTCTCCTGCGTGTCGAAGGTCAGGTTGATGTGCTGCGTTCCGAAATTGTGGCGTATCTGCGCGGTGCCGCCGTCGGCGACGATCTTTCCCCTGTTCATGATGATCGTTCGGGGGGCGAAGGCCTCGGCCTCGGCGAGGTAGTGGGTGGCGAAGATGATGGTCGTGCCGCCCTCGGCCTCGGCGTGCATCGCCTCCCAAAAGTGGCGGCGGGCGTTGACGTCCATGCCGGCGGTCGGCTCGTCGAGGATGATGAACTCGGGGTTGGAGAGCAAGGCCAGGGCGAATCGCACCCGCTGTTGTTCTCCCCCCGAGCACTTGCCGATCTGGCGTTTGGCGATGAGATTCGTGCGCTCCAAGATTTCGCCGATCGGGCGGCTCGCCGTCAGCATGCCGGAGACCATGGCGACGATTTCGTAAACCGTGTACTCGCGAAGGAGGCCGCCGCTTTGCAAAAGGGCCGACAGCCTGCCGTCGTCTATGGCCTTGCGCGGATTGCCGCCGAAAACGGAGATCGACCCGGAGTCGGGCCGCGAGAGGTCGAGGACCATGTCGAGCGTCGTGGTCTTGCCCGCGCCGTTGGGGCCAAGGAGCGCCACGATCTCGCCGCGGGCGACGGTGAAAGACACGCCGTCGACCGCTCGGACCTTGCCGAAAGACTTGTGAACGTCCTCGACGACGAGGGCGGGTTCGACGCCGGAAGCGTGATCGCGCGACGTTCGTCGCGCGGGCGATGATGCTGTACTCATGCTTCTATTTTCGCGACGATGAAATCCGCGCGAAACCATCGGCAGTCACGAGCTGCCGATGACAAGTGTCACGGGCCACTTTTTGGCTCCGCCGGGCGTAAAAGCAAGGGTGAGGCCGGACGCGACTGCTCGCGGCGCCCTCGGTCGATCGATGCGAGGCCGAAAGGGCTTGCCGCGCAAACGCCCGACGTAGACTTGTGTTCATGGAGAACACGGAGTTTCGCGTTGAGTTGGTCCGTTTGGTCGACGAGTCGTATCCCGTCGTCGTCGGACGGGGCCTCGAGGGGAGCGTCGCGGAATTCCTCGCGGACAAGCACCCCGACCGGAGGGCGGCGGTGATCACCGACTCGAACGTCGTCTCCCTGGCCGCCGAGAGTCTGATCTCCTCATTCGGCTCGAGGCCCGCGGATCTCGTCGTCTTCCCCGCCGGAGAGGCCTCGAAAACCCGCGAGGTCAAGGAACGCGTCGAGGACGAGCTCATTGCCAGAGGATTCGGGCGCGACACCGTGATCGTCGCTCTCGGAGGCGGCGTCGTCACCGACCTCGCCGGCTTCGTGGCTGCGACGTTCACTCGCGGGGTCCCTTACGTCAGCCTGACGACGACGCTGTTGGGGGCGGCGGACGCCGCGATCGGAGGAAAGACGGCGGTCGACACGCCCGCGGCCACCAATCTCATCGGCGCATTCCACCAGCCGGCCGCAGTGTTCATCGACCTCGACAGGTGGCTCACGCTGTCCGATCGGCAGATTCGCGAGGGGCTCGGAGAGACCGTCAAGCACGCCTGCATCGCCGACGCGGTTTTCTTCGAGGCCCTCGAGGACGCGTTCGTCGAGCGGGGGCTCAGCCCCGCCGAGTTCGTCCGCGACGACGCCTTGGCCGAGCTCACGGCAAGGCGCAACTGCGAGATCAAACGGGATTTCGTGACCTCGGACGTCCACGAGGGCAACAGGCGCATGGGATTGAACCTCGGCCACACGATCGGCCGGGCGCTGGAGACCGCCGCCGGGTACACCCTCAATCACGGCGAGTGCGTGGCGATCGGCCTGGCCCTTCAGTCCCGCCTCGGCGAGCGCCTGGGATACTGCAGCCCCTCCGACGTCGCGAGGATCGAGGCGCTCCTGAGCGCGATAGGCCTTCCCACGAAGATTCCCGAGGAAGTGACGGTCGATCGGATCATGGAGGCCATGGCGCACGACAAGAAGGGCAAAGCCGGCGCCATCCGCTTCGTCTTCCAGGACGGCGTCGGGCGCCTTGTCGTGCACGACGGCGGATCCTATGCTCGGCCCGTCGCGGCGGAGGATGTGCGCGCCTTCCTGCAGTCGCAGGTGTGAGAGCGGCAATCGCAGGAACGGCCGCTTCACCCGATCTCGACGCTGCAGACAAGCTTTCCCCGGCTTCCGGTCAGCGAGGCGCAGGGGCCGCGGCGTCGGCGGACGGGCCGTAGCCATCCGCGTTCGCGGAGCCGCCGGCCTGATCGCCGCCGTCCGCTTGCTTGCCGCCGTCCGCTTGCTTGCCGCCGTCCGCTTTCCCGTCGCCCTCGTCGCCGCCGTCGAAGATGGAGCTGAAGCGGGCGTAGGCGAGCGAAAGGCCGAAGCACACGAGGCCCGCCACGAGGAGGGAGACGATCCGCACGAGCGAGTTCTGGCCGGCCATGTCCACGATCGCGAATCGCAAGACCATGACCATGATCAGCCCGAGCCCGTAGATTCGAAGGGCCTTGCCGCGCGCAATGAAGCCGATGAGCACGCTCACGATTCCCGCGGTCAGGAAGGCGATCGTCCCAAACACGGAGGACCCGCCGGAGACCCCGCCGAAGAGGAAGAAGCCGCCGACGACGCCGATGGTCGTGTTCGCGGCGACGACGGCCGATCCTGCGACGTTCTCCGCCGCGGGCCACGCCATCCAGGTCAGCGCCATGTTCAACGCCAGGAGCGTGGCGAGGAAGACGGCCTTCGCCGGAGGGCTCGCTGCGTCGCGGACGAGGAGGACTGCGAGGCACTCGTAGCAGAGCACGCCGAAGCAGATGCACACCGGAGTCAGGAGCAGCACCGTCGTGGGTTTGACGACGACCTTCGGGTTGCTCCGGTCGACGGTCTGCATCACGACCACGCGCGTGAAGGGCGGGCGTTCGCCCCGGCCTTTTCCGCAGAGAAGCTCCGTGGGCGTGAACTTGCTCGTCGGCAGGCCCGCGTAGATGAGAAGGGCGACGGCCAGGTTGACCAGTGCAATGTGGAGGACCAGCCGCCATTCGTCCTGCAATCCGGCGGCGGACGCCAGGCGCAGCAAATGCAGGGGCACGGCGCCGACGACGGCGACTGCGAGCGCCCAGCTCGAGGCGATGAGGACCGGGCGGTTTGAGGCGCGGCGGCTGACGACGAGCACGACGCCTACGGTGATTGCAGCTGCGAGGAGCGAAAGGAACTCGCGCGCCGTCCCGCCGGGCCGCTGGATCTCGAAGAGAAGCAGAGTCGCGGGCATGATTACAGCGTGCTCTGCGGAACGGCGTCTGACGGTGGGAACGGCGCTCAGCGCCACGGCCCCGACCACGATGAGCTGAAGAGCGGGGTGCACGTCCCTTGCGGGCGAGCTCCAGCGGGCGTTGAAAAGGTCGACGACGCTCAAAGTGACCGCGGTTGCGCTCGCGCTCAGGCCCGCGTACGCGCTCGATCGCGCGTTCAGGGGAAGGAAGGAGACGACGAGGGTTGCGGCGACGACGGCGCCGAGCAAGGCGAGGAGCGCCCACGGCTCGTCGTCGTCGATCGGAAGGGGCGCGTTGCGCATGGCTGAGAAGACTTGCACGGCCGCTAGGCAGCCGGCGAACCACCCGCCGCACAGCGCGTCCGAGTACATAGGCCACGCCGCGATCGCCCAGTGGGAGACCATGGCGTACACGCCCAGGGTCCAAGCCAGCGTGGCCAAAAGCGCGGCCGAGGAGGAGACGGGCGAAACGGTCGCGGCGACGACGTAGGGGGTGGCTGCAAGCCCTGCCGCCGTGACGGCCAGGGCGATGGCCGCGTATGCGGTTCGAAGCTTGTATGAGGCCTCTTTGCGCGCGACGAAGCCGCATACGAGCGTGAGGCTTGCGACGTAGAGGAAGATCGCCCAAGTGGCCTTCGGGGCCTGGGCGAGGTTGTCGTAGGCAAATGTCCTGGCCAGGATGACCGTCACTATTCCGCCCGCGCCGACGATGAGCGCAGCGAAGAACGTGCGCGCTTTGCCCGCGAGGAGAATGAGAACCACGGACCACGCGGTCAGCAGAAGTATGGCCGCCCCTGGCGGGATCGTGCCGCCAAGCAGCACGCCGCCGATGATCGCCACGAATCCGAGGCCGCCGCCCGTTCCCATGACCGTCGCGGCGGCAACCTTGTTGCCTCCCGGGCGCAGGGACAGCCGGGTGCCGACGCCGGTGAGCGCCGCAGCGACGACGCCGATGATGAGAATCTTTACGTAGTGCGGAACCGCGTTCCACAACAAGGCGACGAGGCTCGCCGCCGCCATGAGGATGAGGAGCGAGGCCGCGAGGGACAGGAGGTAGCGGCCCAGTTGCTTTTCCCCGCCGATCCGCTTCCACAGGGACTGTTTGGCGGGCGGGGCTTCGAACGCCGGCCTCTCGATTGGCCCAGCGGGCGGGGCTTCGAACGCCGGCCCCTCGTTCCCGAAAGGCGGCGCTGCCGCCTCGCCCACGGACCCGCCGCGGTAGTTCGCCCACTTGTCGAATGGGCCGCCGACGCCCCACCCGGCGACTTCGCCTTCGGTCGGCTCAACGTGGCCTTCGCCCGTTTGGCCGACATCGATCGGCTCGTCGCCCGCGACTTGAACGTTGGGCGCATCGTCTGGGAAATCGCCGCTCTCGTTGGCGGACGCCGCGGAAACGGCAGAGCCAGAGGCAGCCGACGCCGATGCGGCAGAAGCCGCCGACGCCGCGGAGCCTTCGAGGTGCGGATCGTGAGGAGTCTCCACGACGTAGCGAGCTGTGATCGCATCCGGCCTCGCATGGCTTCCGGGAACCGCCACGTAGGCCGTCGTCTCGGGAAAGGAAAGCCCGCCGATCTTCGCATCCGCGGAAGTGCGGTCGCCCTCCCGATCTTTGCCGCCCGCCTGGTCGGCGTCGCCTGGCCGACTTGCGCCGTCCGGCAGCCTCGTGTCGCCCGGTCTGCCCGCGCCCTGTTCCGGGCCCGTGCGGTCCGCCGTCTCTTCAAAAGCCGCGGCCTCGGGAGGCGCTGCCTCAAGAGACGCCCGGTCATGGGATGCCGCGTCGTCCCGCGCCTCCGTCGGCCCGACGCCAACGAGAGGGGGAGCCGGCACAACGGCGTCCTCAATGCGGGCCATGCTTGAAGATATCGAGTCGAGTTTTCCGAGGAGAAGGTCGAAACGCGCGACGAGGGCCTCGATTGCGCCGTCCGCGTCTTGACCCTGCTTATGCGGTGTATCCATGCGGAGCCTTTCACTCTC
>ERZ772766.1195-NODE-1195-length-14246-cov-2.571348_pt1 | contig 14246 bp, 10 predicted proteins | sample MGYA00511379_ERZ772766 | MGnify/ENA primary metagenome ERZ772766 (study PRJEB29015, sample SAMEA2737895) | human oral metagenome | biome: human oral; feature: human-associated habitat; material: dental | place: China | collected 2116 ...
CGCCGATGAGAACAACAGGATCATCGTCGAGGACCTCGTGGCCCTCGGCCTGTCCTACGACCTCTTCACCAGGACTACCTCCGTCAACCACGAACGCGTGGTTCAAAGCATGTTCGAGGTTTGCCGCGACAACGGGTACATGATCGTCCAGCAGCAGAATGTGGCCATCGATCCGGTGACCGGAAACACCCTTCCCGACCGCTACATTGAGGGCACATGCCCCATATGCGGCAGCGAAGGGGCTCGCGGCGACCAATGCGACGTCTGTGGGAACCAGCTCGACCCCCAGGACCTCATCGATCCCGTTTCCAAGGTTTCCGGGCAGGCTCCGCGGTTTGAAGTCACGGACCACTATTTCTTGGACGTTCCAGCGTTGGCGGAGAAGCTGGGGGAGTGGCTCGACGACGTCGAAGCCACCGGCGAATGGCGCCCGAACGTCATCGTCTTCTCCAAGCACCTCCTGGAAGACGTGCGACCGCGGGCGATGACCCGTGACATTTCGTGGGGCATACCGGTTCCGGGATGGGAAGACCAGCCGAACAAGCGGCTGTACGTCTGGTTCGACGCCGTCATCGGCTATCTTTCGGCCTCCGTCGAATGGGCGCGCCGCCGCGCCGCGGCAGGGAAGGGAGCCGCCGAGGACTGGCGCAAGTGGTGGAACGACCCCGAGGCGCTTTCGTACTACTTCATGGGCAAAGACAATATCGTTTTCCATTCCCAGATCTGGCCGGCCGAGCTGCTCGCATACAACGGCGAGGGCTCGCGCGGCGGCAAACCCGGAAAGCTCGGACGCCTCAATCTGCCGACCCAGGTGGTCGCCTCCGAGTTCCTCACAATGGAGGGGAAGAAGTTCTCCTCGTCGAAGAACGTGGTCATCTACGTGCGCGACGTGCTCTCCCGATACCAGCCCGACGCCCTGCGCTACTTCATTTCCATAGCCGGGCCCGAGACCGCGGACGCCGACTTCACGTGGGCCGAGTTCGTGCGGCGCAACAATTCGGAGCTCGTGGCCGGCTGGGGCAACCTCGTCAACCGCGCGGCCGCGATGATCGCCAAGAACTTCGGCGAGATTCCGGCGCCCGGGAGGCTGGAGGAGGTTGACGCCGAGCTGCTCGACGCGGTGCGCAACGGCTTTGCGACCGTCGGCGAAAGCATCGCCAACCACAGCCAGCGCGCGGCTTTGACCGAAATCATGCGGCTCGTCGGCGAGGCCAACGCCTATGTCGCGAAGACGGAGCCGTTCAAACTCAAGGCGCCCGAACAGCGTGAGCGCCTGGCTGCTGTGCTCCACACGCTGGCACAAGCGGTGCGGGACCTCAATACGATGATGTCGGTGTTCTTGCCGCATTCCTCGAATGCGATCGACCGCGTTTTCGGAGGCGACGGCGACCTAGCCCCCATGCCCCGTCTCGAAGAGGCCGAGGACCTCGACGGAGGCGACCCCTATCCGATTATCACTGGCGACTACTCGTCCGTCCGCCCCTGGGCGCCTAGCGAGGTCGCCCCCGGAACGCCCGTGGCGAAGCCGACGCCGGTGTTCGCAAAGCTCGATGAAGCCGTGGTCGCGGAGGAGCTTGAGCGCTTGGGGATCGAGGCGTAGAGGAACTCTCATGGGCGGCAATCGCAAGAAGCGGAGAACCTACCCGGATGTGCCCGAGCGCTTGGCCTCGACCATCGTCGACAATCACACCCACCTGCCGGTTCGCGGAGACAGGGACTATGCGGCGCTGTCCTTCGACGTTGCGTCTGGGGTCGAGGAAGGCGCCGGCGAGGACAGCCAGGGGAGCATCCCCTGGCATGTCGCCAGAATGGAGGCAGCGGGCGTTCGCGGGGCCATCACCTGCGGCTGCGACATTCCGACCCTTCAGCCGACCGTCGCACTCGCCGAGCGTTGGCCGAGCCTGTCCGCGGCGATCGGCATCCACCCCAATGAGGCGCCCCTTCACCGCGGAATAACTGAAGAGTCGCCGGACGGCATGGCCCACGGCCTCGATCCGTGGCACCGCGACCTTTCGCTGGAGGACGCCGTGGCCGAGGTCGCGGCGTTGGCCGTCAGCGCCGACGTCGTCGCCATCGGTGAGACCGGCCTGGATTTTTATCGGACCGCCGCCGCTGGGAGAGCGGCGCAGGAAGAGGCCTTCCGCATGCATATCGAGCTTGCGAAGGATCTCGATTTGCCCATGCAGATCCACGATCGCGAGGCCCACGCCGAGTGCATGCGGATCCTTCGCGAATGCGGCGCCCCTGAACGAACGGTTTTCCATTGTTTCTCCGGGGACAGGGAGATGGCCGAGGTGTGCGCGGAGAATGGTTGGCACGCAAGTTTCGCCGGCCCGATCAGCTATCCGGCGAACGAGGATTTGCGCGAGGCGTTCATGACGCTGCCGGAGGAACTCATCTTGGTCGAAACCGACGCGCCTTACCTTGCCCCCGTGCCTTGGAGAGGCCACCCGAATGCGCCCTACGCCTCCGCCTATACGGCTCGTTTTATGGCCGACCTGCGGGGCGTCGACGAGGCTTCTTGGTGCGAGGCTCTGGATCGCAATGCACGGCGGGTCTACGGAGTCTAGACCGCTCGGCGGTCGCCCTCTGCCTTTCTGCGGGGTTTAGACAGGCCGGCGGCTACAGCCTGCGCCCACACGGTTCGCCACAGGGGATCCGAGGAATCGTCCGCCCATCCATATGTCGCGTTGCTCCTGGCCATCGCGCCGGCACCGAATAGGATGAGCGCGCCGCCGAACATCGTCCACAAGCCGGGGCCCACAGAGGCGTCTTGCCCGAGCGCAGCGACTATGCCGAAGGAGGCGAGGTCGACGATCCGTCCGCATGCGATGACCGCGCCGGCTCCGGCTATTGCTGTGGCGGCGCTGCGCTCGCCGTAGCCGCCCGGGCGGCAGAGCGAAGCGGCGACGGCGACGGCGACGACGAGCACCGCGACGAGGACGAGGCTCTGCACCCAGAGCTCGGCGACGACGTCGAGGAAGGTGAGAGGCTCGGCGTCAGTGATGTAATCGAGAAACATCCCGGCAACTATGGTTATGCACGAAAGCGACGACGTCGCCGCGAAAAACAGCTGCGCCTTTCGGCTCCGGGAGGCGGGCGGCTCGAGAAACATGTCGGTCTCCGCGATGAGGATTGGCGCCTTTGTGTATTCGCGCGCCGACGTCGAGGCGACCCTGTAGGCCGCCGGCGACGAGCCGTGGCCGCCCGCGCGGCGAGGTTTGGGCGGAGGCGAGCCGGGATAGTCGTGCATAGGTTCGACGTTAGCGACTCGAAACCGTTGTTGCCGCAACGAAACCTGGGGAGGGCTCTACTTCGGGCAAAGGAGTGCCGCACGCGCGAATTCTTCTCCGTTGCGTGCGGCACTCGAGTCGACGTCGGTTGTAAGTTGTGTTGCGTATCAGTGCGCTCTAAGGCTCGGACTGATCTGCTTCGCTCGCAGGTCCCTGACCGTGGACTGCGGCGGCGTCGAAATCGGAGGCTTTGCTTTCAGCTTCGATCCGATCGGCCGTGTTCTGAACGACGAAGCCGGTTATGAGCATAAATACTCCGACCACGGTGAAGAGGATGAAGCCCATTCCCAATTGGTCAAAGGGAAAGTCGTCTCGTTTCATCTTTATGAAATCGATGATGCGTCCGGCGACGAATGCGCCTCCCGCCGTCACGCCTGTGCGCCCGGCTGTTTGTATCGATGTGAGCTTTCCTCCCGTGAGGAAGGGGGCGAGGCTGAACCCCAAGACCACGAAAATGGCGGCGATGCTGATGAATAAGCCCACCGTTGTGAACTCGCTGTGTCCGAGGGCCTTGAGCAATGTCATGTCGCTTATTTCGTCCGGCATGTTGTACTTCTCGTCAAAGTTGTACATCGGGAGGAATAGCGAAATGACGCCCGCCAAGGCGGAGACGAGAGAGAAGGCAAGCCCCGGCGTGGCCCGGGAAAGCGGTGCCTTACCGCCCCCGAAAGCCGCATTGGATGTGTTGTGTGTTGTACTCATAGCAGCATCCTAGTTGAGACCTGAGGGGGCAGGGCAAATGTGAATGCTCTTTCAATATGGTCCCAGAGGCTCGCAATCCGATTCCCGAGCACTCGCCCGTCCCCGTCGGAGGGCTCAGTCGGTATACGGTCACCAGGGCTGTTGCTGGCCGCCCCACTGCTGGGGGTAGCCGCCCTGCTGCGGGTAACCCTGCTGCTGGAAGCCCGGATCTTGATAGCCGCCTTGTTGCGGGTAGCCGCCCTGCTGCGGGTACCCGCCCTGCTGGGGGTAGCCGCCCTGCTGCGGGTAACCGCCTTCCTGCTGGAAGCCTGGATCCTGATAGCCGCCTTGAGGAACGCCAGGCTGCTGCCCGTAGGGGCCGAACTGTTCATTGCCCATCATGGGGCTCGGCCCGAAATTGTTTCGAGCTTTGACCTTTCCAGTCAAAACCACGGTGACGATGCCGCCAATTAAGATAAGGAGAGCGCTTAGAACCAGCAAGTAGAAACCGAATCCCAAAGAGGACGAAGTGGAGACATTGGAATTGTAGGAGCTGCCGGAGGCGTCGTCGAACCCATCCGCGATTTTCTTGTAATCATTGTAATAGCTGACACATATAATTAGAGAAACGGCTCCGAGGACGATGCAAGCGATTCCCGCTCCCTTCGCCAGCCCGATTTTGCCGTTCGCGAGAGCGGCAACGCTCAGCGCCAGAGAAACGATGATAGCTAGAATAGTAAAATATGCTTTGCCGGATCCGGGGGCAGTGGGATCGGATTTCGTTATCGCTTCGAAGAGGCTGACCCCCTGCGATTTTTCGTTCCCGTACGCTTCAACGGCCATTTTAATTAATGGAAGAAACAAGCCGATGAAGCCGATTGCTGCGCCGGCCGCCGTCGTTGCCAAACCGGGCATGAGACGCGAGCGCGCCGAGCTCCCGTTGGAGCGATTTGGCATGGGTGTGTTGTAGATGCTCATAACACAGGATACTAGCGAATCAAAGGCGCTAGACGAAACGGTCGGAAAGGGGAGTTGTGTATTTTCGGCAGCATGTTGGCGCAAACTCTCAGGAAAAATAGCCGGTGCTTGAGACGCCGGGCATCGCTACGAAAGCTGCGACAGAAAGGGGACCGCTTTCGCGACACTCCTTGGCCGCCCTTGGAATGGACTTGGAATGAAAAAGACTCTCGCTCGGGAATGGGCTTTGCCGATCTCCGAGCGAGAGCAGAGAACGTCACTGGTCGGGCTTGGAAGGCCAGGCCTCTCCGTCGTTCTGGGGCGACGGCGCAGCTTCGGACGGTGAAGGGCTCGACGCCGGAGCCCCTTGTTGGGGGGATTGAGCTTGGGCGGGCGACTGCGTTCCCTCGGTCGGCATCCCTCCCGCTTGAGGGGCGCCGCCGGTCTGAGGTGCGTTGTCAGTCTGGGGCGCGCCGTCGGTTTCGGACGTCGCCTCAGCTTGTGGAGCATGTTCGCTTTGGGGGGAGGTTTCCTGAGGAGACGGTTCGCTTTGAGGCGCCTGAGGCTCCTGTCCGTTCTGCGTCGGCTCGCTCTGCTGCCCTTGCATAGGCTGGCTCTGTTCCGGTTGGATCTGTTGGCCTTGCGCAGGCTGGCTTTGCGTGGGTGCGTTGTTCGGCGCCTGCCCGAATTGTGCCTGTCCGAACTGCGGTTGATTGAACTGCGGTTGACCGGAAGAAGCTTGCGGCTGGGGACGAGGAGCCTCTGGCTGACCGAAGGGCGCCTGTTGGCTGCCCGGAGCCTGCTGATTGTTGAACGGCTGCTGCGGGTCGTTCGGCTGTTTCTGCGGCGCACTGGGGCCTTGGAAGCTTGATGGCTGCCCATATGGCTGCGTGGGCTGCGCCTGTCCGTACGCCTGCGCGGGCGGGTTCGCGCCATATGGCTGCTGCGTATAAGGCTGCGCCGGCTGGTTCCCTCCATACGGCTGCGCTGCAGGGGAGCCGTAGCCCCCCTGCGTGAACTGCGGGGAGGCCGAAGGAGCCGACGGCGCCGAGGCCGGCCAGCGGGTTTCCTGAGCCGACTGCGCCGACATGGGAGGGGCTCCCGTGTAACTCGACCCCGCCGACTGGGCGAAAGGCGCCTGCCGCTCGAAGGGGGGCTGAGTTGAATACGGCTGGCCGTAAGGTTGAGCGGGCGGGAACTGACCGGTCCGATTCTGGTCGCCCGGAAGCGGCTGCCCCGTGGCGCCCGCGGGCGGTGCAAGCGTCGATTCTTGGTTCGTGTAGGGAGCGGAGAGATAAGAGCCCCCGGTGTGGACCTCGGAGCCGGCTCCCGCCCTCAGGCCGCTGATCAGCGTGAGAAGGCCTCCCAAGACGAGAATGATTCCGCCGATTCCGATGAGCCAGAAGCCGATTCCCCGAGAAGCCTCGTCGCTGAACTTCGCAGGCTGGAAGTTGACCGCCCAGTTGCTGACAGTGACGAGGCCCGCGAGAGTCTGCGCCAGCCCGGCTGCAAGCCCGCCCGCCTTGGGCGATTTCTTCATGAGCGACGGGATGATTACGGCGACGACGGCGACGATGCCGACTGCGAGAGTCAGGGAGAAAGGCCCCATTGAGCCCTTGTAATCGCCCGAGTTCAGCCACGAGAGGTCTCCGCCGTCGGCCTTGAAGTAGGGGAGGAAGAGGCCTATGACGGCGAGAAGGGCGCCGATTCCTCCGACGAGCGCCGCGATGCTCGTCTTCCCCGAGCTTGCCTTGGGCTCGGGGGCGGCAGGCGATTCGTGGCCCGCAAAGGGCGACGAATACGCCTGTTGATCGGTCGAATCCTTGCCGACCTGTCCGACGACCGTGGCATTCTGCGGAGGATACTGAGTGCTCATAAGAGAATGGTATTCGCTGGAAGCCGTCGGCGGCATGGAACTCGCCACTTGTCCGCATTCTGGAAAGCTCTCGGGGGACGACGTCGATCAGTCCATTCTGCCGTATGGAGGCCTGAAAGAACTGGAGGGCGTCCCTGAACTGCGGCCTGCGGGAGACGAGCCGATGTGCGGCCCGGTGCGCTCGTTGCCGGGGCCCTGGGGATTTTGCCCGTAGCTCGGCTGAGGGCGCGCCCCCTCGGCGGCAAAGACGTTTCCCACGGCCCTAGGGTCTCCCGCGAAGTCTGATGGCGACTTGTCCGAAGACTGCCGCAGATAGGCGACCCCAATCATCTTCGGAGTGGCCTTCGTCGCTAGAACGATTCCAAGAATCCCGCATGCGAGTAGAAGAAGGCCTGCTGCAAGAATCAGCCAGAAACCGAGCCTCGGACTGTACGAATATTCTCTAACCTGTTGTCTGAAAATGGTTCGCTTCTCGCCGATTGATATGGCGAGGACGGCGCCGCTCGTCATTAGGCAGGCCGTACAAGGCGCCCACTGGGAGGCGCCGGTTTTGTGACGACGCAGAACGAGGGCGAGGAACGCGAAAACGACGATTGCGAAGAAGATGTAAAGGAAAAAGTATGCGCCGCCGAAGGCGGCAAGGGTATTCTTATCCGGATTGGAGTCCGAGCTGGAGGAGGAATCTCGCCAGTTGAACCTGTGGTAGGGGACGAAACAGCCGGCGACGAGGATTGTCGCTCCCACCCCCGAAAGGACTGCGGTCACGATGTTGAGGGTATTCTTCCGCCTCGATGTTGCATAGAGGTCGAGAGCGTCTATGCCGAAGGGCGCGGAGGGATCCGGGATTGGCTGGTTTGAGGGCGCGAACGGGCCTGTCGGCGTCGCATTGGGCGACGAAGGGAAGTTGCTTGTCATGATGTCAGCGTAGTTCGACATCCCAGTAGGGCAGGGCTGCTCGTCCATCATGTGGTCGCTCGCAAAGTCTGCACGCTTGCAGGGAGCTTCGTGTGTCTGCCGGGAACGTCGGATGTGCTTGGAGAAGTGCACAGCAATCGACTGGTCTCGTTCGCTATTGGCAGGAATGTGTGATGTGCTCGGAAAAGTGGTTGGCTCCACATAGAAACTTCTGGTGTCGTTTCGAATGCAATTGGCTCCGTTTCGGGGGCAAGTAGCAGCGTTTCAAGTGCCAGCGGTGCCGTTTCGGGACCTTCTAGAGTTGTCAGCCGCATGACGGCATCGGTTGAGTGTCTGGACGCAGTCGCCGAGCGTCAGGTAATATTGTTTGCCCACGCCTTTGTGAGGATAGTCGACTTAGGAGACTTGCTCATGGGAAGTTTTGCGTTCGCGCGATCGGCGATGCAGATGCGCGCTGTTCGGGTGAGCTCGTTCTATTACAAAACGATATCTGCAAGGTCTTGAAGACGTTTCCCTTGTTTCGCGCTGAAAAGTCAAACCCTGAAGGTGTGAGATGCGATACGTGGGTGGCCAAAAAGATAACGATTTGGTTACACTCGTATCAGAATCGTTATCAACCGGTTCCCGTTTCGCGGGTCCGCCGATAGAACAAGGAGAGATCGTAGTGGGTCGTCACAGCGTTGCCCAAGGCGAAGCATTCGAGTTCAACATAGATCTGTCGAAAGCCCCTGCGCCCGGTTCAAGGCGCGCCGCGCGCTTGGCTGCGCGTGCTCAGCAGGGGCTGAGCCAGAGCCTTCTCCATCCGGATTCGCCGCTTGGATACCTCGTGCGGCCGTTCACGGAGAACGAAGAGGAGGCTCACGCCGCAGCTGCCGCCGAGGCGCCGGTTCCCGAGGCTCCGGTCGAGGCGGCGCCGGTTGATGCGCTCGTGGACGAAGAACTGGCTTCGGTCGGTGCGACGTCGACGAAGAAGAACCGTTTCTCCCTTTTCTCCCGCTCGCGCGCAGCCGTTGTGGCGGTTGTCGCGGCAGCCTCCGGCATCGGGGGCATCGCGGCGGGCACGCTCTCGGTCGCCAATGAGAACGATGCGCACCGCTTGGACGCCACGGCCGGCGTCGCCCAGCTCGCCCCGGTTCAGGAAAAGGCAGCGAAGGCGACCTTCACCGTTTCCGTCGATGGCCAAAAGCGAACCGTCACAACCACAAAGCCCACGCTTTTGGGCGCTTTGGCCGACGCCGGCATAACCGTCGACGGCGACGACAAAGTCTCGCAGGAGATGTCCGCCCCGGTGGCCGACGGCTCGACCGTGACCATCACTCGCGTCGAGAAGAAGACGGTGACCGAGGACGTCGCCGACGCGCACAAGAGCAGCAAGGTCGATGACTCCAGCCTCGCCAAGGGGTCGACGGAGGTCAAGACCAAAGGTGTCGATGGCGTCACCGCCAACACCTATGAAGTAACGTATGAGAATGGCAAAGAGACCGGGCGCACGCTCGTCGTCTCGAGCGTCAAGGTTGCTCGTGTCGACGAGGTTGTCAGCGTCGGCACGAAGGAGGCTCCGCCTACCAAGACTGTCACGACGGGCGACGGAGGGACGGCAGAGGTTCCGTCTGCCACCGCCGCTCCCGCTCCGGCTGGCTCGGCCCAGCAGATCGCGTCGTCGATGATGGGGTCCTACGGCTGGGGCGGCGATCAATTCTCTTGCTTGGTCAAGCTTTGGACCAAGGAATCGAACTGGAACTCGCACGCTCTCAACTCCTACTCGGGCGCCTACGGAATCCCGCAGGCCCTGCCGGGGTCGAAGATGGCCTCCGCCGGCGCCGACTGGCAGACGAATCCCGCCACCCAGATCAAGTGGGGGCTCGGCTACATCAAGGGACGCTACGGCACTCCGTGCGGCGCATGGGGGCACTCCCAGAGCACCGGTTGGTACTGATCGGGACCCTTTGACGCCGATCGGAACCGTCCGCATTTGACGAAAACGACATCCGCTTTGCTCGGGGCCAGCCACATTCGTGAGCTGGCCTCGACGCTCGGTATACGGCCGACGAAAACGCTTGGGCAGAACTTCGTCCACGACGCCGGGACGGTCCGCCGGATAGTGCGCGACGCCGGAGTGCGGCCTGGCGACGTCGTTCTGGAAGTCGGTCCCGGCTTGGGGTCGCTCACTCTCGCCTTGCTGGAGGCCGGGGCCGCCGTATGCGCCGTTGAAATCGACCCGGTTCTGGCCGGCGCGCTCGAATCGACGGTCGCGGCGCGCATGCCCGAGGCGGTCGAGCGGCTGGCCGTTGCCAATCTCGACGCCATGGATGTAAAGGCCCCTTCGAATCTTCCGGTTCCCAGACTCCTCCGGAGCGAGGAAGGACGCGCGCACGGGCGTGCCGAATCGGCGCCGGAGACGGCTGAACTTGAGCCGGGGAGCGTGGATTTCGCGGGGGAGACGGCGCGGACGGGTCGGCTCCCCGAGAAGCCGGAGCGGTTTGTGGCATTGACGAGGAACCTCGCCGAGCCTTCGCGGCTCGTGGCCAACCTTCCCTACAACGTCGCCGTGCCGATATTTCTCGGCCTGCTCGAGGCGCTGCCCAGCATCCAGACGGCGACCGTCATGGTTCAAGCGGAAGTCGCGGACCGTCTTGCGGCGTCGCCGGGCTCGCGCACGTACGGAGTCCCCTCGGCAAAGACCTCCTGGTACGGGGAGGCTGCGCGCGGGGCGAAGATCAGCAGAAACGTGTTCTGGCCGATCCCCAACGTCGATTCGGCGCTCGTGAACTTCAGGCGGCACGGCGCTTTGCCTCAGCCTCAGGCCGACGTCGCCGGGCTTGCGCTCGCCGGCGTCTCCCGTGAAGACGTGTTCGCCGTCATCGACGCGGCTTTTGCCCAGCGGCGCAAAACTCTTCGCGCCGCCCTGGCGACCTGGGCCGGAAGCGCCGCGCGCGCAGAAGATCTGCTTGTCTTCGCGGGAATCGATCCGAAAGCCCGAGGCGAACAGTTGGGCATCGCCGAGTTTGCGGCGATAGCGCGCGCCGCGGGCGCGCTTGCCTGATTTGCGGCGGAGGCGCTCCACCCTTCGACGCAAACATGCCCTGCGATGCGCTGAAAACGCGTTCGCGGTTTCGCGGGGGGGCTGCACCGGGTTTGGCTCGCAGTGCACCGGCTTGGTCCGCAGCCTAAACGCCCCGTCGTCCGCGGCTTTCTGTGACCTACTTTTCGCTGTCCGGATGGGAAATCAAAGGGACTCACACTAAGCTTGAGTGGGACGCACGGAGAAGGGAGCAGACGGTGGATCGCGCCATGCATGAGTTCTGGGTCAGAGCCGAACGTCGCATTGACGCCTCTCTTGCCCTGATCATGGCATCCATGCTGTGGCTCGTCGTCCTGCCGTTGACGGTGATGCTCACCGACCTCGAATGGAGCCGTCTGACGGTTGTTCTCATGTTGGCTTCCATTCCCATATGCGCCACGGCTCTTTGGCCGTTGAAAACGGGACTTATGACTGTGAGGGCGATCGAGGAGCGTGACAGCGAGGAAGTGGCCCGTTGGCGGGAAACGCTGGTTCCGCCCGCCGAACCGCAGCTTGTGAAGGCACGTCTGCGCCGAGTCCACTACCCGATGCTCACCGTCATCGCGGGGGCCGGCGCCTTCACCGCCGCCATCGCCCTCAATCGATGGGCGCATGCCCAAACCGCCGGAATGTCCAACTTCTCATTGGGGGTTGCACTCGGCGCCGTCGGCGTCGCCCTGGGGGCGTGTGTTCTCATGTTCGCCGGCAAGATTCGGCCGAGAGCCCTCCTGCTGGGCCTCATCTTGGTCGGGTGGGCCATACCCGTCGGCGGAGGCGTCGCCTCACTCGCCGTGATCATCGGGCGGCAGGATCTTGAATCCGCCTTGGCCGTTCGAGCCCTGACCACGGTGAGCTATGTCATTTTTGGGCTCATCGGGATGCTTGTCTCACTGCTTCTCTTTGCTTTGTGGCTGGCGTGGCTCGGCAAGTTTGTGAGCGGAAAGAGCCTGGAAGTCAATCATCTGGCCAGGGCCGTTCCGGTCCTCCCCGAAGGGCGCGGCGCCGAGTCCGCGGCGGAATCGGAGTTCGACGCCGAAGACCTCGATGTGATCAAAAACGCGCTGTCGGTCCCGGGATCGGTGCACGCCGCTGTCACCGCCACCCTTTTGACGACGCTGGCCACGGTGGGCCGGGCGGTCGCCGAGACGAATGAAACGGCCGTCGTGACGATCCTCGGCGCGATTGCCGCATGCTGCGCGTCTCTTGCGCTCTACCTCGCCGTGAAGGTGTGAGGCCGCAGGGCGCGGCGGCCCCGCTACACTGGGCACGTGCAAGAAGTTCGCGTCGTCACGCCCTCCAAAGTCAATCTGGCCCTCAGGGTCGGATCGACCCGGCCAGACGGCTTTCATCCGCTTGACACCGTCTTCGAGGCGCTTGACGTCCACGACGAGGTGATCGTCCGTCGAAGCGATTCCTTGAGCCTCCGCATGGAAGGGGAGGGAGCAGACGCCCTTCCGGCAGACTCGACGAATTTGGCTTTCCGTGCGGCAAGAGCCTTGCGCGAACGATTTGGCGCACCGGGCCTCGGCGCCGAGATGACGGTCCGCAAGGCAATACCCGTCGCGGGAGGAATGGCGGGAGGGTCCGCCGACGCCGCGGGCGCCCTCGTTGCCCTCAACGCGCTGTGGGGCCTCGGCCTGTCGAGCGCCGACCTGATGAGCCTTGGGAGCGAGCTGGGCTCAGACGTCCCCTTTTGCATCATGGGCGGAATCGCGCACGGCACGGGGCGCGGCGAAATCCTCGCCCCGGTGTATCCCGGCCGCGGGCACGCGTGGGTCCTCCTGACGAATCCCGTGGGGCTTTCGACGCCCGCGGTGTTCCGCGAGTTTGACCGCATCGCCGAGTCGGCTGAAGGGGCTGGCGCCGTCGCGAGGGAAGCCGCGGAAACTGAAGGACCCGGCAGCGTTGCAGCCGGAGTCGCCGGACCCGGCCGCGCGGCCGAAGCCGAGGTCGCCGAGAACCCGGCGTCGACCCGGGAGTTGCGCGAGGCCGTGGCCCGCGGAGATCTGCAGGCGACGGCCGCGCTCATGGCCAATGACCTTCAAGCCCCGGCCTTTTCGCTGCGCCCGGATCTTGAAGACGTCGTCGAGCGAGCGAGTCGCTTTGGGGCGACGGCCATCCTTTCGGGCTCCGGGCCGACGGTTGCGCTCCTAGCCTTTGACCCCGCTCATGCCGACCGCCTCGCGATGCGAGCCGCGATCGAGTTTCCGAAGCTTCGGGCGGTTCGGGCGAACGGACCGGCCGCCGGCGCCTGCGTTGCGGAGGCGAAGTGATGGCTCATCTTCTCGGAGCGCAGGCGATCGGGCTGGAGTACCCCAACAGCGTGGTCCTCGAATCGGCATCCCTCGGAATCGAGGAGGGGGACAGGATCGGCGTCGTCGGGCGAAACGGCGGCGGCAAATCGTCGCTTTTGCGAATCCTTGCGGGAACGCTCGACCCGACCGAAGGCTTTGTGACCCGTCGGGGAGGCGTGCGCATCGGCGTGCTTGAGCAAGACGACACCCTCGACGCAGACGCGACGGTGGGCCATACGCTCGTGGGAGAGGCCGCCGAGCACGAATGGGCCTCCGACCCCAAAATCCGCGACGTCATAGCGGGCCTCGTCGGGGACCTCGACTGGCGGGCGCGGGTGGGCACGCTCTCGGGCGGCCAGCGGCGCCGCCTCGGACTCGCGGCACTTTTGATCGGCGAGTGGGACGTTCTCATGCTCGACGAGCCGACGAACCACCTCGACGTCGAAGGGATCACGTGGCTTGCGCGGCATCTGAAGAACCGGTGGCCCAAGAACGTCGGCGGACTCCTCGTCGTCACCCATGACCGTTGGTTTCTCGACGAAGTCGCGAACTCTATGTGGGAGGTGCACGACGGCGTCGTCGAGCCGTTCGAGGGAGGGTATGCCGCATATGTCCTTCAGCGGGTCGAACGCGACAGGATCGCGGCGGCGGCCGAATCCAAACGTCAGAATCTCATGCGCAAAGAGTTGGCGTGGCTGCGCCGCGGAGCGCCCGCTCGCACGAGCAAGCCGCGTTTCCGCATCGAGGCGGCGAACCGGCTCATCGCCGACGTCCCTCCCGTCCGCGACTCCGTCAAGCTCACGCGCATGGCCGTGTCGAGGCTGGGCAAGGACGTCGTCGACCTCGAAGACGCGGGCGTTCGCTACGGAGACCGCGACGTGCTGCGCGAGATCACGTGGAGGATCGCTCCCGGCGAGCGCACCGCAATCCTCGGCGCCAACGGAGCGGGAAAGTCGACGCTTCTGGGCCTCGTCGCGGGCTCGATCGCGCCGACGTCGGGCAGAGTCAAACGCGGAAAAACGGTGAGGATCGGCATCCTCGACCAGCAATTCTCCGCCCTCGAGGAGATCGGCGGGGATCTGGTGAGGCAGGTGCTCGCGCGATACAAGACTTCTTACGCGGTGGGGGAGAGGGAGATGAGCCCTGCCCAGCTTCTCGAGCGCCTGGGC
>ERZ772766.1196-NODE-1196-length-14235-cov-5.208463_pt1 | contig 14235 bp, 11 predicted proteins | sample MGYA00511379_ERZ772766 | MGnify/ENA primary metagenome ERZ772766 (study PRJEB29015, sample SAMEA2737895) | human oral metagenome | biome: human oral; feature: human-associated habitat; material: dental | place: China | collected 2116 ...
TACAAATATATGAATACAGTAATAAAAGCCGAGCTAATTCTATGAATTAAAAGCTGGCGGTAATCGCTTACACCATAAAAACTTTAAAACTACATTTCTTATTGAGTTAATATATTAATCCATTCCATATACCACGGTATAAATACTGGGCTCTCTTCAAGTTTCTCCTTATAAGACCCTTCTTCTCGCCATTGTGGCTCTTTTCGTAATCTTGCCGCATCATCAAAGCCCACATATTCGATCATATCTCTCAGTTGTTTATGTGTATAAGATGTTTTACTTTCATCATAATTAATACGATAACTGTAAACGTATACAGAATCTCTCACAACATGACGGAGATAGGATTCACTATTAGGCTTATGGGAATCAACTAAAGAGCCTGCAATCCCATTATTCCATACTACTGCATACTGTGTAGGTGTGTCTAAATCATTATATTTATGTAAAAAATATAATGTTGGGATCTTAATAATCGTTACATCTGGCTTTTCTTTCTTGATTAAGCTACGTATTACCCGCATTTTAAATCCTGTATCTTCATAGGTTCTTACATCATATGTCTCGTCTTCCACAGTTTCACTAATGAGCTTAGCCGTTTTAGGAATACGATAGTTAAAATTCCCCCAATGCTCAACATTAGTATAAGCATCTAATCCAGATAATGACTCTATAGATGGAATAATATAATTACTCATCACCACTTCAGGCGCTTTATCTTGATAGGGATCCTCTGTATTCACCCAACCACCATAGGTAATGCCATAAGATGTATTTGTATCATTTGGTGTAAATTCCGTATACATTACATGGGCATTATTTGACATGAGCTTCCAAGATGTGTTCCGTAATCCTGGATACATATATTTTCCTTTACTTTCAGAATATTTATTAAGCTCTTTAGCATGCGGTGGACCGACAACTAAAAACGCACTAAGGCTTCGAACAGCAAACAAGGGCCCTTGTTTTCCGAATGGAGACTCTACAACATCACCCCGTAAGCTAACATTTGGTACGGATAATCTGATATTCTTATCCCCTTCATGAAGCAACACAACTGTAGACTGCGAATAATCTGCAAGCTCCGAAGCCTTAACAAAACCAGACCGTTCTCGATATAACTTATCCAGTTTCGATGCCGGATTTACAGACTTCGATTCTACAAATTGAATATATGACTCTACCTCTTGCTCCGCCACCTTATTAATATGTCGATAATCTTCATACGCATTAGTAGGAATACTCGCATCCGCCCCAGGCATAGGTGGCTGTCCAGCTGGCACTTCGATCTGTACAGCACTTACATTTATGGTGAAAGCAGTTGCTAGTGCCATCATAATTACACTTTTACGTATCATAGTACCCTCTCTCAATTTTTATAAAATAAATAAGCACAACCTTGTTAACATAAGTATACTATGCAGATAAGGCTGTGCCTATGATTAATAATTTTATAATTTTATAATTTAGTATATAGGATTTACCTATATTGATATTTATAAGGTTTATCTCAATTTGACGATATAAATCTTTATCCCTATAATATAGGTAGATAGTCAGACGAGTAGTACCGTCAGGCTCATCTCTAAATCAGTAAAACATTAGGAAATGGCCTTTCAGTTATCTAGTTACACTAGGCAACGGAGGGCTATTTGCTTCTTGTAAGGCAAATAAGTGCTATTAAAGCCCCAAAAGCAATAACAATAGCCATTACTTGTAACAGGAGCATGATTATTTCATAATCGCTCATAGACTTATCCCTCCCTTCAAAAACGAAGAGAGTCCCAACCTCGTCTAACTATCCTAAATCTATTATAGAGCGAACTAATATACGATACAATAAGCATCATATTATATAAATATATAAATTAACAAATAAAGCCGAGCTACTAAAACAAGGTAGCTCGGCTTTTTATGTCGTTTCACAAATTTATAATCTACTAAATTCTAATTACATTACTCTCAAACCAAATCTTTAAAGAAGGATCTAATTTGCTCGTTTTAGAGGTTTACAGAATTACACTACTCTCAAACCCTCTGCTAGTTTTGCATAATCCCAATCGCATTTTAGAGGTTTACAGAATTACACTACTCTCAAACGAATATGATGCGGCTGTATATGAACTTGATGTTTTAGAGGTTTACAGAATTACACTACTCTCAAACATCTTCAGACGGCCAAATGAAATTGACTGAGTTTTAGAGGTTTACAGAATTACACTACTCTCAAACAGATGCATTTGCATGCTCCTGCTTGTAGTTGTTTTAGAGGTTTACAGAATTACACTACTCTCAAACTTATGATGTCTATCGTAACAAATGGTACTTGTTTTAGAGGTTTACAGAATTACACTACTCTCAAACGGTTGAAGAAGACACAGTTCTTGAGGAAACGTTTTAGAGGTTTACAGAATTACACTACTCTCAAACCAGAAAGCTCGGTTCATATCCTGTAGTTTTGTTTTAGAGGTTTACAGAATTACACTACTCTCAAACGGGTTAACGGATGTATTCACGCTAAAATCTGTTTTAGAGGTTTACAGAATTACACTACTCTCAAACGTCAATTTGTAGGCTTTGCAAAGTAAGAGAGTTTTAGAGGTTTACAGAATTACACTACTCTCAAACGTGAATATTATGGTTGCACAGGTGAGCCGGGTTTTAGAGGTTTACAGAATTACACTACTCTCAAACTAGATATGGCTGATAGCGTGGCAAAGCTCAGTTTTAGAGGTTTACAGAATTACACTACTCTCAAACTGTGAATTAACACAACAAAATTATGTCAAAGTTTTAGAGGTTTACAGAATTACACTACTCTCAAACTTCTTAGTAGCTTCATTATCAGGAACAGTTGTTTTAGAGGTTTACAGAATTACACTACTCTCAAACGGACTTTCCAGCAATTCAGCTTCTTTGTTGGTTTTAGAGGTTTACAGAATTACACTACTCTCAAACCCTATTTATAACCGATTTATGGAGATTATGAGTTTTAGAGGTTTACAGAATTACACTACTCTCAAACAAGACCAAGGCAGCATTATTGCCGTTGATTGTTTTAGAGGTTTACAGAATTACACTACTCTCAAACACCAGTAGACATCTTAACAGCATGATGAGCGTTTTAGAGGTTTACAGAATTACACTACTCTCAAACATATCCGTGGTACACTTCGTTTTGATACAAGTTTTAGAGGTTTACAGAATTACACTACTCTCAAACAATATTATTAAAAATAACGATGTAGAAGTTGTTTTAGAGGTTTACAGAATTACACTACTCTCAAACAAACGTGCCAACGGTACAGGCACCGTATATGTTTTAGAGGTTTACAGAATTACACTACTCTCAAACCTATCAAGAATAAACCTTTATGAAGGTGGCGTTTTAGAGGTTTACAGAATTACACTACTCTCAAACTATTCAGTTTCATTGACTACATCAACGTTTGTTTTAGAGGTTTACAGAATTACACTACTCTCAAACTAGACGCTGAAGACAATATAAATATTAAAGGTTTTAGAGGTTTACAGAATTACACTACTCTCAAACCCCAAATTAAATTTGAGGCTCAAGAGTAACTCGGGCTACCACCAGGTGTAATTCTGTATACTCCTTAAATAACACAAAAATCATTATCTAAAATATACCCATTAATAAGACTTTTATCAAGATTTTCTTTAACAAAAGATCCTGTCGTTAAACAAACTAATCGTAATTGTCTACTCAACATGTTGTGATAAAATGCATTAATCTCATCATCATTTAAAACTAAATCTAGATTTACCATAATATATACCATGGGAGATAATAATTTATCAACCACTTCTATGTAGGACATGAAATCCATAATATCCCCTGTACGATTAAACTCAAAGTTAAAGCTACCTAACTTAATAAGTTCAGCAGTACCAATTTCAAGTTTATGTTGGATTGATAAAGGATATCCAAATTCTAAAGAATAATAAAAAGCATGAAGACGATTTACAATATCTGCCACCTCTTCTGTCATCAACAAGGCTTCTTTAGATAATTGATTTTGTAATTTGGTTAATAAGGCTTTACTATTTATATCTACATATAATGGATTAAGTATTATATGTCCATATTTATCTAAATTGAACGCCTTATTATTATCATTTAAAATCCAGGGGCCTTCCCCTCCATCGCATTGTATATCAAGCTCTGTGACCATACGTCGAAATACTTTACAATTCTCAAATGATATAACCGTTACCTTATCACTAGATACTTCAAAGTCTAACGTAGAATCTTGATACATCAATTTCATATCACGAGCACCCTCTCCGTTGAGTCTATAACCTCACTTTGCTTATCTCCTACTACAATCTCCATTCTTGAAAACTGTTTTTCTGTAACAGTTAACATAAACAAGCTACCACTAGGTGGCTTATTTTTACGTACATGGTCCATTATAATGTTGGCACTAGTTGTATTAAGAACTAATTTTGAGTACACAGATTCTTGTAACATGAGGAATCCTGATACAATTAAATACTTTCTAAAATTCCTATATTCTTTTCTATCTACCGAAGTCGACGTCGGTAGATCAAACATCACTAGTATTCTCATAAATCTATAGCTCATATTCTATAAACCTAATCTCTGAAGCATCTTGATTCCGCAATGCATCAAATACACTTTTACAGTAAATGCGAATAGCAGCACTAAATGTCTGAATAGTATCATTAATTTTTACATCTTCAGATAGTAATTCTATAAGTGACAATTTAACATCTCGATTGAATTCTGTAGGTATCGACTTGATAACAACCGCATCAACAAAGCCTCTCAACGGTTCCATCAAATCAGAACCTAAATTATACGGATTAAATTGATTACAATGATTAAGACCTAGCTGAGTAATATAACCTAACGATAAAATCTCTCGATTTACCGCAGAAAGCAATATCGCATATCCATAATTCAGTGCTGCATTAATAGCATTATCCTGTTCGCGAGAAAATGATTTTCCAAACAAAGCATTAAAATATACTTTTGCAGCATGCCCCTCACGTTGAGTTTCATCATTTAGAGTCAACTCATCAAGATATTGGTATAGTAAATCTGCTTCAACTAACTCCTGATGCTGTAATAGCTCTGCTTGATTCATAATCTTACGTCGTACAATTTCTGTCCATATAGAAGCTTTCAACTCTTTAGACCATTCAGCCTGTTCAAAACATCGTTTACTACTATTGTGACTACCATGTAACGGAAGAAGCTCACTGGCTGGATTCCGTTTCTCATCACAAAACACAATAGCCACTTTTTTCTTAATCAACTCGTTTAGTAGTACGGCGGTGAGACTCACCGCCGTAGATTCAACAATCAGCATATATATTTCATCAATATATACCTTAGTCGTCTCAAAGTCTTTGCGAATAATCATGTAATTCATTTTAAAATCTAACTTAGAACGACTACTTATGACTACCGTACGCCAACTCATAATAACCCCTAATACTAACACATTCGTTTTAAACTATAGTTACTTCATTAGAATATAATCCTGTAATGGATTCATTGATAACTTTAAATTCATCTTGATTACTTATTTTACTCCCCACAGTTGATCTAGATGCTGTTATTCCTAAAGGCTTAACTTCAAAAGTAGTTTTTTGATTTGTTAATAAGTTTAAAAGCTCTATCAAATGAATACTCTGTTCTTCTAAAGACATTTTTTTAAATAAACCATATCCCTTTTCTGATAATTCAGCTGCTTTATTCCCTTTCATCTTTTGATATATAGGCATTTTAAGTTTACTTACCAAGTAATCAAAGAACTCTATATTTTTCTCTTCTACGATTCTAACCTCTATCGTATGCTTATTATCAAGAGCTCTTGTTGATACAACATTTGCCTTCAAATCCTTATTATCTTTTCTCATATTATTAAACTTCTCAAGCACTTTGAGGTATGGAATCCATTCATTTGAAACAATGACTTGAATCGCATTATCAATACAGAATTTACTATTAGTTTTCCCACCCAAATAATAATAGAATCCATTAACCTTAACTAATTGATTAATGCACAGTTTTCCATAAATGATAGAAATGTCTTTTGCTTGTGGAATAATAGATGCTACATAATTAATTAAATCTTGATCAGTTGTATTTCGATTTGTTAAATAGATTGGCAATGGCACAATTTCCTTAATCACTTCGCCTTTTTTACCTGTATATTGAACAATAATAGAATAGGCATTCTTAATTTTTGTCATGCCACCATACTTAGAAACATCTGCAAACACACTAGACTTGGTTTTCATCCCTATATAAGCACCATCTTTAGCTTTCCCTGCAACAGTAGCTTTATATATAGTTGCATCAGCTAATGCACCAGTTTGTTCTAATAAACGTTTCGTCACTCGAACATCGTTGCTGTCCATCATTTTCTTAACAGTATCCATGCTTGTTTTTACATCCCAAGCTTTTCCATCTTTAGCATTTGTGCAATTTACATCATAATTGAACATCTTCGCTAAGTTATATGTACGATTAGCTCCATTCTTTTTAAAGAATGCACGGAAGTTACGAGTAAATTTTTCATGGTATACATTGCCTACTACAATATTTAAATATGCATCTTTAGCATGATGGTGATGATTCAATGAGCGAACTTTGATGAAGTCATTATCATGACGGAAGTCTGTTATATTTTCAGCCTTTACAAAAACTACATCAACACCTGGGTAAAGACGACGCAGTAATGTTGTGGCTGCCTTAACTGATTGATTAGTTTCAACTAATTGACGAGCAATAAAGCCACTTAAATCATCAGCTGTAAGTGGTGTAATGCGAGTAAGACGCTCATATTTCCGTTCACTAATAAGACCTTGTTGTTTTAAGAATGTCCAGAATGGCTTTTGTGCCTTTTGAATGTCTTTACTAATTGGATATGTATCTGATTTCTGAGCATTTGCAGTTCGTTTACATAACACTAAGTTATCAAAACTATCATCCTTGGTAAGGCTACGAGGATAAATATGATCAATATCATAGTTATCTGTATTTAACTGACTTAAATCTATAACTTCACCAGTATAAGCACAGCGTCCCATTTGAGTGTAGTATAAATAAAGCTTTTTACTTCTTAAAGCCGCATCATCATATTTAGCTAGTCCTGATTTTAACCCTCCAAACTCTTCGTTCGTAAGTCCACTTAATAATGCATCATCTTTTTTTATTGCTGCATATAAATCTGATAATCGTTTTTGGCGAGAATCTTTTTTCTTTTTCTCCGCTTTATTTGACCGTGTTACTTCTACAAAGATACGAGCCGGTAAAGCTTTTTTAATATGTACAATTTCATCAACGATGCGCAATGCTTGCCATACCGCACGTTTAACAGCAGGTGAAAGCGCTAAATCATCGATAATATCATGAGGGTTCACGATTTGACCTTCTGTTAATTTATCATTTATCTCTTGAATACGTTCCATAAATGAAAATCTATCGCCTAATAGTTCCATCAAGTTATAGCTAAAATCACGCATTTCTTCAATAATGGTTACAGAAGTACCGTCTCCAGCCTTATCACAGCCATCGATACCATTTAGTAATTTCTTAGAAAGACGTCCCCAATCTCGATATCTTAATTTTGACAATTTTTTGATAGCTTCATCATCAAGGCGCGAAGAAAATTTATTACGCAATGTTTCTCGTAACATTTTCTTACTTTCACCAAAGATAGTAATATCCGTAATAATCTCTTCAGCCATAGATTTATCAAAACCATCGCCAAGAATACGAACCATATCACGATAAGAGGCTAAATCATTTTTAATTTCTCCATCAAGACCTGTAATCTCAGGTTTATGCTTCTCAGGGATATAATTATTATCCTTTAAGAATTGCTCTATACGATTTTTAGTCATCTTCTTATGGTCTTGCTTAAATACGGCCTTAATAAGATGCGCTTTTACCTTTGTCTCTAATGGTTTACCATCAATACGTACATTATTAAGTTCGTTAAGCAACATAAACTTACTATACAAAAGTGATGATTTGGGCAGCACATCCTCGCCCAAAAGGTAAGTGCATTTATTAGTAAGGTTTTTGATAAAAGCTGCTGCTGATTTTTCCCGATCAATTTTATCATCAAAATTCCACGGAGTTACTCGTCCAGACGCTTTACGAACCGCCCAAGCAAAACCACCGTTATCTACATTATGATGAGTATTTAAAGGCCCTACGTAATACGGAATGCGAAACTCTAGCATTTTAATGAGTTTATCTGCTACAGAATAACCATCTGCCACTACATTTAAGAATGGGAATTTAGATTTACATGTATCAAGAATAGTTTTAAGCTCTTCCAAATGTAATTGATATGGAATAACACCATTATCTTTAATCCGCTGTAATGGCAATAACGTTTGTAATTCAATTTCACTAAGAATATATTCTTTATCCTTAGAGTCTGGTAGTCCCTCTACGACCTTCTTAGTGTACTTATAAAACTCTTCGCGATTACAACTTGTTTCCTCTTTACGACCTTGTTTAATATAGTGTACATAATTGTGTAAACCTTTTTCATCAGCCTTAAACATCTCATTATAAATGCTTCTATCAGCCTTTAATAAAGATTTCAATATAGCTAAATCATCTTTATGCTTGTTGAAAGCTTTTACCTTAGATTCAGAAATAGTAAGACCGGGTTCTTTAATGGACAGGAGTATAATAGCATCATATACAGATTTACAATCATCAATAATATAAATCTCATCACTCCAAGCTTTAGCTAGCTCATCTCGTTTATCGTCATATGTGTCTCCTGTTATTTGAAGCTTTTTAAGGTCTTCTTCTAACTCTTCTACAGAGCCGAACAAGTCTATAAGACTAGCATTTAAACCTAATACTAAATTTGCAAATGCTTTAAGTCTTTTTTTATCTTCTTTGACTTGATCTTTTTGAGTTTTACTAGAAGTATCTACTGTATCAGTAGCTATATATGTATCAACCAAATGTTCTATGGCTTTGGCTTTATCAGATTTTGTTTTTCCAGCCTCCATAAGGATTTGCCCTATAGAGCTAATAGCAGAATTACAATCAAAGCAATTAAATGTAATATTTTCTAAAGCTTGTTTAATAACATCATCAAGCGTTGAAGCATTAGAGTCAAATGTAGCCCCTTCATAAAGGAAGTTACCACGATATTTTAAAATATGATGTACAGCTAAAAATAGTTTGCGAATATCATCAGTACCAGATTTCATCAATTCTGAACGCAAATGATAAACAGTAGGATACTCTTTAAAATAATCTTGATCATTATAGTTTTTATCGATAAACAAAATATGTTTTGAACTATGACCGGTCGTTTTATCCTCATAGTGGTACTTACTTTCACGAAGGCGCATAAAGAATGTAGGATCCACCTGTGCCATAGCATCAGCAAACAATTCTTCTAATAGTTTTAAGCGTAATTTACGACGTTCCAAACGACGACGCATGGATCGGAATCCGCGACGTGCTACAGCGGATTCTCCCTCATCAAACAAACGACTTCCCCACATTTTATGAGATCGAAATTTCAGCAACTCATAGGCCTTATTAGTTACTGCCCAGCCCACTGAGCTTGTACCAATATCTAACCCCACAAAATAATCTTTAATTGGATATCCTTTCAAATGACTTGAAATAAGTTGGTTCGATGCTTGCGTTTCCATAAGTCTTCTCCTTTGGAAATTAATAATTGACATTCATCAAATGCTTAACTATACTATAATTAATCCAACTAGTTTTGGAGGTTTACAGAATTACATTACGAGTTCAAATACAAATTTATTTACAATGCCTTCGGGCCGCCCGACGTGGGGCACCTACTCTCAATTCTTCGGAATTGAGATTTTTTATTGCAAAAATTGCTATTTAAATAGTATCTATAATCTATAAGTCACCAACCCCTGTATAATTAACTTCATTTTAGCATAAAATAATAAATAAATTCATCATTTTCTCATAAAACTTATAGTTATACGGGACTTCTTTAAATCTAACTCTATGTCCATGCCCTATAATATATTAGAGTTAATATTAGTCAAAAAAAGTGCACCTCTATGTTTAACGCATAAAGGTGCACTTTAACTATATCAATTTTAAAGATAAATCAAAATCTTACTGACTTTATCGCCTTTTTGTTCAAATTGTATGCCATGCATCATATCCGTACGATAGCGATATTTCCCATAAAACCATCGATTATTAGAGTCTACTAAATCAGGTCTACCGTATACATTAAGGACTTTTCGCATGGAGTCGCCTACGGCAATGCCTCTATGTGTTGTGGCATCACGATTCTCGATCATCATATAGGTAACAACTGACTCTACACCATCCATTTTAAAACTCCCAAAGGTAACACCACCATAGGTGAGTCCTCTACTAGTTTCTTTAGTAGGCTGCCCCAAACTTGCTTTCACACTATCAAAGGTATTACCTAATGAAACACCAAGAACCATCATATCCTCGTCTGGTAAGTTAGCACCTACAAGTTGTCCTCCCGCATAATGAGTATACTGCTCAGCTTTCGGCCAATCGTAAGACTGTTTCGCTGCATTTGTTTCAAGGCGATCCCACGTTTTGCTCAACCAACTTGCATCTGTCACATAACTATAACCACTTACCAATTGCAGGCCGATAACAAGCCCCGTAATCATGTATTTTCTTTTCATGTTCTCTCTCCTGAACGATCTTATAAACAACTGAATTACATTTTATCTTTACTTTGCATACGGATTACTTTATTCCGCAGTGTCTCAACATTTGCAAAATCAGAATATTCTACCGTATTACGCAGCTGAATATGAGAATATGGCGTAGCCCCATCAATATAAACTAAGCTCATTATATATACATTCTTGTCATCACGTAAGAATCGATGCATTAAAGACGTTTTTCCTGGTTGATAGTTATCTACTAAAAGACTAGGAACGCCATTATTCCAAACAGATGCTGATTGAATAGGTGCATCACCTATGATTTGACTTTCTGGCTTTATTTCCGAAATCTCGTCAATAAATGAATAGATATATTTATCATCTACTTTTACAGGTTTCTTAGCTACAATAAGTCGGATACCTGATCCACGATAGTCTCTCATTTCGGCAGAGTCCTTTAACGATTTCTGTGCTATTAGTTTGAGCCCTTTAGGAATACGATATGTGAAATTATCCCATTGAATACTTTCACTATAATGATCCATGTCATCTAACGATCGAATCGACGGAATTACATAATTACTCATAACGTGCTCGAGCTTGCCGGTAACAGGCTGATTTTTGTAGCTAAGACCTACCATATATTCTTGATTCGGTTGATTAAATAAACCAACTACAGCAACCATAGCAGGCGTATTCTCACCGAAAGACTCAGTTTCAATAGCCCATTTACCATGTGTGATACCCGGATATGTAAACTCCCCTTTTCGCTCTGATTTTAATTTGCCTAATGCATCATCATAATTCTGTTTTGTACCAATCGCAAAAAATATGGAATTCTCTCTTACAATAGATAAACGTTCACCATCACTGCGTTTTGGGTAATACTTACTTGCTAATAGTAGTCCAGGAACAGATGCCCGAATGTTATTACGCTCATCATGCAACAACACAACTGCAGACTCATTAACAAGTAAGTCCATCAACTTCTCCGAATCGCTTGCTATCTGATTGACTTCATCTCGTGTTAGTCCCCAGTCAGTTACATACATGTCCATGCGTTTTTTAGATTCAGAATGTAATTTTATAACATCACTAGCTCCTACATTGCTCAAGCTACCGGCCCGATAGTTTTCATAGGCATTGGCAGGGATATTCGCATCTGCCCCTGGTATAGGTGGCTGTCCTGCTGGCACTTCTATCTGTACAGCGCTTACATTCATGGTGAAAGCAGCTAGTACAGCCATGATAATCAAACTTTTACGTAACATAAAACCCTCTCTTTTTTCTCTCACATTACAACATAAATAAGCACAACCTTATTAGCATAAGTATACTATGTAAACAAGGCTGTGCCTATTATTAATAATTTTATAATTTAGTATATGTATGATATATCTATAATTGGTATATATAAGGTTTATCTCCATTTGACGATATATCCCTTTATCCCTATAATATAAGTAGATAGTCAGACGAGTAGTGACGTCAGGCTCATCTCACAAACAAATAACATGTAGAAATGGCCTTTTCGTTTTATCTAATTTCCGAAGAAACGAAGGGCTATTTTGCTATTTCTAGACAAATAAGCGCCACAAGTGCTCCAAAGGATATCATGACTGATAAAATCCCAAGGATAATCATAATGATTTTATAACCACTCATAAGCAACCCTCCCTTCAAAAACGAAGAGAGGCCCAACCTCGCCTAACTATCCTAAGTCTATTATAGAACGAACTAATATGCGATACAATAAGCATTATATTATATAAATATACGAATAAACTAATAAAAGCCAAGTTATTCCTAACTATGAATAGCTTGGCTTTTACATTATGTAAATAAGTTAAAAATATATCAGAAATCTAATATGCGTATTTAGGAGCTTTCAAAAGCTAATGAAATATCAGTCCAATAATAATCAGAATCGGAGCCAGGTAAGAAACACAAAAACAACAATAGCTAAAACAATAATAGTGCCATACATTAATATCCCTAGCTTTATAACAAAATCTATACTATAAAAGATAAATGTCCCCACTAAAGATTGGTCTTTCAAAGAAAAGTACCAAGCTTTCACTCTATAATAAATTTTTGGTTTATCAAACGCTGGATATAGTTTCTCATGCCACAAAATAAGCCACGGTAAAACCCAAATATTCCCAAAGGTAAATATCAATACTGGCAAATAATCCCTTAATGGATATGCTTCTAATACATATCGATCATAGAGCAATGTATAGAAAGCCCAAATAGAGATTCCCCAAATAAGTAAAAGCACAAGCTTTATTAGGAGTCCAAAAACAAGTTTTATCTATGTTTATTCACTGTTTTAACCACTCTAGTGCCATACATTAATATTACAACTCATCATCATAAGATAGTCCAAAGATCTTTTTATAGATCAAATTAGGCAATTTATATTTTTCATCACCAAATTCAGCAGGTAGAATCATAGCTTTTAGATTTTCTGCATATATACGTTGTTGGCGAATTTGTCCATTATTGTAATAGGTACCGCCATCATTAACGGTCCCTGTAATTCCTGAACTTCCTTGCTTTGCACGCCAAATAGAGATATATGGGGTCTTATCACCTTGTTTTAAACTTCTATCATGATCATTAATCAAATGGCGCAAAGAACGATCCATTTGGTAATCGTATTGTACTGAAAGTCCTTGAATCATATTCGCAGCAGGCATGGAAACATAAATGACGGCTTCAATACGACGATGGCCATTCGGCGCCGTTATAGACTTAACAGATGAAAGATCCAAATATTTTCCATCTCCTCTTCCAGAGTCAGCACTCGAATCGATGTGTTCAAATCGTTCTGCGTTTAATAAGTCAGTTTGTGATACGGCTTGGATTTGCATTGGCAACACGAGGCAGCTTAGTAACCATAGTGAAAGTAAATATATGCGTTTCATCATCCACCTCATTGGGCCACAATATCATCAAAATGCTGCTGATATACAGATACAAACATAGCATCCGCTATATCATATATAATAGTATTATTACGGTTAAGTGGGACCTTACGCGTATCGTTTACATAATGCATTGGCTTTGTCGCCCCATCAAATGTATATCTCGCTACATCTACCCCTGTCATAGCTAAACCAGACTTACTTTCACTAGCCTCAATCAAAGCCAGCATAGACGGGCTCGGATTCATGATACGAGACGAATGAATAAGTGTCGCTAACGAATAGTTAGTATCATAATCCACGGTGAGCTGTCTCTCATTGATGATAGATTGATAAGACGTATCCATCACAATATAGTAAGTCCCGCGCAAGGAATACTGTGGCGGTGCATAGCGTAGGGCCTCAATCGAATAAGTGTTTAAATAGATATACAAGCCACCACTCTCTATGGGCCCATTCATCGACTGAGAATAAACAAGCTTAAACTGTGGTGACGTCTTCAGCTCCTGAAATGTAATTGCCTCTGTAGGCATGGTGAAAGCCAGCAACACAAGAGCTAGTATCAAAATACGTTGAATCATAAAAACCTCTCTCAAAAAATGAATCTTGTCTCTCA
>ERZ772766.1197-NODE-1197-length-14217-cov-8.043144_pt1 | contig 14217 bp, 8 predicted proteins | sample MGYA00511379_ERZ772766 | MGnify/ENA primary metagenome ERZ772766 (study PRJEB29015, sample SAMEA2737895) | human oral metagenome | biome: human oral; feature: human-associated habitat; material: dental | place: China | collected 2116 ...
CCGAACGCGCCGTGCGTCGAGGTATGGGAGTCGCCGCACACGACCGTCATGCCGGGCTGGGTCAGGCCCAGCTGGGGGCCGACGACGTGAACGATGCCCTGGTCGGCGTCGCCCAGGGAGTGCAGGCGAATGCCGAACTCCTCGGCGTTCTTGCGCAGGGTGTCGATCTGGGTGCGGCTCGTGATGTCTGCGATGGGCAGGTCGATGTTGACCGTGGGCGTGTTGTGGTCCTCGGTCGCAATCGTCAGATCGGGGCGGCGAACCTGTCGTCCAGCAAGGCGCAAGCCCTCGAATGCCTGGGGGCTCGTCACTTCGTGCACGAGGTGGAGGTCGATGTAGAGCAGGTCGGGGGCACCGTTCTCCCCCTTAGACACGATGTGGTCTCGCCACACCTTTTCTGCCATGGTTCCGCTCATTGTTCCTCCTCTGGCCTCCACTTTGGAGACACTGTGTCAGTCATACTTCGCAACCTATGGAACCGCCTTATCCGCCATGCGACCCGCTGATCTCACGTCTCGGACGCACCTTTGATCTGTTTCACTATCCGACAATTTGCTATCTCAAAAGCTGAGATATTAAATAGTTGTATGGAAGAGCAAACATCCAGTGGCGTTGGCGTTCTTGACAAAGCTGCGCTGGTTCTCAGCGCTCTTGAAGCAGGACCCGCCACTCTCGCCCAACTCGTTTCCAGCACGGGGCTCGCACGCCCCACCGCCCACCGACTGGCCGTTGCCCTCGAATACCACCGCATGGTCGCCCGCGACATGCAGGGGCGTTTTATCCTCGGCCCCCGCCTCCAGGAACTCTCCTCCGCCGCCGGCGAAGACCGCCTCCTCCAGGCCTCCATGCCGGTCCTCCAGGCCCTGCGCGATCACACGAAGGAATCCTCCCAGCTCTTCCGCCGCCAGGGTGATTACCGCGTGTGCGTGGCTGCGTCCGAACGCGAGATGGGCCTGCGCGACTCGATCCCCGTGGGCGCCACACTCTCCATGAGCGCAGGCTCTGCCGCTCAAGTTCTGCTGGCCTGGGAAGAGCCCGACCGTCTCCACCGCGGCCTGTACGGCGCGTCTTTCAACGCCACCATGCTCTCTGAGGTGCGCCGCCGCGGCTGGGCGCAGTCCGTGGGCGAGCGCGAGCCGGGCGTCGCCTCCGTGTCCGCCCCCGTTCGCGGCCCGTCCGGCCGCGTCCTCGCAGCCCTGTCGATCTCCGGCCCCATCGAGCGCATGGGTCGCCAGCCCGGACGCCAGCACGGCCCCTCCGTCATGGCGGCCGCCAACAGGCTCACGGAGTTCCTCTCCACCGTCGAAGACGCCGCGGACCTGTAAGCCGCAACCACTGACGATAAACAAACGGGTGGGCCGGGACGATTGAATCGTCCCGGCCCACCCGCCGTTTCAGGGCTCCCACTACGCGACCCAGCGACCAGAACGGTCGAAGGTGTAGGCCGTGCCGCCGATGACGACGCGCCCGGTCGCCATGGCGCCCGACGCCTGGCAGAAGTACCAGCTATCGCCGTCCTTGACCCATCCGATCGCCATCTGGCCGGACTCGGTCAGGTAGTACCAGTGACCGCCCACGGCAGCCCAACCGGTGGCCATCGTGCCGTTACCGTTCAGGTAGTACCAGGCACCGCCCAGGTTCACCCAGCCGGTGGCCATCGAACCGTTGCCATTCAGGTAGTACCAGATGTTGCCGTCTTTGAGCCAGCCGGTCGCCATGGCCCCGGTATCGGGATCCAGGTAGTACCAGGTGCCGCCCACGGCAGCCCAGCCAGTCGCCATCGCGCCCGACGGGGCGTAGTAGCGCCATGCGCCGTCCTCAACCTGCCAGCCGGTCTTCATCCAGCCATTCGCGTCGAAGGAATAGGTGACACCATCACGGACGACGCGCTCGTTCGCGGGGTATCTTCCGTCCGCGTAGCGCAGCCACCAGCGGCCGTCACCGGAGGCGACCCACTGGGCAGTCTCCGGGTCCGGAGCCGGGTTGGCGTTCGGATCGATGCGGTCGCCCGCCGCCTGCGTGAAGACGGCAACCGTGCGAGCCGGAACCGTCACGGAACCCGTCTTCGCGTCGAAGGAGGAGTCCTTGACGACCGCGTCAGAGCCATTTGCCTGAGCCTCGTGCAGCTTGAAGACGCGCCCTGCCAGGCCGTCAACAGCCGTCGTCATGGTCTTATCCGTCGCGTTAAAGACGACGAGAGCACCGTCGAGCGCCGCGTCAACGTCGCTGCCCGCCCCGGCCTCGTCGTTAATGAGCATGACGATCGTGCCGTCCACGGCCCCCTCACCCGAGTTCGGGAAGGACACCTTGGAGCGAATCAGATCCGCACTGCCCAGCGTGAACAGGCGCGAGGAGGAACGCACGCGCAGGAACTCCATCGCGATCTCCGAGGAGGTGTCGATCTGCTCCGGGCTCGGCTTCAGATCCGGATTCTCCAGCAGCGGACGCATGTGATCCCAGGCCGCACCGTTCTTGGACTTCACGGGCAGACCATGGCCAAAGCCATTGTCGCGCATAGACCAATCGATCGCGTTGAAGTGATCGCCGGAGTTGTAGGAGTCGCGGTCCAGGGACTTCGAGCGCAGCATCTCCGTACCCGACGCCCAGAAGGAGGGCGACTGCGACAGGGCCACGGAGGCCTGGCTGATGAGCGACATGCGCACGCGGTTCTCCATGGGAGCATCCGCCGGCATCTTGTAGGTGATCAGGTCGAAGAGCGTCTCGTTATCGTGGGCATCCACGTAGTTGACGTTCTCGGCAGGCTGGGAGGCAAACCCCGCGCCCTGACCGTTGTAGTCCAGCTGGGCACCCGAGACGGTCTTGCCGTCGTAGGTGGTCAGCGTGTAGTCCTTCAGGTTGCCCGCCAGGCCCAGCTTCACCAGGTCCACGCGGTGCAGGTAGTCGGCGCGACGCTCCGCCTCCGAGCGGGTGTCGAGGACGTTGAAGTCCGAGAACGCGCCCGAGCCGAAGCCCTGGAAGACGCGGTGGTCCTCGTCGAAGGGACCGCCGCCGTGCACGGCGTCACGCAGACGGTCGTTGAACGCGCCGATGCCCGTGCCGTCCAGCTGACCCTGGGTGGCCTGGGTGAACAGCGCGTTGTTCGCGACCTCACCGAAGTTCCAGCCCTCGCCGTAGATGTACAGGCGTGAACCGTCCACACCGTCCTTCTCGAGCGTCAGGGACTTCAGGGCCTCCTTCGCGCGCTTCATCTCAGTGGCCGGGTGGTGACCCATGAGATCAAAGCGGAAGCCATCGACATGGTAGTACTTCGCCCAGTGGATCATCGAATCGATCATGAGGTGCTCGCTCATCGCGTTTTCGGTCGCGACGTTCGAGCAGCAGGTCGAGGTTTCAACGCCGCCAGAGGCGTTGAGGCGCTGGTAGTAGCCGGGCACGACGCGGTCAAGCACGGAGCTGGCCGACTGTCCCGCCGCGGGCGTGTGGTTGTACACCTGGTCGAGGACCACCTGCATGCCGATCGAGTGCAGCCCACCCACCATGGAGCGGAATTCACGGACGCGCGCGCCACCGTTTTGATGCGAGGACGTCGCGTAGGAGCCCTCGGGGGCCATCCAGTGCAGCGGGTCGTAACCCCAGTTGTAGGCGTCCTGGTCCGCCACTGCGGACACCGCGGCCTGCTGTTCCTCGGACGCCGGGCCGGCATCCTCGGGGATTGCGGGCGTCTTCTGCTCGGCGCGCTTCTCGGGGATCGTCGCGATGTCGAAGGTGGGCAGCAGGTGCACCGTGTTCATGCCGGCGCGGGCCAGCTCGTCCAGGTGACGCATGCCGTTGGACTCGAACTGCGTGAAGGCCATGTAGGTGCCGCGCATGTACTCGGGCACCGAGGTGTCGGCAGCGGAGAAGTCGCGCACGTGCAGCTCGTAGATCGAGCGCTGGGCGTCGTCCTGAATGACGGGTGCCTTCGAGTTCGTCCACACGGTGGGTGCAATCGAGGGGTTGTTCATGTTGACGGCGACCGAGCGGGTCGAGTCGACGGTCAGGCTCACCGAGTAGGGGTCAGTCACGAGGTTCTTCTCCACCTTGCCCGTTTCGGGCACGTAGACGGTGACCTCCCACAGGTACTGGGCACCCTCGTGGATCTCGCCCGCAGCGTTGTCCACGCTCCAACGCCCGTCATCGCCGCGAACAGCTTCGGTGCGCAGGCCATCACCCTGGATATCAGCGTCGGATCCGCTCGGCGTCGAGGTGTTCCACGACACCAGCGCTACGCTCTTCGCCGTGGGAGCCCACAGCGCGAACGTCGGGCTGCCCGCCTCGTTCCAATTCACGCCGTACGAGGCCTGGGTGGCCGCCTCCGCGTACAGGGAGTCGAGGACAGGAGCGATCTGCACGCCGGTAAAAGCGTTGACGCTCTCCCCCGACTTCTGGGCGACCGCGATCTGACCGGTGAGGGCCTCGCGAGCCACGGCCTCGTCGATGGGGGCCTTCAGCGCGATGTAGCCGTTGAGATTGGGATGCGCCGTCGTCACCTCAGCGGGCAAGTCACCAGCCACACTCAGGGCGGTCGTCGTGGCCCCCGTGACGGCGCCGTCCGACAGTCCTGCGCCACCCTCGGGGGCGGTCACCAGCTCGTAGGACAGCTTCGCAGAACCGTCCAGCACCTGCGCGCGCGTGACGCCTTCGGGCAGAAGGGAGGTCGGCCACGCGAGAATGTTCGAGGTCACCCAGTAGGCACGCTGCTCACCATTGCCGGCGACGGGAGCGTCAGCGCTCGCGATGTCGACCTTGTGCGTCGAAGAATCGTAGGTGAAGGTCACGAGCTTGTTCGCTTTCGTTGCAAACTGATAGTTGGCGCCGCCGACAGCGCCATCCTGCCCGTAATTCTCGTTGTCGGATCCACCGATAGCAACCTTGAACTCGTAGTCGCCCTCAGGCAACGCGGTGGTGGAATACGTGTACGTGCCATCACCCACCGGCTCCAACAGAGGCGCCAAGCACTGAGCCTGCCAGTTGTCCGAGCAGCCGAGCGACTTCTGGAAGGTACCGGGCAGCGTCACCGTCTGATCGGTCGCCGTGTTCCACACGCGGTGCGTCGCACGGTTGTAGTAGAAGGTCACGGACGTGGTTTCGTTGAGCGTGTACGAAATGTTCGCGCCCCCCGCAGCTCCACCGGCGCCGAAGGCCGTATCCCAGGAGCCACCCTCGGCGACCTTGTACTGGTAGTCGCCAGCCGGCAACGTGAACGTTGCACTGTAGACACCCGTCGCATCGCGCGTGAGCGCCGCCTTGGCGCAGTCAGGCGCCCAGTCGGCGTCGCATCCCATCGCCTTGTTATGGCTGCCGGGGATTGTCACCAGTACATCCGCGCTCGCTTGCGCACCTCCCGCTTCGGCAGCAGTAGCCGCACTTTCCTGGTTTGACGCATCGGTCTCAGGCAGCGCCCACGTGGCTGGCACAACACCCCCCATCACAGCGATTGCAGCGCCAACACCCAGCGTTCGGCGCAGCGTCGTCCTGTTGAGTCGGTATGTCACGACAGACTCCCTCGTCTAAAAGCGGTCCCCTCCTATGGGGGCTGCTTCTAGGTTAGACACACTGCAACGGTTCGGAAACTTTTCTGCAAAGGACAAGGTAAAACGTGGACCGTGTGGTTAACAAAAAACCTCGCCACGGTGATAGTGACGAGGTTGTTGGTACCCCCAGCCGGATTTGAACCGGCGTTAACGCCGTGAGAGGGCGTCGTCCTAGGCCGCTAGACGATGGGGGCTCTGATTCACTTATGAACCGTACCCCCAGCCGGATTTGAACCGGCGTTAACGCCGTGAGAGGGCGTCGTCCTAGGCCGCTAGACGATGGGGGCCTTCACTGAAACTTTCGCTTCAGATCGCTGGGGTACCAGGACTCGAACCTAGAATGGCTGAACCAGAATCAGCTGTGTTGCCAATTACACCATACCCCATTGGGTATCACCTGCTTCGTTTTCACGTCGCTGGCGACAGGAGATAACTGTAGCGGACCGAGGCCCTCATGCCAAATCGAAGGCCAGTGTTCCCGATCACCCATCGGCTTCTCCCCCGCGACCGAGCGCCCTCCACGCACGACGAAGCCCCGACCTCGTCCCAGAAAAAGGACACGAGGCCGGGGCCGAGCGCAGCGATCAGGCCAGGGAAGTGCGCAGGGAGCGCAGGCGGGCCAGCGAGGACTCGCGACCCAGGATCTCCATGGACTCAAACAGCGGCGGGGAGACCTGGCGTCCGGTCACGGCGACGCGCAGCGGGCCGAAAGCCAGGCGGGGCTTCACGCCCATCTCGTCGACGATACGAGCGCGCAGGGACTCCTCCAGCGAGGTGGTCGTGAACTCGCTCAGGCCCTCGACGGTCTCGATGGCGGCGTCCAGAACCTCCACTGCGTTGTCCTTGAGCTTGGAGACGGCCTTCTCGTCCATCTCCAGCGCATCGTCAGCGACGAAGAGGAAGCCGAGCATACCGGCAGCCTCACCGAGCACCTGGATGCGCGTCTGGACGAGCGGGGCGGCCTCCGTGAGGATCTCCCGCTCACGATCGGTCAGCGCCTCGAAGGAGTCAGCCGACACCAGCTCGTCGCGATGCAGGAAGGGAACCAGGCGACCGCGGAAGTCCTCGCCGTCCAGCAGACGAATGTGCTCGGCGTTGATGGCGATGGCCTTCTTCTGATCGAAGCGCGCCGGGTTCGGGTTCACGTCCGAGATGTCGAAAGCCTGGGCCATCTCCTCCATGGAGAAAATGTCGCGGTCCGGGGCAATCGACCAGCCCAGGAGGGCCAGGTAGTTGTTGAGACCCTCGGGAATCATGCCGGCAGCCTTGTGCAGCAGCAGGTTCGACTCGGGGTCGCGCTTGGAGAGCTTCTTGTTGCCCTCGCCCATGACGTAGGGCAGGTGACCGAAGCGCGGCATAAACTTCGCGACGCCGATCGCCTCAAGCGCGCGGTACAGGACGATCTGGCGGGGCGTCGAGGAGAGCAGGTCCTCACCGCGCAGCACGTGGGTGATCTCCATGAGCGCATCATCGATGGGGTTGACCAGCGTGTAGAGCGGGTGGCCGTTGGCGCGCACGATGACGTAGTCCGGCACGGAGCCAGCCTTGAAGGTAATCTCGCCGCGGATCAGGTCCGTGAACGTGATGTCCTCGTCGGGCATACGCAGGCGCAGGACCGGCTTGCGGCCCTCGGCGCGGTAGGCGGCAATCTGCTCCTCCGTCAGGTTGCGGTCGAAGCCGTCGTAGCCGAGCTTGGGATCCTCACCCTTTGCGCGGTGGCGTTCCTCGATCTCCTCGGGGGTCGAGTAGGACTCGTAAGCGTAACCGGCCCCGAGCAGGCGGGCCGCCACGTCACGGTAAATGTCCATGCGCTCGCTCTGGCGGTAGGGGCCGTGCGGGCCGCCCTTACCGATACCCTCATCCCAGTCGAGACCCAGCCACTGCAGGGACTCGATGATCTGGTCGAAGGACTCCTGGGAGTCACGGGCGGCATCCGTGTCTTCGATACGGAAGACGAAGGTTCCTCCCGTGTGGCGGGCGTAGGCCCAGTTGAACAGGCACGTACGGACCATGCCGACGTGAGGGGTTCCTGTGGGCGAGGGGCAGAAGCGGACGCGAACGTCGGCACCGGTGGCAGTTGTTTCACTCATGATTCCTCCATCCTACTCCAGCGGTGGCTGTTGCATTTGCTTGATGGGTGGGCGCGCTGCGACGCGTGGTGGGACCGCGGATACCCTGGTTGCATCACCGGGATCGGCGCGCGCCGCATCCACCGACTCATCCAGGAGGACACCGTGTCCGTTCGACTCTTTTCCGACTCCCACCTCTACCGCACCGGTTCCCTCAAGTGGACGGGCATCACGACCGCAAGCGGTGAACCGACGATCGGCGCGTGGGTGGCGGAAATGGACTTCGGGACGGCGCCGGAAGTGGCCGATGCGATGAAGGGCGCGATTGATGACGGTTTGCTCGGGTACCAGCCGACCTGGCTGGAGCCGCGCCTGGCTGGGGCGACCGCCGAGTTCCAGAAGCGTCGCTTCGGATGGGATGTGGACGCCTCACAGGTGCGCCTCGTGGCATCGGTCCTGCCCGCGCTTGAGGCGACGATCGATCACCTGGTGCGCCCGGGCGCCCCGATCATTGTGCCCACGCCCGCCTACATGCCTTTCCTGACGATTCCGAGCAAGTTCGACCACCCCGTTATCGAGGTTCCTTCCCTGCGCGGTACTCGGGCCGGGGGCCGCGGGTGGGCGCTCGACCTGGAGGGGATCCGCGCAGGGCTCGAGGCCGGGGCCGGTCTCGTCATCCTGTGCAACCCGTGGAACCCGGTCGGCCGCGTCCTGCGCGAAGACGAGCTGCGCGCCCTGCACGACGTGGTCGCCGACTACGACGCCCTCGTGTTCTCCGACGAGATCCACTCCTCCCTGGTGCTCGATGAGTCGATTCCCTTCGTTTCCTACGCCTCTCTCGGCCCCTCGTTTGCCTCCCACACGGTGACCGCGACCGCCGCGTCGAAGGGCTGGAATATCGCGGGACTTCCCTCCGCTCAGGTCATCCTGCCCGACGAGGCGATGCGGCAGCGCTGGGACGTGTTCGCCGCCGACGTGCGCCACGACGCCAACGTGATCGGCACGCTCGGAGCAATCGCCGCCTACGAGCACGGCGACGCCTGGCAGCGCGAGGTCAAGGACCTGATCCGCTCCAACGTGGACCTCGTCGAGCGCGCTCTCGCGGACACACCGATCGACTTTGTGCGCCCCGAGGGCACATACCTGACTTGGTGGGGCTTCGAGGGAGTCGACCTGGGTCCCCTCTCCCCCGCCGCGACGCTGCGCGAGCGCGCCCGCATCGCCACCAACGAGGGCCGCACCCTGGGCGCCGACTACGCCTCGTGGGCGCGTATCAACCTGGCGTGCGCCCCCGACGTGGCCTCGCGGATCGTGGAGCGGGTCCTCGGCCTGCTCTGATCTTCTCTCGCGCGATACGAGGCCGTGGCCGGGAACGGTGGTTACCCACCTCCCGGCCACGGCCTCGTCTACGACTACGCGTTCAGGCTTTCAGGGCCGCCTCGATGCCTGCGACCACGGTCTGGCGGGCGGCGGAGGCTGCCTCGACGACGGCGGTCGGATCCGTAGGTGCGTCGGCGAACGACAGGTCGGAGACGACCGACATGCCGGCGACGCGCACGCCCAGCGCGTGCAGGGTGATCGCCTCCATGACGGTCGACATGCCCACGCAGTCCACGCCCAGGCCCGCGAGCATGCGGCTCTCGGCCATCGTCTGGTACTCGGGGCCGCACAGGATCGCGTAGATGCCCTCACGCTGGCAGACCCCGCGCAGCGCATCCGTCATCTGCGCATCCCACACGGCCGACACGTCCAGGAACAGAGGCCCGTCGAAGGGCGAGGCACCACTGACGTTCACGTGGTCGGTGATCGCCATGACGTCACCCAGGTTCCAGTCTTTCAGGCAGCCGTTCGCGTTCGTGAGAACCGCGCGGCTGATCCCGGCAGCAACGGCGGCACGGGCTAACGCCGTGACGGGACGAGGCCCCAGCCCCTCGTAGAGGTGCGTGCGGCCCGTGGCAACGAGGACCACTCCCCCGCGCGTCTCGTAGGCGCGAAGCTCGCCGCCGTGACCGTCCGCGACCGGAGCGACGACTCCGGGGATGTCGCCCAGGGCAACGGTGGCGACGGGCGCACCCCAGGCCTCGTCCAGGGCCTCGGCCAGGCCCGAACCAAGCACGACGAGCGCGTCGGGGCGTCCCGCAAGAGCGGTGAGGACCCGGGCGCCGGCCACGGCCTCGCCGTCCAGGAGAGCCTTGGTGAAGCGCGGGTCGACGCTCACTGCTCGGCCTCTTCCACGCCTTCGGCGTAGGTACGAGAGGCCAGTTTCTCCTGCGCGCGCACGCGGCCCGCGCTGGTCGCCCAGTAGCCAACGAAGCCGACGACCATCGCCAGGAGGATGCCGATGTTGGCGCCCGCCCAGTCACCCTCGCGGCCGCCCAGGGGGCCGAGGAGGTAGCCCTGCCAGGACAGCCAGGAGGCGTTCGCGTTCACGACGAGGCCCCAGCCCACGAGCGAGCCGACGATCAGGGAGGCGACGGCACCCCAGTTCACCGAGCCGTAGCGACCCGAGGGGGTGAAGAGCGAGGGCTCGTCATAGTCCTTGCGGCGAAGCGCGATATCCGCCAGCATGACGCCACCCCACGCGGCGATGACGACGCCCAGGGTCGTCAGGAACGCCGTGAAGGGCGTGAGGAAAGAGTCCGCGAAGAACACGACGACAATCGTTCCGACCGTCATGATCGTGCCGTCGATGGCGGTAGCGACCGGGCGCGAGACGGGCACGCCCGTGGCCAGCAGCGACAGGCCCGAGGAATAGATATCCATGACGATGCCACCGATCAGGCCCAGGATCGCAACCACGGCAAAGGGCACGAGGAACCAGGTGGGCAACAGCGTCGTGAGCGCGCCAATCGGATCATTACCGATCGCCTCAGCGAGGGACTCATCGGCCGAGCCGACCAGGAGGATGCCGAAGAAGACGAGGACGACCGTGGGCAGCGCCGCGCCCACCGTTGTCCAGCCGACCACACCCTTCGTCGAGGCAGCGCGCGGCAGGTAACGCGAGTAGTCCGCGGCCGCATTAATCCAGCCGAAGCCGAAGCCCACGAGGAGCATGCAGCCCGCGCCGAGCACCGCGGTCAGCGGCGCCGACGGACGCGAGGAGAGGACCGCGAAGTCAATCGTGGGAGCGACCAAAACCAGGTAAACGATTGTCAGAGCTGCGGTGGCCCAGGTGATCCACGTCTGGACCTTCATGATCGCCTCGAAGCCGAGGATGCCCGAGCCGGCCGCCAGCACGACGACGAGGATCAGCGCGATGATCTGGGCGACGACGTGATTCGTGAAGCCGAGCGCTCCCATGACCGTGGCCGTGGCCTGGACGGCCATGATCGCCAGGAAGGTCTCCCAGCCCACCGTCAGGATCCACGAAATCGCCGCAGAAATCCGGTTGCCGTTGAAACCGAAGGCCGCGCGCGACAGGACCAGCGTCGGGGCGGAGCCGCGCTTGCCCGCGATGGCGATAAGGCCACACACGACGAACGAGAGCGCGACGCCCACGACGGACACGACGATCGCCTGGGCGAGGGAGAGTCCGAAGCCGAGGACCCACGAGCCCCATGAGATGCCCAGGACCGAGATATTCGCCGCGAACCACGGCATGAACAGGTCAGAGGGTTTTCCCTTGCGTTCGGATTCGGGGATGACGTCCAGGCCGGCCATTTCGACGGCCAGAGCGCCCGATGACTGGGGTTCGCTCACGGTGTGCTCCTATGCGACGGAGATATTGTCAGAACGACGTAATCCTATCACACAGGTCACACGATTAGGCTCGGACGACGGGATTCGTCAGGCGCCCGATCCCCTCGATCTCGATCTCCACACGGTCGCCCGCATCGACGAGGCCGGCACCCGTAGGCGCGCCAGTGGCGATCACGTCGCCGGGTAGCAGCGTCATCTGGTGGGACACGTAGGACACCAGCTCGAAGGGGGTCCAGATCATGTGCGCCGTCGTGCTGTCCTGCGCGATCTCGCCATTCAGGTACGAGCGAATCGCCAGGTTGGTGACATCGAGGGTGGGGTCGACCGTGATCCACGGGCCCAGCGGGCAGGCCGAGTCGAAAGACTTGCCGCGCACCCAGGGGCCGCCCGTCATCGCGTCGCGGGCGGTCGCGTCGTTGGCGATCGTGTAACCGAGGATCACCTGCGGCGCGTCCTCAACGCTCACGTCCTTAGCCAGAGACTTGATGACAATCGCGAGCTCGCCCTCGAAGGCGACCTTGTTCGACCAGGCGGGGATCGCGATCGGATCATCGGGGCCCACGACCGAGGTGTTGGCCTTCAGGAAGATCGGCGGCTCGGGGCGCTCATCCGCCGGAATCGGGGTGTCCGAGTAGTTATCGCCAATGCCCACGACCTTCGAGCGCGGGATCACCGGGGAGAGCAGGCGCACCTCGTCCAGCTCGTAGATCTGGCCGGAAGGCTCCACGGGCGAAAACAGCGGGTCACCCTTGAGCCCCACGATCCTCGTCGAACCCTCCTCGAGGGCACCGTACACCGGGTTCGTACCATCGGAAAAACGTGCGATTCTCATGCCGGTAGCCTAACGCAGCCGCGCGTGCGCCGCGCCAAGCAGCGCCGACAGACACTTCGCCGGGTGCGCGGCACGAGATGTGACGGCGCACCCGGCGAGGTGGTCAGCGGGAATTACTTCTTCTTGTGCTTGGGACGCTTCCAGACGCTGCCGGGAACGTCACCGGGCAGCAGCGGGTTCTTCTCGCCCACGAAGACGGGTTCCTCAATGCCGCCTCGACGCTGAGTCTCGTAGTCGCGCAGCGCGCCGAGCACCCAGCGAGACAGGAAGACGAGCGCCACCAGGTTCGTGATCGTCATGACCGCCATCGCGATGTCGACGGCGTTCCACACGACGTCCAGGGTCAGCAGCGCGCCGATCGTCGCAGAGAGCACGCACACGACCCGCACGGTCCAGCTCGCCCAGCGCGCGTCACCGAAGACGAAGGACATGTTCGTGTCGGAGTAGACGTAGGCAGCGATGATCGAGGAGTAGGCCAGGACGAAGATGAGGATCGCCATGGGGACGATTGTCCACGCGCCTAGCTCGTGGGCCACAGCCAGGGTCGTCAGGTTGGAGGGGTTGACGTCCGCGCCGCCCCACACCTTGTCGCCTGCGATGAGGATAACGAAGGCGGTCGCGGTGCACACGACGATCGTGTCGATGAAGACGCCCAGGGACTGGATGAGGCCCTGGCGCACCGGGTGGGACACGGTCGCGGTCGCGGCGGCGTTGGGAGCGGTGCCCTGGCCGGCCTCGTTGGAGAAGAGGCCACGCTTAGTGCCGTTGATCATCGCGGCGAGGATGCCGCCACCCAGGCCACCGACGGTTGCGTCCATAGAGAAGGCAGAAGTGAAGATCTGGCCCAGCACGGCGCCGAACTGCGTGATGTTCATGAGGCAGACGATGGCGACCATAATGACGTAGACGGTTGCCATGATCGGGGCCATCCACTCGGTGACGCGGGCGACGGTGCGGATGCCGCCGAAGATGACCATCGCGGAGAAGACGAAGATGAGGCCGGCGACCGTGAGCTGCGCGGCCGAGAAGCCGCCCGCACCGGGCAGGGGCTGCTTGGCGGCCTCACCGAAGGCGCTCGTGAGCGTGCCCGCGATCGCGTTGGACTGCACGGACGTGATGACGACGCCGCAGGTCACGACGGTGATGACGGCGAAGATGTTGGCCAGAACGCGGTTCTTCATGCCGCGCTTCATGTAGTAGGCCGGGCCGCCGCGGAAGAAACCGTCGGAGTGCTTGACCTTGAAGATCTGGGCCAGCGTCGCCTCGAAGAACGCGGTCGCCATGCCCACCAGGGCCACGACCCACATCCAGAAGATCGCGCCCGGACCGCCAAACATGAGCGCCGCAGCCACGCCGAACACGTTGCCGATACCCACGCGGGCGGCCAGCGAGATCGCGAACGCCTGGAAGGAGGAGATGCCGCCGTCGGCGCCCTTGCGCGAGCCGAGGACCGTGCGCACCATCTCCGGGAAGAGGCGCAGCTGCACGCCGCGGGAGACGACCGTCAGGACGAGGCCCACGCCGATCAGGATAAAGATCGTCAGGTGCATCGTGATCCAGTCAGCAATCTGCTGCTCGATCTGGGCAATGTGTTCCACAGGAGCCTCCCGGGGTGTCTATCGACGAGGCCATGGTTGCGTCGCGGGGCCTCGCGCGCTGTCGCGGGACGCACCCGCGCGTTGTAATGGGACCCATTCATCTTGCCACAGGGCTTCGCGCCCGGCAGGCGACGTCTCGCCACGCGCACGGCCACCCGCGAGCGCGGGGGTGCCCCGGCCTCGTCGATGAGTTGAGGGAAGGGCCCGGCGGTGCGCGGACGCAGACGTGGGCCCACTCTGGGACAATGGGTGTATGAGCGCGACTTTGAACGAGATCCTGGACGACCTGGAGGACGAGGGACGTCTGGGCGACGACGATGCCCTGTACGAGGCCTTCACCTCCTGGGCGCAGGGCACCGGGCGTCCGCTCTACCCTCACCAGGAGGAGGCCCTGGTGGAGATCCTGGCGGGCAACCACGTGATCGCTGCTACCCCCACGGGGTCGGGTAAGTCGATGATCGCGCTGGCCGCGCACTTCACGTCGA
>ERZ772766.1199-NODE-1199-length-14210-cov-5.888449_pt1 | contig 14210 bp, 11 predicted proteins | sample MGYA00511379_ERZ772766 | MGnify/ENA primary metagenome ERZ772766 (study PRJEB29015, sample SAMEA2737895) | human oral metagenome | biome: human oral; feature: human-associated habitat; material: dental | place: China | collected 2116 ...
GAGACGCCATCCCGTGGCGGGACGAGATCAAAATGACCATTGAGACGCCATCCCGCGGCGGGACGAGATCAAAATGACCATTGAGACGCCATCCCGTGGCGGGACGAGATCAAAATGACCATTGAGACGCCATCCCGTGGCACGACGACGAATGCAAACAGGAGCCGGATCACTCAAGAACGACCGATAAAGAGAAACGGCCGAATGCCCCTTTGTGCACCCGGCCGTTTGTTGTTGGTCCTTCTTTAGTCGTTCGTTTTCCCTGTCTCGTTTTCGGGGAGTGGCATCCACTTCAGGCGGCGCGATTGCCACGTCTGCTGCTTGGCGCCGTCGACGAGGCCACGACGATAGTCGAGGGTGCGCTCACCGCGAAGGAAGAGGTAGACGCGGCGCAGGTGGTCGATGTCGCTGAGGGTGGGCTGGGCGGTCAGCGCCGAGGCGGCGGCGTAGGGCGTGATGACGCGGTTGACGGTGGCCAGGGCGTCGCCCGTGCGCACACCGCGGACGATCAACTCGGCGCGAATGAGGAGCATCTCGGCGCCATCGGTGATAGTCAGCGGGCTATGGCGTTGCAGGTTGGTGAGATAGCGGTTGCCCTCCTTGTTCGTGGCCGTGGGGACAGCCTTCCGCTCGGCATCGTTGCGCAGGCTGTTGACGATGTCGGCGTCGACTTCCACGTCGCGGGCCGTCTCGCCGAGGGTCGAATAGAGGCCGTTGGGCGAGCCGTTGACGTTGTAGATGATCTGCATCGTGGCCTTTTCGCCGAGCGCGGCGTCGAGGTGGGCAGAGGCTTCGGTGTATTGCCCGCGACTCATGTAGAGTTTGCAGAGCAGGGCTTCGGCGCTGCCTACGGCCAAGTCGCGATTGAAGGCGCCGCCTATGCCGCGGAGCACCTCAGCGTCGGCCTCGCGGACGGCTGCCTGGAGGTGGGTGATGGCCTCGGCGTAGAGCGCCTCGTGGGTAAGGTTTTTACCGTTCACGGGCACCTCGCCAGCCGCCGAGGGGTTCGACGAGAAGCAGTCGGCCAGCAGCTTGTAGGCATAGCCGGCATAGAGATGGCCCGTGTGGCGGGCATAGGCGCGGACGATCTCGTACCCTGCCGAGCCGTCATCTTCCGTCGAGGCCTCGATGGCGAGGAGCTCTTCGGCGCGGGCGCGGAGGTTCTGGAGACTGTTAAAGACGCCGTCGGCCTCGCCACCCGCAGAGGAGGCGTTGTCGTCGCTGAGGGCTTTATAGACGAGGGCGTTGGGCACCTTCGTCGGCGTCAGCTCGTCGGTCATCGCGCCGAGGGCCATGAAGGCGGCCGAGGAGGCCTGTCCGGCCAGTGTCTTGACGTTGGCCGTGAGGGCGCCGTCGGTGAGGATCTTGCCTTTGACGGAGGCCATCATGCCGGGTCGGCGTAGGTCGTCGTACGTGAGCGAGTTGGAGGGCGTCTTGGCGTTGTCGATCCATTTGTCGCAACCGGCCAGGGTGACGAGGGCGACGGCCGAAAGGAGGATATAGCGGAGGTTCTTCATTATGTCTGTCTGTGTCATTGTTTAGAATCCGATGGTGAGTGAAGCGGTGAATGAGCGCGGCGCGGGGGCGTTGGTGATGTCGCGCGAGAGGCTGCCGATGCCACGCGTCTGGCGTGTGCCGCCGTTGGCCTCGATCTGCGGCTCGGCGCCGCTGTAGTTGGTGATGAGGATGAGGTTCTGCGCCGAGAGCATCAGGCGACACGTCTTGATCAGCTGATGCGTGGCCCGACGCACGGGCGAGCTGAAGTCGTAGCCCGCAGAGAGGCTGCTGAGGCGGATGAAGTCGGCCTTCTCAATGTAGTTATCGCGATTGCGCTCCGTGTGCGCCAGCTGTTCGGCCGTGGCGCGATAAGCGTCCGTGCCCGGCGTCTCCTTGGCGAGCGCAGCCTTGAGGTCTTCGCGCTTCTTGAGGTTATCGCCCAAGCCGGCCACGTTGTAGTAGCTCTGGTTGTAGACCGATGCGCCGGCGGCGTAGTTCACGCGGGCGTTGAAGGTCAGGTTATGGAACAGCTTCAGCTCGAAGCCCACCGCGCCGTTGAGCGTCGGGAAGGGTTTGCCGAGATACTCATACTCCTTGCTCTCCTGCGCACCCTTATAGACGCCTTTGGCATCGTAGCGCGCGCCCTCTACCTTTTTATAATAGAAGGCGTAGGCCGGCTGACCCTCCTTGATCACGTTAGGCAGGTTCTCGATCGTGCGGCCGCCGGTGTTCGTCACCTCGTTCGTTTGTCCGTTCACACTGACGAAGAGATCGAGGGCGTTGCCTGCGCTGCGATTCTCCCAGACGGTCCCGTTCCAGTTCAGCTCAAAGCCGTAGCCGCGCACACTACCGATGTTCTCCGGGCGCGAACCGAGCCAGCCGAGGGAGCTGCGCAGGGGCACGTAGATGATGGCGTCCGAGGTGAATTGGCCATAGAGAGAGAGGCCGATGCGGTGGCCCTTCAGGTTGACGTCCGTACCCACCTCGATCTCGCGCATGCGTTCGGGGCGGATGTTGGGATTGCCCTGCGTGGAGGGCGCCACGAGCGGACCGTAGGCCGAGCTGCCGGTGAGGGCGTAGGCCGTGTGCGCATCGGTGGGGTAAGGCAGGCGGCCCGACTCGCCATAGGCGGCGCGCCACTTGAAGGCCTGTTGGTTGTACGATACGCTGAGCGAGGGATAATAGATGCTGGCCACGTTGGCGCCGATCAGGTTCGAGGCGTCGCGGCGGAGGCCGGCGTTGATGAAGAGTGTATTGCGATAGTTGAAGAACGCCTCGCCGTAGAGTCCCCATGTGCGCTGCTCAAAGTCCGACTCACTGACTTGCTTTTCGGACGCGGCAGAGAGCTGCGTGACGTTGCCGCTGAAGACGCTTGTGGAGACGGTGTTGACCGTCTCGTAGCGGCGGACGATCTGCGAGAGGAGCGTCAGGGTGGTCTGCCATCCGCCACCGAGGTCGAAGCGACGGTTGGCCTTGATGTCCCAGTTGAGCGTTGAGTTGCGACGGTTGCTGACGTTGCGCGCGCCCTTGTCGTTCGTGTTGAGCAGGTAGCCGTAGGGCAGCAAGTATTCACCGCGGATGAAGTTCACGTCCATACCGAGGAGCGTCTCGACCTTCACGGCGCCGGGCAAGAGGTAGCTGAGGCGGGCCTGACCGATGACGCGGTCGTTGTCGTACGTCCACGACTGTGCGCGCCAGGTGCGTTCGCTGACGTAGCCCCACGGCTTCTGCGTGCGCATGAGGTTCCAAATCGCATCGTTCTTTCCCTGCGCCGTCTGCGGCAGGCTGAGCGAACCGTTGATGTAGCGCAGGCTGACGTTCATGCCGAACTTGTCTTGGGTCACGTCGTAGGCGGCCATAAGGGCGTGGCGCACGTCGCGGTTGCCGGGGATGATACCGGCGGTGTGGTTCTCGTCGAGCGAGAAATAGAGCTGGTTGCCGGGCGAGAAGCGCTTCGATAGGTTGGCGTAGACGCGGGTGATGTTGCCGTTGACGAAGAAGTTATTGATGTCGTCGTTGTTGACGAACTGCGTGTATCGGCGAGCCAGCGTGTTGACGCCCTGGGTGAACTTGACCGTCCCCGTCAGGTTGCCGCCGTCGGCTGCGGCCGAGCTGCGGCGCTTGGTGGTGATGACGATGACACCGTTGGCCGCCTCGGCGCCGTAGGAGGCTGCGGCAGCCGGACCCTTGATGACGTCGATGGAGGCAATGTCCTCCAGCGGCAGGTCGTTGAGGGAGCTCATGGCGTCCTGCGAGGTGTTGATGTCCGACGTGTGGGAGTTATTGTAGCGCACACCGTCGACGTAGATGATCGGGTCGCGGTCCATGCTGAGCGTGGCGCCGCTACGCATGTTGAAGCGGATAGGCATACCCACCTTACCGTTGGATTGGAACATCTGCACACCGCTGATGCGTCCGTCGATAATGTCGGCCAGGTTCGAGCCTGTGCCCTGATCCATGAGCCGCTCCACGTCCACCTTGTCGATCTTCGATCCGACGGCCTTGGCGTTGCGTGCGCTGGCGATACTGGCGGTGACGACCACCTCGCGAAGCTCTGCGCCCGTCTTCAGGCGGATCTCGTGATGGTCGATGAGGTAAAAGGCGGGGAGGGTCTGCGGCTCATAGCCGACGTAGGAGACGGTGACCGAGTCGCCCCGTGTGATGGGCAGGTTATAGGTACCCTTTTCGTCGGTGACGGCATACGTCCCGTTTCGGGTGACGAGGTTCACGCCGGGCAGCGTCTCGCCCGTTTCGTTGTCCACCACGCGTCCCTCCACGCGTCGCTGTGCCAGGGCCGTGGTGGCGGTGCAGAGCAGAAAGAGGAGGGTGAGCAGATAAAACTGCGTAGTTCTTTTTGTCATACTGTTCTTCTATTACAATTGATTTTTAGCGGGTGCAAAAGTACGTCCACCCCTGCCCGCAGCCCCTCCCTAATTATAGCTGTTTATGCGGCTCTGCAGGGAATGCAAACTCCCCTTTTCTCCCTATCAATGGGGAGGAAACGGGCGAGGGACGTAAAAAGCCCTGCCGGCTGAAAGGGTGAGATCTTCACCTTCCCGCCGGCAGGGCTGATTCGTAGGACGCGCCGGACGCACAACTCAGAGTATAGCGGCAGCTAACGACGACTTCTTTTTCTTCGGCACGCTATGCCGATCCATCTCCTCAGGTGTGTGGTAGCGGATCATCTCCGCCTCAGAAGAGAGCTTGAAAAGCTCCTCCTCGTCACAGAATAGCGGTGCATGGTCGTCGTATAGATCATTCATCCGATTCTCGAATTCCATCGTCTCACGGGCGAAAGATTCACTCTCGTCGATCTTTTCTGAGGGTGAGTAGGAGACGAGGTATACGCCTCTCCTTTCGCTGTATTCAAATCGGATCGTCAGCCAGGTGTAGCGACTGACCAAGTCCTGCGCCCATCGCCGCAGGATCTGTTTCTTCGATTGTCTCACGACTGCCCCTCCTCTCCGGCTTCCTTTTGACGGCGGCGGGCACGGCGTTGCGACAGGCTCTGCTTGTGGGTCTTGCGGATCTGGTGGACTTCGGCATTGATCAGGTCCACCAGATCGACCACAGCCTGATGATCGATGGGGGGCTTACCGACCATGTAGGCGGACTCTAATTCCCAGACAATGCGGCGATAGACAGCGTCCGTCGCGGGGCGAATCTCGGTCGATGAGGGACGACTACTCTCCGACTGAGCGATGGTTCGCTGGAGCTGTGTCCCGAACAGGGCCTTGTTCGCCTCCTCGAGCAGCTGCACGCCGCGGTCGAGCCGGAGGCGCGTAACATACGCGGCGTAACGCTCGCCTTTGAGGTCCATCAGCAGGGCCGTTATGCCGGCTGACTTCCGCCCGAGGGCCACGCCCTGAAGTGGCTTATCGGCGCGCCACAACCGGTAGAGCGCATTGGCCGCCTCCACCTCGTCCGGCTCCGGCGAGAGGCGCATGGCCCGCACCACGGCCGCGATGTACGACAGCCAATGGTTGCATTCCTTCTCCTTTTGAGCGATGACCTCCGTTTCAGGGCGCGTGCGGGCCTCCTTGATCATCTCCTGCTCGTCTTGGACACATTTCTCGTACTCCTCGACGAGTTCCTCCGGCAATCCTATCTTTTCCAGGCCTGCCTCACGCAATCGCCCGCACACTGTGTCATGAAAACTGAGGTGCAGGGCGTTGTCAAGCCGCTCCTGACTCAATTTGTGGATTCGAATAATCTCTTTCATCTCTTTTTCTCCTCGTTTATCTATGTGCCTGTCGTGCAGGGGGCCAAACGTGCCTCGTTTGCCTCCTTGCACCCGTCGCAAAGGTATATTTTATCCGTTTATTGAAATCCCGTCTATCCATCGAGGCTTATCTACGAAGTAGATTGAAATCCCATCTATCCATCGACTCCGTTTATCAATGTCTATCGAAATCCCTTCTATCCATCGGTAAATATATACCTCGTATTTATCCATTCAATGATTCAATCGGCTCCCATATACATCGTATCTGCCAATCACTTCTATCAAGTGGGTTAAATATACAAAGTTAATCGCAGTCATTTCTATCAAGTAGATCAAATATACACCGTATATTTTTACCAGCTCTACCAAGTGGCTTATATACACAACATCAATAAGACCCACCTCTATAATTCGGCTCGAATACACGCTGTTTATTTGACCCATGTCTATCAGGAGACTTTCATTGACGAAGACAATAAGAGCTAATTGAATCATGTGATTCTTATATTCATCCTCAATTTAAGCCGGGTGAACCAGGTGATTTTCTTCTACGCTGTTTATTCGACCCCAGTTTATCCAGTGAATCTAAAAAACGCATTTTTTAGGGACCTGCACGGGGTGATAGCCCCCACACGAGGTACTTTTCAGGGCTTGCCGCGCCGCCGACCACCCAAACGCGCCCTCAAATGCTCCGCCGACGGCTGTCGACCATCTCAAAGCGGCACGAACAGCGGCTTGTACGCCTTTAGATCCCTACTTTTGCCCCCATGATGACGAAAGATTTAACCCAACACTGCGCGCTCTTCCGCGGCCTGACGCCTGAGCGCGCCCAGGAGCTGCTCGAGACCTATGGCTATGCACTGCGCTCCTATCCGCCGCGCTCCTTCGCTGCCATGCAGGGCGACACGTGTCGGACGCTGCTCATCGTCTGCCACGGGCAGGTCAACGCCTGGATGGCGGGCGCGGGCGGCAAGCAAATCATCGTGGAGCAATTCGCGGACTGGGACGTACTGGCGCCGGCCTTCCTCATGGCCACGCACAACGTCTTCCCGGTCAGCATCGAGACGACCACGGAGAGCGAGCTGCTCGTGATCCATCGCGACACGCTGCTCAAGATGCTGCACGCCGATATGCGCATGATGGAGAACTACCTGCGCGAGATCTCAGACAAGTGTTTCGCCCTCACGCAACGCATCGGCAGCTTCGCCCTCAAGTCGCTCCGCGAGCAACTCCTGACCTACCTGCACACGCACGACACCTACGCCCGGCAGCAAGACATCGCCGACCGCTTCGGTGTGGCGCGGCCGTCGCTCAACCGCGTCTTGCAGGAGCTCTCGCAGGAGGGTATCGTGAAGATGGTGCACGGCAAGATCAAGCTCCTGCGCCGCTTCGATCCGTAAGGCCAAGCCTGGCCGTATCACAAGAAAAGCCTCCGAGCGCCCGCTTCGCAGCAGGTGTTCGGAGGCTTTTCGCGTCGGGATGCGATCGAGCGTTGGCCCTGAAGAGCCGTCAAAAATCGCGGAAGGCGGCGTTGAGGTTGCCCATCTCGGTCTTCACCTGATTCATTCCGATCAAACCGCCTGACATCCCAGACGACCCGGTGCGTACCTCGCAGATCACCTCGTCCGACGGAGAGACGGACGTCGTGACCGACACCTTGAAGTATTTCACCAGGGCGCCCAGCAGCAGTCGAGCCACCCGGTTGCCCTTTTCGTAGACTGCGGCGCCTTGAGCCGTATCCGAGACCTTTTTGTAGCCCCACGCGCTGAGCAGTTGTGCCGCGCGGTCGTCCAGTTCACGCTTCGTCATGCCGCCGTAAACGTGGCGGAACATATCGCCCGTGGCGATGTCGTTTCTGATAAATGCCATGCTGTTCTGATGTTTTGTTATGTCCTTCAAACAACCTGCGTGGCGCATGGTTCATCCTTTCATTGATACGCTTTCCACTCTTCCGGTATACGCAAATCATAGTCGGCGACAGATAAATGGATGACATCAGGCAAAAGACTCTGCCTGAATCGGCTTTCATAGCGTTGCAACTGCGTCGGTTTTCCGATCCCCATAGATGCCAGATTACTCGAATACTGATTGGGCGGGAAATAGATAAACACCTTTTGCCGCGCTTGTATGGCAAGCTCTATCGCTGGGATCATATCGCTGTCGGCAGAGACGACAATAGCCGCATCGCAATTCTTCTGATACGCATCGGCCACGATCTGCGTTGCAATCCTTACGTCCGTCTCCTTCTCCTCGTAGGTATGGATGACATTCCCACACTTGAAGCAGGTGATCTCCTTCTTCAAGTACTTCCCTAAGACCAGATGGAACTTCGGGTTCTCTTTGTTTGCCTGAAAAAAGGCATTCTGCCGCCTACTCCGCTCTATGTCGTCGGGCCTCGCGGAGAAATACTTTACCGCGACTAATTCTTGATTGGGACGCATAAAAGCCTCGAACAACTTGACGACATCGAGCCAATAGTATTTTTTCCAACGTCGATCTCCCCTCAAGCCGTAGTAAAAGTTGAACCCGTCGATATACACGATGACTCTTTGTTTTCCTTCTGTATCCATGACACCAATAAAAAATAAGCCACCCCGATGTGGGGTGGCGAGCCTTAGTCTTTTCCACCTAAGGGTGATAATTCTGTCGCAAAGATAATCCCATCCTATTTACGCAGCCTCACGAAGTTCAATCGGAGCGCGTTCATTACCACGCAGAAGCTGGAGAGGCTCATGGCCGCGGCGCCGAACATGGGCGTCATGCCCACGCCGAACACGGGGATCCACACGCCCGCCGCCAGCGGTATGCCGACGACGTTATAGATGAAGGCCCAGAAGAGGTTCTCGCGAATGTTGCGCAGCGTGGCGCGACTGAGCCGCACGGCAGCGGGGATGTCCGACGGCCGACTCTTCATCAGCACCACATCCGCGGCGTCGACGGCCACATCCGTGCCGGCGCCGATGGCTATGCCGATGTCGGCCGTGGCCAGCGCGGGGGCATCGTTGATGCCGTCGCCGACCATCGCCACGGCGCCGAACCGTCCGCGGAGCGACTCCACCGCCGCCTTCTTCCCGTCGGGTAACACGCCCGCGATCACCTCGTCCACGCCTACGAGTCGCCCGACGGCCTCGGCCGTGCGCTGATTGTCGCCCGTCAGCATCACCGTCCGAAGACCCATCGCATGCAGTCGGCCGACGGCCTCGCGCGCATCATCCTTCACCGTATCGGCCACGGCGATCAGCCCCAGCCACCGATCCTCTGCGGCAAAGAGCAGCGGCGTCTTGCCCTCACCCGCGACGCGCTCGGCGGCAGACGCGATGGCGTCCGTCGTGCCGATCCGCTCCGAGAGGAAGGCCAGGCTGCCGCCCGTAATCCGCCGCCCATCCACCATCGCCGTCAGCCCCTTGCCGGGAATCACCTCGAAGGCATCCGTAGCGTCGGGCTGCATACCGCGCGATTCAGCATAGGCCGCTACAGCCCGCGCCAGCGGGTGCTCACTCTTCACCTCTAACGCATAGGCCGCACGGAGCAGCTCCTCCTCTTCTACCCCATCGGCCGGCAGGAGGTCGGTCACGACGGGCGAGCCGTTCGTGATCGTGCCCGTCTTGTCGAGCGCCACGACCTGCACTTGACCCGCTCGCTCGAGCGCCTCGGCTGTCTTGAAGAGGATACCGTGACGTGCACCGAGTCCGCTGCCCACCATGATCGCCACGGGCGTAGCCAACCCCAAGGCACACGGGCAACCGACCACCAGGACGGCCATGCCACGCGAGACGGCCGTCCCCACATCTGCCCCGACGGCCAGCCACACGCCCACCGTGATGAGCGCGATCACGATGACGGCCGGCACGAAGATGCCCGACACCCGGTCGGCCATCTTGGCGATCGGCGCCTTGCCCGACGAGGCGTCGCTGACCATGCGTATGATCTGCGACAGCGTCGTGTCGCGCCCGACGCGCTCCGCCCGGCAACGCAGATAGCCCGAACGATTGACCGTAGCGGCCGAGACACGATCGCCCGGCGACTTGTCTACGGGCAGGCTCTCGCCCGTCAGCGCCGACTCATCCACGGCCGCCGTGCCCTCTGTGATGACGCCGTCCACGGGGATATGCTCGCCGGGGCGCACGGCAAACGTGTCGCCGACGCGCACCTGCTCGATGGGCACCGCCACCTCGCGACCATCGCGCACCAGCGTGGCCGTCTTCGGAGCCAGCCGCATGAGGCTCTTCAGCGCGTCCGTCGTCCGACCCTTGGCGCGCGCCTCGAGCAGCTTGCCGAGCGTGATGAGCGTAAGGATCATGGCGCACGTCTCGAAGTAGAGCGCATGCAGCCCCGCATAGGCGTCGGCCGTGCGCCCGTCCATCAGCGCGGCGGACATGGCAAAGAGGCCGACAAGACTGTAGACGAAGGCTGTGCCTGACCCTAAGGCTACGAGCGCATCCATGCCCGGCGCACCGTGCAGCGTGCCCTTGTAACCAGAAATGAAGAAGCGCCCATTGATGATCATCACAGCCATGGCAAGCAGCATCTGCACGATACCGACGGCCATCGGGTTGCCCGCAAGCGCCGCAGGGAGCGGCAGGCCGAGCATCGAGTGACCCATCGCCGTGTACATCAAAAGAAGGAGCAGAAGCAGGGAGGCGACGAGGCGCCGGCGGAGGGCGGGCGTCTCACGGTCGGCCAGGGGATCGTCGGCCGACTTGTCCGCAGGCGCATGTGGCTCTTCGGTTGCCTGCTCCGCGGCGTCGTAGCCCGCCTTGCGCACGGCGGCCACGATGGCGTCGGCCGTAGCTGTGCCCTCGACCACCATCGAGTTTGTCAGCAGGTTGACGGCCACAGACGACACGCCCTCAACGCGCGACACGGCGCGCTCCACATGGGCGCTACAGGCCGAACAGGACATGCCATCGACGGAGAATTGTTTCGTAGGATTCATATCTATACGTAGTTAGGGGGAGTAATAATAAGTAGTAAGCAGGAATAAGAGGTAGTAAAAAGCACCCCGACGGGGTGTCGGACTCAAAAACAGACCGCCGCTGGCACCCCGACGGGCCGTCGGAGCCAAAAACAGACCGCCGCTGGCACCCCGACGGGCCGTCGGAGCCAAAAACAGACCGCCGCTGGCACCCCGACGGGCTGTCGGACCCAAAAACAGACCGCCGCTGGCACCTCGACGGGCTGCGCGGTCAAAAACAGACCGCCGCTGGCACCTCGACGGGCTGTCGGACCCAAAAACAGACCGCCGCTGGCACCGCGACGGGCTGCGCGGTCAAAAACAGACCGCCGCTGGCACCGCGACGGGCTGCGCGGTGAAAAAGGCGGCCCGTTTTTCACAGTTCTTGGGTGCGCGGTCAAAACGGCGGCCCGTTTTTCACCTTTCTTTACTGCGCGGTGAAAAAGGCGGCGCCGCTGGCACCGCGACGGGCTGCGCGGTCAAAAAGGCGGGGACATACACAACTAAAAAGACGGGGAGCACAGGGCAAAGATCGTGCCCCGACTTCCCGTCCTGTCGTTTGGTGGTTCACTCCCACTCGATCGTCGCGGGCGGCTTGGAACTGATGTCGTAGACGACGCGATTGACACCCTTCACCTTGTTGATGATCTCGTTCGAGACCTTGGCCAGGAAGTCGTAAGGCAGCTGCGCCCAGTCGGCCGTCATGGCGTCGGTGGAGGTGACGGCGCGCAGGGCGATGGTGTTCTCATACGTCCGCTCGTCGCCCATCACGCCGACGGAGCGGATCGGCAGCAGGATGGTGCCAGCCTGCCAAACCTCGTCGTAGAGCCCCCACTCGCGGAGGAGGGAGATGTAGATGTCGTCGGCGTCTTGGAGGATGCGCACCTTCTCGGGCGTCACCTCGCCGAGGATGCGTATGCCGAGGCCCGGGCCGGGGAAGGGGTGACGCTTCAGCAGGTGGGGCATCATGCCCAGCTCAGCGCCCACGCGTCGCACCTCATCCTTGAAGAGCAACCGTAGCGGCTCGACGAGCTTCAGCTGCATCTTCTCCGGCAGGCCGCCCACGTTGTGGTGACTCTTGATCACCGTGCCCGTGACGGAGAGCGACTCGATGACGTCTGGGTAGATCGTGCCCTGGCCGAGCCAGCGTATGCCTTGCAGCTTGTGCGCCTCTTCGTCGAAGACGTCGATGAAGCCCCGGCCGATGATCTTGCGCTTCTGTTCGGGGTCGGTGACGCCGGCCAGCTCGCGGTAGAACTTCGCCTTGGCGTCGACGCCGATCACGTTCAGGCCGAGATGCTCGTAATCGCGGAGCACGTTCTCAAACTCGTTTTTGCGAAGCAGGCCGTGGTCGACGAAGATGCACGTCAGGCGGCTACCGATGGCGCGGTGGAGCAGGACGGCCGTGACGGACGAGTCGACGCCACCGGAGAGTGCCAGAATGACGCGATCGTCGCCGAGTTGGGCCTTCAGTTCGGCCACGGTGGATTCGATGAAGGAGGCCGGCGTCCAGTCGCGGGCGCAACCGCATTGGGTAAGGAAGTTGTCGAGCAGACGCGTGCCGCCCTCGGTGTGGAAGACTTCCGGGTGGAACTGTACGCCCCACGTCTGTTCGCCATCGACGCGGAAGGCAGCCGCCTCCACATCGTCCGTACGGGCAATGACGCGGAAGGTGTCCGGCAGCCGTGTGATCGTGTCGCCGTGCGACATCCACACCTGCGATCCGGCCCGGATGCCGTCGAGCAGTGGATCGTTGGCGTCCACCTCGGCGAGGAGTGCGCGGCCGTATTCGCGCGTGTCGGCCGACTCGACGCGTCCTCCGGCCGTAGCGGCCAGCAGTTGTGCGCCGTAGCAGATGCCGAGCACGGGGTATCGCCCGCGCAGGGCCGCCGTATCGATCCGGAAGGCGTCGGGGTTATTCACCGAATAGGGACTGCCGGAGAGGATGACGCCGCGGACCGTGGGATCGTCGGTCGGAAAGCTGTGGTAGGGCAGGATCTCGCAGTAGGTGTTGAGCTCGCGGATGCGGCGGCCGATGAGCTGCGTAGTCTGCGAGCCAAAGTCGAGGATGATGATCTTTTCGTGCATATCTAAATGAGTAGTTATAAGTAGTCAGTAGTCAGAGGTAGTGAGGGGAAGTTATCCCCCGTCGCTTTATGGGCCACAAAGATAGTCGGGGCGGCCCTTGTGGTTGCCGGTTTATCTTTGCCGCCCATAACATATTACTCACTATAACACACCCAAAAGACATGAACCCGGAGGATAAAGAGATTAGGAAACGCACGCTACTCATTATGGTCATCATCGTCGTCGTCATCGCGCTCATCGGCGTCAGCTATGTCGTCTTTCATCAACGCAAACAGATGGACGACATGACCGAGCTTTTCGCCATCGAAAAGGAACAACTCACGGACGAATACGCCGAACTGTCTCTGCAATACGAAGGCTATAAGTTCAGCGTCGGCAACGATTCGCTCGTGGCCCTACTGACTACGGAGCAGATGAAGGTGCAACGCCTCATGGAGGAGCTTCGCACGGTCAAGGCCACCAACACGCGCCGCATCACCGAGCTGAAACGTGAGCTGGAGACGCTCCGTAAGATCATGCGCGGCTATGTCGTCCAAATCGACTCCCTCAACGCTGAAAACGGTCGCCTGCGCAACGAGAACGAACGCGTCACGGAGCAATATCGCCAGGCCTCCTCGGCCGCGGCGCAGCTTACGCGCGAGAAGGAGCACCTCACGGAGCGCGTCACACTGGCCAGCCGACTCGAGGCCTCCGCCATCGCTGTCCGCCCCATCACCTCGCGCGGCAAGGACGCCAAGAAGATCGATAAGATCGCCCAGCTCGTCGTCTCCTTCCACGTGGTCAAGAACATCACCGCGCCCACGGGCGAAAAGACCATCTATGTCCGCATCATGCGCCCCGACGATGACATCCTGACCAAACCCGGATCGGGCACCTTCGCCTTTGAGAACCGCAACATTGGTTACTCCATGAAGCGCACCGTGGAATATGCCGGTGAGGACTTGCCCGTGGTCATGTACTGGGACGTGGAGGAATACCTCTCGCCCGGCACCTACCGCGTCGACATCTTTGCCGACGGCCACCTGATCGGCCGCCGCTCCTTCACGCTCCAGAACTAACGGGGGCGCCTACGGACGCCGGCGAAGTCTGGGTCGGATACGGGTGCGTGCGGTGAGACCGGTCCTTCCCGCCGCGGGAAGCCTCAAACTTTCCCAAGCGCCTTCCCGCCGCGGGAAACCGTTTTCCAACTTCAAAAAGTCACTTCCCGCGGCGGGAAATCGTTTTCCGATTTCAAAAAGTCATTTCCCGCGGCGGGAAACCGTTTTTCAATTTCGAAAAGTCATTTCCCGCGGCGGGAAACCATTTTTCAACTTCAAAAAGTCATTTCCCGGGGCGGGAAGCGGGTATGACGACTCCAAGGCTTCCCGCGGCGGGAAGGAATGCCCCCCTCCCCCCAAAAAAATATCTCCCAAACTGTAACCTGACGGACCTTTCCCGCGTCTATCC
>ERZ772766.1202-NODE-1202-length-14177-cov-5.076689_pt1 | contig 14177 bp, 10 predicted proteins | sample MGYA00511379_ERZ772766 | MGnify/ENA primary metagenome ERZ772766 (study PRJEB29015, sample SAMEA2737895) | human oral metagenome | biome: human oral; feature: human-associated habitat; material: dental | place: China | collected 2116 ...
CAGGGGCTTGCTTGGGTGGGTGGTGGTGGCTGGGGCGGCGCACCCAGTGTGGACGGCCGGACACCTTTGGGGGGTGTCCTGCCCGCCCACAATGGGCACGCCGCGCGATCGGGCGCGGACGCGGGCCCGACCACAGCATCGGGGCGCGATCAGTCGCGCCCCGGCTATGGACGGCCCCGCTCACGAAAGACGGGCTGGGCAAGACTCCGGCCCCGGCACGGGGCGGGGGTATGCCCCGGGGGAGGTGTCCTGCCACGCGGCAGGACACCGGTCAGGTCAGGTGGACGCAAACGTACACGCTCTCAGCTATCCTCACGGCACATGCAGCTCATCAAGCAAGGAGGCCAAGAATGAGCACCCACCGTAAGCCCCCGGCCGTCCCTATACGCCGCGCCGCACCCGCCATCATCCCAGCTACCATCGCAGCATGGGTGGCCCTACCCGAAATGCGTCCCATCATCACGCTAACCGCCGCCGTAATAGCGGCCGCGAGCATCTACGCATGGACACAAACACGCCCCTGGGGACCACGAGCACGCACCGCCGCCCACGCAGCCAGTCGAGCACTCAGCTGCGGCCTCTCGTGCGCTGGCTACATCCTCCGCTTCGTTGGACTCATCATCCGAGCAGTCCTCTGGGCGGCCTCACTCCTGGCCGTCCTCTCCATCGTCGGCTACGCACTCGGACTGTGCGGAGACGGAAACCGTCACTACCGATAACACGACCTGTACAGCAAATACAGCATATGCAGCATGTACAGCAGTCGGACACCCACCACCTGTGCGAAGCGCCAGGGTGGTCATAATCGGCCGATTATGGCCATATACGCGGGGAATACTACGTATTCCCCGCTAGATCAGTCCAAAAACCCTGGCCAAAACAAAGGCGTGGCCACAACTAGGCCGATACGATTATGGCCATGAGCACCACCGGATACGCGCGAGTAAGCACAGCAGACCAAGATCCAACCTCCCAAATCGAGGCGCTACGCGCCGCCGGGTGCGACCCCATCTACATCGAACATGCCAGCGGCACCACTATGGAACGCTCGCAATGGGCCGAGTGTAACCGCAGCCTAGGACGCGGAGATACGCTCGTCGTCGTTCGCATCGATCGCCTTGGTCGCTCCCTTGTCGATCTTGTCGACACACTCGACAACCTCCACGCGCGCGGCATTCAGTTCCGCAGCCTCGACGAAAGAATCGACACTTCAACTGCATTAGGGCGCATGTTCTACCAGCTCGCAGGCGCGTTCGCGGAATATGAACGGACTCTCATTAGTGAACGTACGCGCGCCGGCCTCGACGCGGCCCGCGCAGCCGGCCGGCAGATCGGCCGGCCGCCGGCACTCACAGAAGAACAGAAGGTGAGCGCCCGGCAACTCCATACCCAGGGGTGCGGTATCGCAGCTATCGCGAGAGTCCTCGGTGTTTCCCGCGCGACGATACGACGCGCCATCACAGAAGTGTGAAGTGCAATACATTTGGCGTATTTGTGTGTAATCAAATTTGATTACACACAAATACGCCATTGCCCCGATATTGAGTATCGGGTGCACATGCCCCGCCTTGAGGGGGATAGCTATCCGCTAGAATTGAAGCAGCCCGCCAGGCGCACCACCCCCACACAGTTAAGACGATTGCCTGTCGGGTGAGTAACGAAGGGGGGTGATGAAAATCGGACGCAAGAAGAATATGAGGAAGCCCAGGTTTACTCCTGAGCAGATGACGAAAATCGCCGTGGCGGTGTTACGGCTGGCCACGGCGATCTTCGAGAATCTAAACTCAATCCTCTGATCCGATGAGCACCCAAGGTGTGAATCGGGTGGACGATTGTCATCGGCCGTGGGTAGTTGCAGCTACCCACGGCCCCATTATATCCACAAGATTTGCCAAGTTGTGAGGTGATCAACCACACGACAGGCTTTCTGTCGCATTAACGGCAGAAAAATCGAGAATGATGCGTTCAGAGCAGTGAGGGGCGGAACATAACCCACCCCCCCACCGCTCACTTACCGTGGCCCCCTTGGAATCTCGCCAGCATCAAGCGGCGCGAACGGCTCACCACCGTTGAACTCAGCCTCGGCACGCCGCAGATGATCCTCCAAAGCCTCGATAATCCACGCGCTCATCGAGCGCGTACCCGTCGACGCGGCCGTCGACCACCAGGCCGCACGCACCTGCCCAAGCAGCGCCGCATCCACACGAATCGAGAGCCGCGCAGTCTCAGGAGCAGCTTTCGGTGCAGAGACCGACACGCGAGCGGACTCACTGGCCACCGGGGAAGGGGCAATCACCGACGCAACGCCGCTACTCAGCGCAGACTTGCGACGCTCAGGACGACGAACACTCACGCTTCCACCCCCTCACCCATCGTCGCGAGCACGGACGCGAGATGCGCATCGTACAGAGCGCATAGGTCGGCCGTGTTGCCAGCCCACTCATCGAGGCCAACACCGGCCTCGGCCGCGTCCGAGATCGCCACCATGTCGGGTACAGGCGGATCCAAGAGCATGAGGCCACGTTCCCGGCACGCGGTCGACAGCTCATCCAACCAGTACGCGCCCTGGCGAGTACGTCCCTTGTGCTGATTCACCAACACGCCAGCAACCCGCAACCCCGGGTTGTAGTAGGCGCGCGCGGCTTCAACAGCATCAAGCAAGTGCGCGAGCCCCGACGCCGAGTACAACCGCGATTGAGTCACGACAAGCACTCCATCAGCCACAGCCAAAGCATTCGCCGTCAACGTATCAAGCGCAGGAGCGCAATCAATCAGGACAAGATCAAACGCGTCTGCCACGGTTTCGAGCTGCGTGGCCAAACGCCGCTCCCGACCAAACGCCACCGTTACGAGCTCATCGCGCACGGCCGCCAGGGCATCCGCGCCCGAAGGGGCAAGATGCACCCGATCCCAGTTCGTTGGGACGATAACATCCCCAAGGCCACACTCCGATCTCGTGGACAGCGCATCAGCCATACCGGCCTGCTGTTCCTCCAAGTCGGCCAACGAGTCCGAGAGATTGCCCTGAGGGTCTAAGTCGATCACCAGAACCCTCAGCCCGCGCAAGCTCGCCGCCCGCGCAAGATGGTACGTCGTGGTCGTTTTGCCGACGCCACCTTTCTGGTTTGTTATGGCGATAGTCAGCATCATGAGTCCTTTCATTGAAAACAGAGGAAAAACGAGACATTTACAGCGATGCCAGCAAATGCAGCATGTACAGCACCACCCAGAAGCAGAGACGGCCCTACTCACGCCTCACGGGTGAAATCGGCGGCCTCGATCGCCCGGCGCAAGGCATCCTCGGGAGGAGCCGCATAACGCTGCGTTGTTGCCACGCTTGCATGCCCCAACAATCGCTGAACGGCGAGAAGATCCCGCTCAGCCGAATACGCGGCCGTCGCGAACCGATGCCGCAGCGTATGGAGAGTCCACCCATCCCGTAACACGACGGCCGCGAGCTTCGAGACGTGCGCCCCCGAGAGATGCCCGCCGTACTTCGACGGGAAGCACCAGCCGCCCCCAGCGCTACATGCAGCGACCACAGCTCTTGCCAGCCAATCAGCCAGCGGTACCCGACGAACACGCCCGCCCTTCCCCGCGACCATGAGGGATACGCCAGCCCCGTCATCGAGGACATCCCGACCATGGACGGCGGCAATCTCCGAGGCCCGCAGACCCGCGCATGCCCCCAGGCACAAGATGAGCCGTGTGCGCCGATCAGCGACCGCAACGGCCTCATGCAGTACATCGAGTGGCACCGGACGCGGAGCACCAGGACGCCTGGGTACCACGGGTAGCCACTCCGCAGGTGAACCACCCTTCGGATATAGCCACCGATAGAAGAGACGCAATGACTCGTAGTACCCATGCCGAGTCTCAGCAGCCCAACGCTGACGCCCCAAGTACCGCATGAGCGCGTCCGTATCCACGTCCCGAGGCGACGCCGCGCCAAGGCCCCGAGCGACTTGCCGCACGTGCCTGATGCGCGTCTCAACCGTGCGCTCACTGCGGCCACCCGCTCGCAGATACAGCTCCCACCGATCCAGAGCAGCCGCCCACTCGGCTGGTACCGACTTCGTCAAAATGTGATCCTTGTCCATGTCCACCAAGGATGAGCGCCCGCGACGGCGCGAGCTCACGAACAAGCCCAAAACCTCGGAGGCCATACAGCAAATGCAGCATGTGCAGCGAAACCAGCAAATACAGTACCGACAACCATTGCCCGGAGGTCGCAGGTTCAAATCCTGTCCCCGCTACCACCACAGACCCGGTCCCGTAAGGGGCCGGGTCTTTTGTTTGTCACCGGCACGTCAAGGGGTAAGCGCCTTGACTAATCCGCGTCTCGACGCGATAGTATTGCATGTTCGCCACCAGGAACTGCGCCTTCGGGTGTGAGAGGAATTGAGATGAGCACTATTGATCTGTCGCAGCTCACCGCTGCAGACATGAGCAATCCGGCGCTGACAGCACAGGATCTCGCCGATATCACCGCCGCTCGTGCGGATCTGCATCCGTATGTGGCGTCGCACCCGTCGCTGTACCCTGCGCTTGCCCAGTGGCTGGCCAACCGAGGTGTCGTTCCCGCGCAGCCCCCCGTGGCTCAGCCCGCTCCCGCCTCCGCCCCCGTGCAGCCCTCCGACCCCTTCAGCCCGCAGGCCGCTGAGCCGACGGCGCAAACTGCTCCCGCTGGTCAGTCCGCGCCCGTGCAGGCTGAGTCGGTGCAATCCGATGCGTGGGGTGCTCTTCAGGGCGAGGCCGCTCCCGTGGTTGAGGAAGCTCAGCCGGTCGTCGAGCCCGAGCCTGTGGTTGAGCCTGAGCCTGTGGTTGAGCCTGAGCCTGTGGTTGAGCCTGTGCAGTCCGATGCGTGGGGTGCTCCTCAGGGCGAGGTTGCTCCCGTGGTTGAGGAGGCTCAGCCGGTCGTTGAACCCGAGCCCGTCGTTGAGGAGCCCCAGGTGGCACCTGTGACGGAGCAGCCCGTGGATGCGGCGTCTTCGATCTCGGACGAGGACCTCGAGCACACGATCGTGGAAGGAATCTGCGAGCCTTCCACGGCCGCGAGTGCTGCCGAGGAAAACGCTGCCACGCAGGCCTCCGGCTACGGCCAGAATCCGGCCCAGGGTGCCGGTGCTCAGGAGGGCTACGGCCAGGCACAGCACGGTTCGCAGGCGGGTCAGCAGTCCCTGTACGCCGCCCAGAGCGGTCCCCAGGGGTATGCGCCGACCGGTCAGCAGTCCCCGTACGCGGCTCCGGGCGCTCAGCAGGGTGCTTCGACTGGCCAGCAGTTTGGGGCTGCAGCACAGCAGTTCGGTGCGGCCGCGAACACGGCGTTCAACCAGTTCCAGAACGCTGTCGTCAACGAGACCGGCAAGGTGAAGGGCCGTTCCGTGCGCGCGACGTACGCGCTCATCGGTATGGCGGCTTCCTTCGTCCTGTCGATCGTGTCGATGGTCCTGCCGTTCGCGTCGGTGTACGGCATTTCCTTCTCGATGCTGGGGGCGGGCGGTTACGCCTTCTTCCACATCTTCCTCATGCTGGTCGTCCTTGGCCTGGGAGCTGCCTACTGGTTCACGAATCAGAAGTGGGCGTTCCTGTCCTCGGGTATCGCGGCGATCGTGGTTGCCCTGCTGGGCGTGCTCCAGTTCCTGAGCATTCTCGGTCAAGCAACTCCCAGCATCGGCGGTATTCTCTTCTTCCTCTTCTCGATTGGCCTCGGTGTCTCCGGCGGCATCCTGCTCCTGGAGCTCAAGAATGGCAAGGTTGCGCCGGTCGATAACCCGAACGCTTTTGGTGGCGCTTTCACTGGGGCACCCATGAACCAGCCTGGCCAGCAGCAGTATGGCCAGCAGGGTGGTTTCCAGGCTCCGCAGGGTAATCAGCAGGGCCAGCAGCAGTATGGCCAGCAGGGTGGTTTCCAGGCTCCGCAGGGTAATCAGCAGGGCCAGCAGCAGTACGGCCAGCAGAACCAGCAGCAGTACGGCCAGCCGAACCAGCAGGCCGGTTACCCGGGTGCTCAGCAGCAGTATGGCCAGCAGGGCCAGCAGTATGGTCAGCAGGGCGGTTACCCCGGCGCTCAGCAGCAGGGTGGCTTCCAGGCTCCCCAGGCGGTGCAGGGCCAGTACGGTCAGCAGCCTCAGTACGGCCAGAATCAGTATGGTCAGCAGGGCTACAACCAGGGGCAGCAGGGCGGTAAGCCGTACAACCCCTTCGGGACGCGTTCCTGACGCGTTGAGAGAACGCAGGGAGGGCCCGCGGCGAATGCCGCGGGCCCTCCCATCTGTGTCGAATGATTACTCGTCGTCGTCCTCGCTGATGTCGACGCCCGCGACGCCGTCGAGGTCGGCGAGCGTGGTGACGAGGAGGGACCGTGAGAGGTCCTGGCGCGTCGTCGCCGTGAAACGCGCGGTAGTAGCGCGCTCGGACGAATCCGTGCGGGTCGATACGCCTGAGACGTTCCAGCCGAGGGAGGAGACCTGGCCGAGCAGCGTTGAGAGTACCCCGTGTCCGGGCGTGTAGTGGATGGTGAGCGTGACCTTGTGCCCGTGGGTGCGCATGAGAATGAACTGGACGAGCGGGGTCAGCAGGGCGATGACGATGAAGTGCAGGACGGTTCCCGCGAGGGCAAGCCACCACAGTCCGGCGCCGCAGGCCATGCCGATAGCGGCGGTCTCCCAGATCGTTGCAGCGGTCGTGAGGCCTCGAATCGCGCCGTGACGTGTGAGGATGATGCCGGCGCCGAGGAAGCCGATGCCCGACACGATCTGTGAGGCGACGCGCGAGGGATCGTAGCGGGTGATGCCGTCGACGAGGATGTCGGAGAAGCCGTACTTGGAGATGATCATCATGAGGCAGGCGGTGAGGCCGACGATGGCCTGTGTGCGGATGCCTGCGCTCTTGCCTCGGATCTGTCGTTCGAGGCCGATGGATGCAGAGAGGACGAGGGCGAGGAGCATCCAGCCGATGCTCATGAGGGACTGTGTCATAGGGACCTCCTGCGGTGGCGTGGGTGGGTTTAGTGTAACCGCCTCGTGTGTGTGAGGCGCGTGAGGGGCGACGAGGCAGTGGCGGGGGAAGGGGGTGTCAAGAGCGGAACTCAGCCCCGACCTCGTTAAAGAGTGAGAAAAGAATCTACCAAGTTCGACACAAGCGTTTGTGGGGCTAAGATGGGACTCGATGATCGACAGATGAGGAACCCAGTCATGGAAACCCCCACTCCCGACGACATTGCCACCGATGTACAGGAACGCTCCAATACCGCGCTGAAGCGCGGCCTGGCGTCGCGCCACATGCAGATGATCGCCATTGGTGGCGCTATTGGCACGGGCCTATTCCTCGCCTCCGGTGCGACGGTCGCGAACGCCGGTCCGGGCGGTGCGCTCGTCGCCTACGCGGCAATCGGCCTCATGGTGCTGCTCCTCATGCAGTCCCTGGGCGAGATGAGTGCGCATCAGCCGGTCGCGGGCTCCTTCCAGACGTTCGCCACGAAGTTCATTTCCCCGTCCTTCGGCTTCGCTATGGGGTGGAATTACTGGTTTAACTGGGCGGTGACGGTGGCCGCGGACCTCGTGGCGTCGGGCCTGGTGATGGCCTACTGGTTCCCATCCGTGCCGTCGTGGATATGGGCGGTGTGCTTCCTCGGCGTCGTCGTCGGGCTGAACGCGCTGTCGGCGAGAGTCTACGGTGAGGCCGAGTTCTGGCTGGCCGCCATCAAGGTCGTCATCGTCATTGTGTTTGTCCTGTCGGGTGTCTTGATGATCGCCGGTGTGATGGGACAGAATTCGCCGGGCCTGTCGAATTGGACGACCGGGGACGCGCCCTTCCACAACGGTTTCGTCGGCGTCATCGCGGTCTTCATGATTGCGGGCTTCTCTTTCCAGGGCACCGAGCTGGTGGGCGTGGCCGCGGGCGAGTCCGAGAACCCGCGCAGGGACGTGCCGCGTTCGATCCGCACGGTTTTTTGGCGCATCATGTTCTTCTACATTGGCGCGATCGCGGTGATCGGCACGCTGCTGCCGTACACGGATCCGAGCCTGCTCAGTGCGGCCGATGACTCGGCGAACAACATTGCTCAGTCGCCGTTCACGCTCGTGTTTGCGCGCATGGGGGTTGGCGCGGCGGCCGCCGTTATGAACGCGGTCATCCTGACGTCGATTTTGTCGGCGGGTAATTCGGGCCTGTATGCGGCCTCGCGCATGCTGCATTCGATGGCCCTGAAGCGTCAGGCTCCCGCGATTTTCGCGCGCGTCACGAAGGGCGGCGTGCCCGGCTATGCGATGGCGGTGACCACGGTGACGGCGGCGTGCGGCTTCCTCACGCAGCTGGTTTTTGAGGACGCCTATATCTGGCTGGTCAACATCGTCGGCATTTCCGGCATCATCATGTGGCTGGGCATCGCGGTCAGTCATATTCGCTTCCGGCGTGCCTACCTGCTGCAGGGGTATCGCCTCGAAGACCTGCCGTATCGTTCGCCGTTCTTCCCGGCTGGTCCCATCATCGCGTTCATCATGTGCCTGGTGGTCATGGCCGGGCAGAACTATGAAGCCGTGCTTCACGGGCAGGTGTGGGAGGTTGCCTCCTCCTATATCGGCCTGCCGCTGTTTGGCGTGGTTTGGTGGGGCTACCACGTGGCGCGCAAGGACCGCGTGGTGCCGCTGGCTGAGATGGACGTGGCCCCCGTCGAGATCGAGCCCGTCACTCGATAGCGGGGACGAGGCCGGGGCGCGGCGGGTGGTTCGCTCGAGTGCGCCGCTTGTCACCCCTGGGTGGTGCCCGGCGTGGCGGTGTGAGAGCTGCGCGCCGATCCATAGGATGGGCACATGATCAACACGCGACGCATCCTTGCCGTGACTTCCTTGTCTGCTCTCGTCCTGGGCATTGCTGCCTGTTCCCCGAAGGGCACGACCCCCGAGCAGGGGTCCACGACCTCGTCCGCATCCCCGAGCGCTTCGGCCTCCCAGAGCGGTATGCCTGCACAGAGCGGCGCGAGCCCGCAGAGCGGCGTGACCGACGAGGGTAACCAGGCCCCCGAGGTGAATGTTGCCGACAATGATCAGCGCTGCGACCTGTCGAACCTGCAGCCCGCGATCGATAGCACGCAGGAGGCGGGTGGCACGACCTACGTGTCCCTGGGATTCACGAACGAGGGTCCCTCGTGCTGGATTGACGGCTTCCCGCAGGTTGTTTTCTCCAGCGGCGGCTCGGTGCTCTCGACCGCCGTTCGCGAGGGCGAAGACCCTGGCAATGTGTACACGGTCGCTCAGGGTGGGCGCGTGGGCGTGACTCTGACGGCTGAGTCGACGGACGGCGTCGACGGATGTAACCCCGCCGATTCGGAGCTGGTCGATATCATGTCCGAGGCCGGCAGCGGCGCGACGAGCCTGCAGCTGACCCTGCGCGTGTGCCGGGAGATCCCCTCGGTGTCGGTGAGCCCCTTCGAACCGCTGTCCTGAGTGAGCGTGTGCTGTCGGATGCGCGTGGGGTGTCCGGCAGCTGCATATGTGGGTGCGCGGCCACAAGGAAATAGGTGATTGGGCGCACTGCTGATACGCTGAGTCTGCTAGAAGAAGGAGCTCCTCTTTCTCGTCATATCGAAGTGAGTGTGTATGTCCTTCTTCGCCGGTCGACGCGTGACCTGTGCGCGCCGACTGCGCTAACAGAGATCCTGAAGGAGACACTCATGGGTATGCGTTCCACGACGCAGGCATTCCAGTTCAACGTGCCGTTCGAGCAGCTGTTCCCGGCAGCTACCCAGGCCGTTCAGGCGGTGAAGAAGGCGACGCTGACGGGCGCCGACCCGAATGGCCGCGTGATTACGTTTGATACCCCGATGGGCATGATGTCCTGGGGTGAGAACCTCGTCGTCGGTTTCATTCCGAATGAGGAAGGCGTCGTCGTCGAGGTCACCTGCTCGACGAAGGGCATGCCGAACCTCATGCAGAACGGCCTTAACCGTAAGCAGATCGGCGCCTACATCACGGCGCTGTCGAACCTGGTGCAGGCGCCGTTCGTCGAGGTTGCCCGTTCCTGACGCTCCGTCTCACGCTGACTCGGCCCCGGCCTCGTACATGAATTGACGAGGCCGGGGCCGAGTCTTGTTGCAGCGCACTGGGGCGCTGTCTCCTCCCCGGCTGTGCCCGTGCCGGGGAGTGGACGCCTTACTGACCAGAGCCGTTGATATCCCACTTCTGGGACTCAAGCGTCGGGTAGCACGTCCACATGTGCGCGACCGTGCCCTCGCCGGTGTAGCCGCCCACCACGTCGACGCAGCGATCGCCGATGTGCAGGTGCCCATCACCCTCGTAGGTAACGGTCTGCGCGGTGCTGCTGTCGGCGCAGTTGCTGTTCCACACGGGAGTGCCGTCGGAGCCCTTCGGATCCTGGGAGGTCAGGCACTGGCCGAGGCCGTTGCGCAGCTGGCCGACTGTCGTCGCGGGCACCAGTGCCGCGTCGTCCGCATGGGTGTCGGTGGACGCATCCGGAGCTGTGCGGTCTGCGGAATTGGTGGGGGAGAAGACGACCATGTCCCACGAGGACAGCCAACCCACGTTGAACGTGATGGTCGTGCGACCCTGCTCATCCGTGCCAGTCGTGAAATCGAGCGGCGTCGGGCGGCCACCATCAGCGTCGGGGCTGACGACAAAGATAGAACCGGGGACCTGCTCGCCCTGCTCCAGGTGGTAGGTGACGGACGTGTCGCCGAAGGGGAGGATCCGCTTGGCGGCGTTACGCCAATACCCGTCGTTGCCGTCGCTGTCGTTGGAGCGCAGGTTGATCAGGTGCAGGGCCGTGCCAGCGTTGGACGTCATGGTGTTCGCCCAGATCGTGTTCGCGGATCCGTCCGTCGAGGTCGGCAGGCCTACGCCAGCGGTCGAGACCTCGACCTGGCGCTCCTTGCGCGTCAGGTTGTCGCCGAAGAGCAGGTTCTCGTAGGCGGTGGAGATGTTGTAGTAGTTCTTCATCCACGTCTGGAGATCAGCGGACATGCCGCGGCCGGATTCAGGGAAGAACTGGTTGTCCAGCATGCGCCCGTAGTCGCCGAGCTCCAGGTGGTGCGCACCGTTCGCCGCAAAGGCCGCGTCCGCGAGCTTGATGGAGTCCTCGTTGAACTCGCGGAAGGTAATGCAGTCAATGTTGACGGGCGCGTGCTTCTCGTACTTGTCGATCGCGAAGGAGGTCGTGTGGGTGTCCGGGGTGAGTTCCACGTTGATGCTGATGTCCTCGCGCCAGTCAGAATCGCTCTGCGTCTTGTTGAACGTGACGTACTTCAGGAGCTTTTGCTGCCGGGTCTTACCCATGTCAATCATCACCTAGTGGCTGGCGCCATCGGCCTGAGGGCTCGAGTACCGCGGTGAGAAGGTGAAGGTGCCTCCCTGGCCTGCGTCAACGGTGAAGGTGACTGCGTCGCCATCCTTGGCGATACTCGACGCATAGGAGCCGCCCGACGCGGATGCGTCACCGGACACGATGGTAACGTCGCCGCTCACGCTCGACTGGTCGGCCTCGGCCTCGATACGCACGCCGTTGTCAGCAGCGATTTCGGGGTGCTTGTACTCGTTGGCCGCTGCATCACAGTAGCGGGTGGTCGGATCGTAGTCGTTCGCGTAGGCGGCCACGATCAGCGGCTGCTTTGCGCCCGAGCTACGCACGCCCTGCAGGTAACTGGCGATCTGCGCGTTCGTCTCGTTGTTGTCCCACAGCTCGGTGTACAGGTACGTGGACGAACCGTTAATGAGCTTGTCGTTGCCCGCACCGTCGGGCAGGTTGATGCCCACCGCACCCTTCGTCTTCTCGGCGGTCTCGTTAACGAGCGACGACAGGCCCTCGGTCAGGTCGAGATCGTTACCGGAAGCATCCTTCTTGTGGGTCTCACCGAGCGTGTCGATGTGTGTGCCGGTGAAGTTGAACGTCTTCTTCTGGTCCACGTATTGGCCGGTGATGTAGTCGCGCCAGCCCTTGTTGTTGACGTTCATCATGTACTGGTGGCCCTCCGGCTTGTCCACTCCCTTGGGAGTCTGAACCCACCACTGTACGCCGAGTTTGCGGTCCCAGTAGGAGCCGTTCTCGTTGTGTAGTCGCCACTCGTCTTTGATTTTGTTCGTGTCGTAGTTGTCGTTGGCCGCGTACGCCATTGAGTAAGCGAGTGAGGCAGCGCCGACGTTGTCTGCGGTGGTCACGTAGCTGTTGATGGTCGCGGCAGAGGCGTAGTTGTTCTCGTACCAGAGAGGCCACTGCTCCTTGATGTCCCCGGTTGCGACGGACTGCTCGTGGCGGTACTGCCAGTCGTAGTACTGGAATGCGTTGAGGTGGTAGTCCTGGCTGAGCTTCGTGACGTAGTCCGACGGGGCGTTGAACAGGTAGGGCTCGTAGGTGGCGTTGCCCGCCAAGCCCTTTGGCGCGGTGGGCTTGAAGTGGGAGAGGTAGCCCATGCGCGGGAAGCGTGTCCAACTCGTGGAGGCGTCGATGGCTGTTTCCGCGTGGGTGCCGTCCCCACCGGTAGCGGTGATGAGGTATCCCTGGCCGTCCTCGCTCGGCGTCGTGTAGGTCCACGTAGCCTTGCCGTTTTCGACGGTGGCGTCGCCCGAGTCGATCTCAACGCCGAGGTGGCTGACGGAGAAGTGGACGGTTCCCCCGGTCGGGGCCTCGGCCGTGATCGTCGCCTGCTTACCCGGTTCGTGGGTGGACTTGTCCGTGTAAGCGCGGGTGACGTGTGCCGTGCCCGTGGCGGTGGCTGGTGTGGAGTTCGGTAGGGGTAGGGCCGTGGCGACGACCGCGGTGCCGATCACGATCGCAGCGGGGATGGTCAGGGGATGTCGTATCTCCATGACGTGTGTGTCCTCGTAATCGTTGATGAGACTGCCCGGTGGGGGGAGTCATGTGCGTGAAACTGCGCCCAATCAACGGTAAAGCGATTTTTCAGTAAATTAACCGACAATATGGTCATGCTGAGCGAAAGTGTCCCGCAGTGCGAACAAGTAAAATCGTGGATCGGTTGAATTTCCAAGTATTTGTCAGGCCTTGTAGGTCTGCGATCTGCTGTTTTAGTTGCTAGGGGCTGAGGGATCTTGTTGCAATTTTCTGAAAGTGTCTAACTGGTCGAGGGCGGGGGAGTATCCTGAAAAGTTGGGTTTTCTGAGTCCGTTTCGATCGGTCGATGTCCATCGACGAGGCCTGCGCCAGGAATGTGGATATGGTCCCCACTCGGGGTGCGATGACCCACAGATGCGGGTCGTGCCGTAAGCTGTTTCAAGCGGTCTGCGCCTCCGGGTGAGGGTGGGCTACTGGAGATGGCAGAGACCTAGTCGGGACGCAGCACATGTGCGTCGAGCCGGAAATGAGGACACCGTGGCGGCAGTGAGCGAACGAGCCGAGCTGCATAAGACGATCTGGCGCATCGCTAACGACCTGCGGGGCAGTGTGGACGGTTGGGACTTCAAGAGCTACGTGCTGGGTTTCCTGTTCTATCGTTTCATCTCGGAAAACCTGACGGAGTATGTGAACGCCTCGGAGCGTGAGGCGATTCTCGCCGAGGGGGGAACCCCCGAGGAGGCCGCAGCCTTCGACTACGCCACCTTGAGCGACGCGGAGGCGGAGGCGGCGCGTGAGAGCATCGTCAAGGAGAAGGGTGTTTTTATTCGTCCCTCTGACCTGTTCGGGAATGTGCGTGCGCGGGCTGCCGGTGACGAGAACCTGAACGAGACCCTCGCCTACGCCTTCCGTTTCATCGAGAACTCGGCGCGGGGCAGCGGTTCCGAGTCTGACCTGCGCGGCCTCTTCGATGACGTCGACGTGAACTCCGCGAAGCTTGGCAACACGGTCGCGCATCGTAACGCGAAGCTCGTGAAGATCATGGATGCCGTCGGTGACCTGCCTCTCGAGCACGGTGCTGCGAAGATCGATGCCTTCGGCGACGCATACGAGTACCTGATGACCATGTATGCCTCGAGCGCGGGTAAGTCGGGTGGCGAGTTTTATACGCCGCAGGAAGTTGCCGAGGTCCTTGCGACCCTCGCGCTGGACGGGCGCTCCGATGTGGCCCGCGTGTATGACCCATGCGCGGGCTCGGGGTCCCTGCTCCTGAAGTTCGCGAAGCTTCTCGGGCCGTCGAGCAGCCGTCAGTACTTTGGTCAGGAGATCAACCTGACGACGTACAACCTGTGCCGCATCAACATGTTCCTGCACGA
>ERZ772766.1208-NODE-1208-length-14109-cov-4.023125_pt1 | contig 14109 bp, 15 predicted proteins | sample MGYA00511379_ERZ772766 | MGnify/ENA primary metagenome ERZ772766 (study PRJEB29015, sample SAMEA2737895) | human oral metagenome | biome: human oral; feature: human-associated habitat; material: dental | place: China | collected 2116 ...
CATATCGAAAGATTGGTTGAAAGAGAACAGATTGACATCATTCATCCGCCGGACAATTCCTCTGTTCGGCGGATTTTTTATTAGCTCCTTCAGTCTCGACATTCCCTTCCTGCATTACTTCAAAATTTGAAACATTGAAGAAAGGTTTTCAGCCTACCAGATGTTTATTACGCCCCAAAACAAACATCTTGATATGGATGTAATTATAGCCTTAAACGAGTTTAACCCACATAAGAATAACGTATCGATGCAATGGCGAATGATTGGTAAATACATGCTATTCTTTCTTGACGAAGACTTAAAGATAAAGTCATATCAGCGCAAACTCATGTAAAATTTTCAGCTCAATATCTAACATTATGAGTACCGTTCTTATCAACCAATCGCCCACCCGACCGCAAATAATCGATTCTCGCAGAGGTTTGTTTTAATGAAAAATGGGGTTAGTTTGTAAGTGGTGAACGCTGGATAAACATTGCATAAAAGCGATAATTATACAGGATGGTGGGCAACTAACAGCAAAAGTTGTGCTATTTGGGGCAAATAGCATTGCAATTAGCAGCAAAACGCAGTGCTAAATGCTGCTAAATGCAAGGTAAAATGCAGCAAAACGTGGTGCAAAATGCCGCTAAACGCAAGACAAAATGCAGCAAAACGCAAGGCGAAATGTATAATGATGCACACGGCATGTTGGGTTTATTGGTCTACGATTGATGAAAAACCGATGTTATTAGTGGGTAAAAGTGCTATAAAAAGCGGTATTTTGACCACTAAAAGCCGTTTTTAGGGCAGCGAAAATCTGCGGGTAGGCGACCAACTAGAAAGGCAAAGTGGTGCTAAATGCAGATGATGCGCTCAAAAATGGCGTAAAAATAAAATTTGAAAGGCTGAAAATAGGGGATAATTGCGTACTTTTGGGTATTGTTTTTCGCTAGAAGGGACGGCAAAAAGAATGTATTTTGTAAAATATTTTCACGCGTTTTAACAAAGCGAACACACCTTATCGCTGAATAGTTACTCAGAAGAGAAAGTTTAAACCCAAATCGGGCATTAGGGTGCTTATCAAATAATTGAGGCTGTTTGCATTGTTTCCTGTACATATTTCGTTTGCTTGTCGACATCTTGCCGGTCTTATTCTCTTGACGTAGCCCGCTACAACTTCAGGAATAAGGCAGGCAATATACTCAACAACACACAAAACACAAGCGGCTTTAATGCCCGATTTGGATTGAAAGATAAACGCTAATGGCATATTTTACTTAAACATAACACCGCTTAATAGCATTAAGCCGCAGTTGATGTTACAGCCAATTGGCTGATTCGGGTTTAAGCATAACACTACCACAGAAAGGAAATTATATAATATAAGTTGTCCGCTAAAACTTTTATAGCATGCGGAATGGACATAAAAGTTTTAGCGGACAATGATAGAAATGAAAGCTGACACAGGATTAAGACACTTCTACCCCCTTGTACATTACGAATGCAAAAGCAAACATTTGAAAGGCAATGCGTACAAAAGACCACTTCGGTATTTTTCTTTTCTACGAGTGGTTTGTTGCTTGCTGGTAGCAGATTGGGAGATTTGGGGTTTCCCTTTTAAACCCTTAACACCCGCTAGAACCTGTGCTTTACGCGGATAACAGTATGAACAGAACGCACATCCGCAGCACAAGCCTTAACACTTTGCGTGTTTTCCTTGCCTTTTCTTCCACCACAGATAGTAGCCGCTGATAGGCAGGAAACCGCCAACAAGTGCGGCTAGCGCATATAGGAGCCTTGAAAACCAACCAGCCCACTTGCCGGTGTGCAACGATTTGAATAGCTTTTTACCACCGGGTTTCTTATCTTTACCATCTTTGGGGGGTTCGGGTGACCCACCTTCTTGTCGCTGTGCATGCTCCGTAGTACGCTCCATATTATCATGCGCGAAGGCATTCTGCTTTGTTGCGACTGGCTTATCGTCCCCTTTGGGCATCTTGTTTTCCATCTTCTCGGTGCTCTGTCCGAAGAGTTTCGACATGCCTTGCCTGTACCAACCGAACGAAAACACAGGCCCTGTAAGAGCCATGAGGAACAGGAACACAAAGACATAGATGCCTAACGACACGTGCGTATCGTAAACAAATCGGCGAAAGCCCTTGCTTGTGCTTACCTTTAAGCGGCTTTTAAGCATCTTTTTGCTCTTGGGCCACCACACAACGACACCCGTTAACAGCACAAGCACCATGCACATAGACGAAATGGCCATGACAACACGGCCAACCGAAAGTCCACCATGAGGGTTGTCGGGTTTCATAAAAAGCCAACGGTGTAACCGTGTTACGCTGCTGAGGAAGGGTTTTACACTCTCTTCCATGCCCAAAAGCAGAGAAAGGTCTTTCACGGCTATTATCAGAAAGCCCGTAAAACAGAGTATGGCCATAAAAAGACCTAGGGGCAATGCTAGCCACTTGTGGATTTTCAAACAAATTTTTCTCATATACTAAATGGTCATTATTTATATTTGCGTGCCTTTAAACACCTTAATAATAGACTAACGATAGGTCCGAAGGTTTAAGGCGTGTACTAAAAATTCCCCGCAAGCGTTCGATGGTTGTTCCTTTTATTGAGGGTTGAGGGTCGGACAAATGGTAAGGGAATGTTGAGTGGATATATCGGAGATTATGCCGCGGTCTACTGCCAAACGCACAAAAAATGGCCGCAGACAGCACGGCCTGGATATAGGCATGTTCTAAAAATACCCCGTAAAGGTTCAATCGTTGTTCTTTGTATTGCTCTTCACTGTCTTTTTGCTTTTATCTGGCATCTTTGGCTTACTTCTTTCAGAAAGCATTGTTCACTATGCTCCTTCAAGAAGTAAGCAAAACCTGCTCAGCTAAAAGCTAAAAATACAGCAAAGGTAATTTTTAGAACCTGCCTATAAAACAAGTTGGGGACACAAGCCTAAGCCGTATCCCCAACATCTTATTTTTGTCTGATGAACACGTTAATTGGACAGCCGTGCATGTTCCAATTTTCGCGTATCTTGTTTTCCAAAAAGCGGCGATAGTTCTCCTTTACGTACTGTGGCAGGTTGGCGTAGAACACAAACGAGGGTATCTGCGTGTTGGGCAACTGCGTGCAATACTTAATTTTGATGTACTTGCCTTTGGTGGATGGAGGCGGATAAGCCTCGATAAGGGGGAGCATCACTTCGTTAAGTTTCGACGTTCCCACGCGTGCCTTGCGGTTAAGATATACCTGTTTGGCCGTTTCAAGCACCTTAAAGATGCGCTGCTTGGTAAGCGCCGAGGCGAAAATGATGGGGAAATCCACAAAGGGAGCCATGCGTTCGCGAATGGCATTCTCGAAAGTCTTTATCACCTTTTGGTCTTTATCGGGAACCAAGTCCCACTTGTTAACCACCACAACCAGCGACTTTTGGTTTTTCTGAATAAGCTGGAAGATGTTCATGTCCTGCGATTCGATGCCGCGCGTGGCATCAATCATCAGAATACAAACGTCGCTATGCTCGATGGAACGTATCGAACGCATAACGCTATAAAACTCCAAATCTTCGGTAACCTTGTTTTTTCGGCGTATTCCGGCCGTATCTACGAGATAGAAGTCGAAGCCAAACTTATCGAAACGCGTATAAATGCTGTCGCGTGTTGTACCTGCAATTTCGGTAACGATGTTGCGGTCTTCGCCTATAAAGGCGTTGATGATGCTGCTTTTGCCTGCGTTAGGCCTGCCCACCACGGCGAAACGAGGTATGCCGTCTTCAACATTATCGTTCTCACCTGGTTTTAATTGCGCAATAACAGCGTCGAGCAAGTCGCCTGTTCCGCTGCCTGTTGATGCGCTAATGGGGAAGGGGTCGCCCAGACCCAACGAGTAAAACGCAGGTGCCTCGTAAATCTGCTCGTTGTTGTCGGCCTTATTTACCACCAACACCACGGGCACCTTGGTACGCCTGAGTATCTGCGCCACATCCTCATCGAGGTCGGTTACGCCCGTGTTCACGTCTACCAAGAACAGCACCAAGTCGGCCTCTTCGGTAGCCACGAGCACCTGTCGGCGAATGGCATCTTCGAAGATGTCGTCCGAGTTGACCACCCATCCGCCCGTGTCTACAACCGAGAACTCGCGCCCAGCCCAGTCGCACTTGCCGTATTGGCGGTCGCGCGTGGTGCCAGCGGTATCGCTTACAATGGCGCTACGGGTTTTTGTAAGTCTATTAAATAAGGTGGACTTGCCCACATTGGGGCGTCCCACGATAGCTACTAAGTTTGCCATAAATGTAAATTCTTAATCGTCGAAAAAGCGTGTTAGAGTGCCATGCGCGGCCAAATTCGGCTTACACGTGGCTCACAAGAAACGTCTTATTCGGGGTTATAGCCAAAACTGTCGAGTTCTTTCTTCGAACTTCGCCAGTCTTTATCAACTTTCACGAAGGTTTCAAGGTACACCTCCTTGTCGAAAAACCTTTCCAACGTTTTTCGTGCCTCCGAAGAAACCTTCTTCAACGCCACGCCCTGATGCCCGATAACGATGCCTTTTTGACTTTCGCGCTCAACGTATATAACGGCGTTGATGTGTATTTTCTTTTCTGTTTCCTTAAATCTCTCGACCTTAACCTCCACCGAATAGGGTATTTCCTTATCGTAATAGAGCAGTATTTTCTCGCGAATTATCTCGCTAACGAAGAAACGCGCAGGCTTATCGGTAAGCTGATCTTTGTCGAAATAGGGCGGCGATTCGGGCAATAGCTCTTGTATACGGCGCAGAAGGAGGTCGGTTCCGAACTTGTTTTTGGCCGAAATGGGTAATATTTCGGCCTTGGGCAGCAACGCGTGCCATCGTTCCACAATGTCGCCGAGAGTTTTTTGGTCGCTCTCGTCAATCTTATTGATGAGCAGCAGCACGGGAATCTTCATGCCCCGCACCTTCTCCAAGAAGTCGGCATTCTTCTCTGGGTCTTCCACCACGTCGGTAACGTACAGCAACACGTCTGCATCGCTAAGTGCCGACACCGAGAAAGCCAGCATCGACTCTTGCAATTTGTAGTTGGGTTTGAGCACGCCGGGCGTATCTGAGAACACGATTTGCATCTCAGGGGTGTTCACAATGCCCATTATTCTGTGCCGCGTGGTTTGCGCCTTGAAGGTGGCTATGGAGATACGCTCGCCCACTAGCTGGTTCATCAGCGTGCTTTTGCCCACATTGGGGTTGCCAACGATGTTTACAAATCCTGCTTTGTGCATGTTTGTTGCTGTGATAAAGATGTTTGTTATAGCTTGGATAAAGCTCAAAAAGACGCATCTTAAGAAATTAAGGATGCGTCTTCTTTGTTATTATTCAATTAAAGTTGGGGCAAACGTGCCGTTTTACTTTCCTTGTTCGGCCATTTCGGCACCGTCGTAGGCCCACTTGTAGTAAGATGCGCCATGAACGAAACCAGCACCAAAGCCAGTAAAGATAAGGTTGTCGCCCTTCTTCAATTGTTTTTCAAAATCCCAAAGCACCAAGGGCATACATGCCGCACTGGTGTTTCCGTAGCGTTGGATGTTTACCAGCACCTGTTCGGGCTGCACACCGATACGTTTACCCACCGCCTCGATAATACGAAGGTTGGCCTGATGCGGCACAAGGTAGTTAATATCGTTGGGTGTTAGTCCATTGCGTTCAATCAGCTTGGTACAATCGTCGCCCATTGCCGAAACCGCATAGCGATAAACGGTGCGGCCTTCCTGATAAGTGTAGTGTAAGCGGTGGTCTACGGTGAACTGCGAAGACGGACAAACCGAACCGCCGGCCTTAACATGAAGGAAAGGCAAGCCCTTTCCGTCGGCCAAGAACAGCGAGTCTACCAAGCCCACGTTTTCTTCCGTAGTTCCCTCCACCATCACAGCACCAGCCCCGTCGCCAAAGAGCGGACAGGTAGCGCGGTCCTTATAATCGGTAATGGCCGACATCTTATCGGCGCCAATAACAATGATGCGCTTGTGGCGACCGCTTTGTATCATGTTGCAAGCCACATCGAAAGCGTACATAAACCCGCAACAGGCAGCCGAGAAGTCGAATGCGAAAGCATTTTTCAAGCCCAGCTTACCCAGCACGATAGATGCTGTGGAGGGGTGGATGTAGTCGGGAGTGGTGGTGGCAACGATAACCGCATCAATGCTATCGGGGTCAACGCCCGTCTTCTTCATCAGAAGTTTGGCGGCCTTACGGGCCAGATAAGAAGTACCGAGCCCTTCTTCCGTGAGGATGCGGCGCTCCTTGATACCAGTACGCGTAGTAATCCATTCGTCGTTGGTATCGACAATGCGCGACAATTCCTCGTTGTTGAGGACATAGTCGGGCACGTAACCGGCGACGCCTGAGATTATCGCATTAATCTTATCCATTATTCAGCAACCTCTTCCTTAACGATAGCTACCTTACCTCTGTACTGTCCGCAAGTGGGGCAAACCGTATGATAAATGTAATAAGCGCCACAGTTGGGGCATAGAGCCAGTGTGGGAGCTACGGCTTTATCGTGAGTTCTTCTTTTAAGTGTACGAGTCTTGGACTGTCTTCTTTTAGGATGTGCCATTTTGTCTTAATCTTTAATATTGTTTTTTTATTTCTTTCAGTTTCATCCAGCGCGGGTCAATCGCCTCTTCTTCATCCTCATCGCCACTTCGGTTGGCAGCATGTGCGTCCAGCACGTCTATCATTGCTGGGTTGCATTTGCCAGGCGCGTGCACATGCTTGATGGGTATGTTAAGTGCGACAAACTCGTAAACGAACCACGACAGGTCGATTACCCCAGGGTCTTCTTCCAGCGTAACCAGTTCGTCTTCTTCTGAATATTCTTCTCCAAACCTCACTATCAGCCGTTCTTTTGTGCTAACGGCCTGCTCCATGTCGTCGAGACACAGGTCGCAAGGTATGCTGACCGAACCTTCTATGTTGAAGTTCAGCTCAAAAAGGTCGCCGTTTCTTGTAGCTTGCAGCTCAACGTTCACCTTTCCTTTCCTAATTTCGGGGGCGTCGATGGCCTCAAAGAAACTGTCGTCAAGCACGTACTCCAACAAGGTTTTGCCTTGCTTTAACGCCTTGACATCCAGCTTAAAGGTTTCTAAGTCACACATTTGGTGTGCAAAGTTACAAATATTTTCCGATAAGTTATAACGAAACTCAAAAAAGTTAGCGTAAGTTGGTTAGTTTTTGAGTTTATATTGGGGGCGAAATAACATTTCAAAGGAATTAAGTGAAAAGCATTGTGATTGAAACGAGAACTATTTTCATCCTTTTATCTTTTCACGATTTTCTTGCATTCCGATGCTTTTGACATTTGCATAGCATACCTACAACACGCTACCGACCCCTTTGTAGCGACACTACAAACAAGCTGTAGCGACACTACAAGAGGTTGGTAGCGACACTACAAGGGGCTTGTAGCCACACTACAAAGGGCTTTGTACGCACCCAACGACAAACTGACGGGCGATAAAAGCTTTTAGATGGGATGGCGTTTGATGGTTAGTCGAGAGGCGGAATTAGCCTCGCCGACTGTACAATTCGTTGAAATCCACCCTAAACCGGTCGCCGTGTATGCCCTCGGCAGCGCGCTTTCCGCAGGTAACCACCATCGTAATTTCCGCGCTGCACGGCAAACCCAGTGCGCGTTTCACTCGCAAACTGTCGAAACCTTCTAACGGACAGGTGTCGTAACCCGCCTCGGCCATGGCCAACATAAAGGTTTGGGCCACCAAACCACAACTCTTATGCAGCACTATGCGCGTGTCGGTTTCGGAGCATTGACGGAACATCGGGCGAAACGCACCAACGCTAACGAGCATCGTTTTGCGCACCGCGCCCCACAGTCCGAAGAACTTGCTATATAAGAAAGGTATCATCTTGCCATAATAACTCTCCTTCTCCTTGATGCGCCGTTCTTGGTCTTCGGGTGCCGAATGTAGCTTGATGTTGTCGCGTTCGAAACTTATCAGTTGCTTTACGCGTTGCCGATAGCGGTCGTGACGGGTAACGAACACCACCATTTGCTGTGCCGTCTGCGCGCTAACTTGGTCTAAACAGGCCGTTGCCAGTCGTTGCAACAAGGCTTTGTCGGTAACGTGCACCATCTCGTAAAGCTGCATGTTGCTGCTTGTTGGGGCCAAAGTGGCCAACTCTAAACACTGACGAACGCGCTCTGCGCTGATTGGTTCGCCGTTAAACTTGCGCGTTGCGCGCCTAAACTCCAAAATTTCTTGTAAATTCATGCTGTAATATTTATATGAGAGGTTCGTAAACTTGCCTTCTTAGGAGTTAAGGAGTTAAGCCAAATGCCGAGGTGGCGTTAGGCTAATAGGATAATTCTGACCCGTCTGACCTGTCTGACTTGTCCGAAAGCTAGAAAGAACTAGAAACCTAGAAACCGCTAGACACCTTTAAAGGCGTTAGCCATTTTTTCACTCTTTCACCTTTTCACCTTTTCACCTTTAAAGGCGTTAGCCCTTTTTTCACCCTTTCACCTTTTCACCTTTTCATCTTTAAAGGCGTTAGCCATCTTTTCACTCTTTCACCTTTTCACCTTTTCACCTTTAAAGGCCATTTTTTCACCCTTTCACCTTTTCACTCCCTCCTCTTTCTCTGCTGCAAAGTTACAACACGAGAAGCCAACAAGACGTTGATTTAAGTTAAGTTTTTCGTCGGTCGCACATTCTTTTTTGCAATCTGCTAAGGCTCTCCGGACTGATACCCAACAAGCTTGCGATATGTTTTTGCGGCACGCGCTGCAACAGATCGGGGCGAACAGCCATCAGATGTTTAAAGCGTTCTTCGGGTTTTAACGAGGCTAACGACATGGCCGTATCTATCGAACGCTGCAAAACACGTTCGGTGGTGATGCGCCCGAAGGTTTCAAAGCGATGGTGAGCAGCATAAAGTTCCAGCAAACGAGCCTTTTCCACGCTGTACACCACAGTGTCTTCCAACGCCTGTAACGACAATCGGCTCGGCGTTTCGTCTGCAAAACTAACGAAGTCCGTTGCCCATTGGTTCTCCAACGTGATGTCGCACGTGGCCTCCGACCCATCTTCCTTAATATGAAAATGGCGCACACAGCCCTTAGCCACAAAGAAAAGATGCCGACACACGTGCGAAGCTTGCAGCAAAAAATCGCGCCGTTTAAAACTCCTTTCCACAAAATAATGGTCTACAGCAGCCAATTCGGTATCACTAAACGCCACTGTTTGCTGGCAATGTATTTTCAAGGAATCGAACATAAGCTAAAAAATAAACACACAAAGATACTTATATTATCGGGAACAAGGCATAGAAAAGGGTGAAAAATCACAACAAGTGAGTATTGCCGAAAAAAGAAGTTATTGTTACTTTTGTGGCGTTATAACAGATTAGATTTCATAAAATACAAGTACAATGAAAATCAGAACAACCATCAGGGCACTTGTTGTTGCATCTGCCTTGTTCTTCGGTAGTGCGTGGGCCATGGCGGCCAACCACGTTAAAGTGAGCGGCAAGTCGGGTGAGAGCGTGTTCTTCGCACTGGCCGACAAGCCTACGGTGACTTTTACTACCAACAAGTTGGTAATAACGGCAGGCAAACAAACCGTTGAATACCCACTGAACGAGTTCCGTTCATTCGAGTTCGCCGACCCTTCTTCTACGGGCATCGGCACTGCTCCCTCGCCAAACGAGAGCCAAGCCGTGTTCAGTTTTGGCCAATCGGTTCACGGCGAAGGTCTGCAACCAGGCTCGCGCGTGTCGATATTCAATGTTTCGGGACAGCTAGTTGTATCGGCAACGGTTAACTCCGACGGCTCGGTAGACCTACCCTTGAACGGTCAAACGGGCGTTTTCATCGTTAAATCCACATCAAGAACCTTCAAATTCATCCAGAAATGAAATATCTCTTTACACTCGTTATAGCCCTACTGGCGGGCGTAGCCACTACCACGGCACAAACAGTAACTATCACCAAGACCGACGGAAGCACCGTTAAATATAAAGCCAGCGAAATTAAGAACATTCAATTCGCCAACGAAGGTACACCCGTGCCGCCTGCACACAACTTTACAGGCTACATCTTGGTTAGCTCCGCCTTCTTCTTCGACACCTATTACGGCGATGATGCCAAGATGGAAGTGTACACACAAGGTGGAAAAACTTATTGCAAGTTCACCGACGAGAAGTGGGGAACAGGTATTTTTGAGGTTACTCTCAAAGACAACAAAATCAATGGTAAGGGCAAAATGTCGATTGTTGACCCGATAAAGGGTGGAGCCGCCAAGGAATACAACGCCATAATGGCAGGTCCAATGACGGCCGTTAACATCAGCGTAACAGGATTGATGGGCGGCACAACCATCAAATGGAGGTTTGGAAAGGCATCCGAGGACATCAAATTCTCCGGAACATACCTGGGCGACATTTCTTATTCAGTGATGGGGATGAACTTTACTGCCAAGAACACAGGTTATTGTTTCTGGGTTAACAGCGACGGAACGTACAGCGTACAAGTTCTTGGCCAAAAGATTGCAGGAACGCCTATGGGCGATATCACCCTTGGTGCATACACCATCGACAAGGTTAGCTTCGATGTAAAAACAAGAACATTCAGCAAAGCATATTCCGACGACAACATCAAGGTAAAATACCAAATGGGAGGAGGTGCCAATAAAGAAACCGTTCTGAGCGAAGCCAACATAAAAGGAACGTTTGGAACCGACGGCAGCCTGCAAGTAGAAAACACTTTCAAATTCGGTTCCATGCCCTTCCCGCTCACGGGTGCCTTCAATGGTAAGATAAAGAAATAAGGCTGCTGCCCAAAGCACGCCTACGCCAAAGCAGTAGGGATAACAGAGGGGAAAGCAATCGCAGCCGACAATTCGTCTGCAACAATGCTTTTCCCTTGTCCCTGGCTTTGGATTGAACAACAAAACACTCCTTAAAAGCCGGCTTTCACGCCGGCTTAACCGCAACATCACCCCAACATTCTCATCATTCCACATGCGCATCATCGCAAAACCAATCCGTTTGCTAACCATTGGCATGCTCGCCGCCTTGGTTTCAGCCTGCACAGGACTGTTCGACGGCATCTACGACTCGCCCGACAAAGCTCCGAAAATTAAGTCCAACCAACTGGTAATAGACGCAAGCAATTGGCACAACTGGTATTACATCGACTTCGACTCGCTGAAAATGCTGGCCGAATCGGGCGATGCCGATGCTTTTCTACATGCCCGAACCCACTTCACGCCCTACCCCATCCCAACGATTAAAGACAAAACACAGGCTGATAACCAAACGGGCATCTACACTTATTGGTTCGATGTGTTTGGAAAAGGCATATCCCATAACGAGAAAAGAGACTTTAAACCCACTGCCAAGCAACCCGAACCAGCCTCATGGAGCATCGCCATACACCGCGACAACGTACGAACCAACGGCGGTGCGGTGCTAGAAACCAACTATACGTCGATGAATCAGCTACCAGAAAGCAGCGTACAGTTTATGGGAGCCGACTTCAAGTCCGACGAATGGACCACCAACGCCGTTTGGGTAGACCAATCGCAGATGGCCAACAGCCTCATCGGCTGCCAAGGCATCCACATCAACCGCGTGCTTTCTTCTTGGTTACGCCTCGAAATTCCCCCCATGCCGCCAGCTTTCAAGCATAACAATCGCGTGTTTGTGGTGAAACTGAACAACGGAAAGTTCGTGGCCCTGCAACTAGAAAGCTACATCAACCCCACAACCGGCACTAAATGCCACCTCACCATTAATTATAGGTATCCATATTAAAGCAAGGAGTTGAGGCCTTAAAGTAGTTAAGAAGTTAAGCCAAATGTTTAGTTGTAATGGGCAAACTTCTTCATAAACGAGCCAACCCGCCATCAAAAGAAAGAGTAAGGTTTAAACGCCATCTATACACATATTGCTTGCGCTTAGCCTATATCTTCTTGTTCTTTTGTCGAAAGCGCACTTGCATTTCTGTCAAAAGACGAAAGTTAAAGGGCAACTGTCTTTATAATAGCAAAACACTTGGCCTAACTCCCTAACGTCCTAACTTCATCACTCCTCAACTTAACTCCATAATTCCCTAACTTCCCAAGACAAAATGTTCCACCGCACATTCGCCATTCTCTCCATCCTCTTATCCCACATAACGGTCAACGCGGCCCTTCCTGCCGACACGCTTAACCGCACCATCGACCTCGAACAGGTGGTGGTTACTGGCACACGAAGTCCGAAACTGTTGGCAAGCACGCCCGTTCTAACGCGTGTCATCACACGAAAAGACATCGAAAAGACCGATGCCACCAACCTGCGCGACCTACTTCAAACCTCCATGCCTGGCATTGAGTTCTCGTATGCCATGAACCAACAAACCCATTTGAACTTTGCTGGATTTGGCGGACAAAGCTTGCTGATACTCGTTGACGGCGAACGGTTGGCAGGAGAAACGATGGACGACGTTGACTTTACACGCTTGAGCATGGACAACGTTGAAAGGATAGAGATTGTTCGCGATGCAGCCTCGGCACTTTATGGCTCTAATGCCACAGGTGGCGTCATTAACATCATCACACGCAACGCCACACAGCCTTTTAAACTAAACCTTAACGCACGCGTTGCGCGCCACAACGACTGGCGACAAGGCCTGAGCATGCAACTGAAAAAGGGTAAATGGGCCAACACCCTGTCGGTTACCCACACGTCGATAGACAACTACGACGTAACCAACGGTCCTTCGCCCATATCGCGTGTTGTCACTACCATCTACGGCGACAATACGTGGAACGCCAACAACCAGTTATCCTTCAACCCTGTGCGCGAACTGAAACTTATGGGGCGTGCCGGCTACTTCTTCCGCGAAACAACCCGAACAATAGACGCGCCCGAACGTTATCGCGACTTTTCTGGCGGATTGCGCGCACTATGGCAGCCATCCGACAAGCAACATTTAGAACTCTCCTACTCGTTCGACCAATACGACAAGTCGACCTATCTACAACAGTATCGCCTCGACCTTCGCTCTTACTCGAACGTACAAAACGCCTTTCGCCTGCTCTACACCCTCAACTTGCGGCAAGGCGACGTGCTTTCGCTGGGTGCCGACTGGATGCACGATTGGCTATTGAACCCCAATCTCGAAGGTCGAACGCGCAAACAACGTTCGTGCGACGTCTTCGCACAATACGACCTTAACCTCGGCGAGACGTGGGAAGTGGTTGGTGCACTACGACTTGACCATTTTTCCGACCACGCCATCACGCGCCTAACGCCCAAACTAAGTCTTCGTCACACGCCCCTACCCCATTTAAACCTACGCTTAGGCTACGGCATGGGGTTCCGTTCGCCCACGCTTAAAGAGAAATACTACAACTTCGACATGGCCGGCATTTGGCTTGTAACGGGCAATGCCAACCTTAAACCCGAAGTAAGCCACAACTTTAACCTCTCGGCCGAATACACGCGCCTGCATTATAACTTCACGTTGAGCGGCCATTATAATCTGGTGAGCGACAAAATAGCCACTGGCGCGCCTTTCTTCGTCAGCCCATCAGAGCCCATTCCCCATCTTCCTTACATCAATTTGGCGCGATATGCGGTGCTGGGCTTTGAGGCCACAGTGAAAGGAAAGTGGCAAAACGGCATGTCGGCACAGCTTTCGTACTGCTTTACACACGAACGCTTACCCAAGGATAAGGACGGGAAACAACTGAACAACCAATATCAGCCTGCCCGTAAACATACCTTCACTGCACATTGGGATTGGAGTCACCGCTTTAACAAAACCTACCAATTGGCTTTCAACATAGACGGACGTGCGCTTTCGCCCGTAGACAATCTGGAATATGTAGACTATTACGACCTGTCTAAGGGCACCAATACCATTCATTATCCCGCCTACACGCTGTGGAAGGTGTCTGCCGTGCAACAATTCGGCAGCATGTTCACGCTCACACTATCGGTAGACAACGTGCTAAACTACCGCCCCCAGTACCATTATCTTAACTCGCCACTCACCGATGGGGCTAACTTTATGGTGGGAGCAGCCATCAACCTTTAAAGGTGAAAAAGTGAAAAGGTGAAAAGGTGAAAAGA
>ERZ772766.1211-NODE-1211-length-14096-cov-5.451179_pt1 | contig 14096 bp, 10 predicted proteins | sample MGYA00511379_ERZ772766 | MGnify/ENA primary metagenome ERZ772766 (study PRJEB29015, sample SAMEA2737895) | human oral metagenome | biome: human oral; feature: human-associated habitat; material: dental | place: China | collected 2116 ...
GACGGACAATGCCTTTGCCTTTGTCGGGATGGACGCATTCTTCGCCTGGGGGCTGAGCGAGCTGCGCGCGGGCGTGGCAGAGGGGGCATAGCACAGAACACGTATCGGCCGGAGCTCTGTTTCTCACGGCGGAGCGCACTGCGGCAGTGCAGGGATGAGCAGTGCACATGGGGGTGTGCACATCTCGTCCCCGGACTGCTGCAGTGCCGGCATAGCGATTTATTTTGGAGACGCACGACGCGGAACAGATGCGGGGGGCATCGTTCCGCCGTGCCGATGCAGTAGTGGCAAAAGGGGAGGAAATCACGCAAAAACGTCAAGTTCTCATCGCAGATCTGGAGTGTTTGGGGGACATGGATGCATAGCCGTGTCACTTCGATGTACGCGGTACCGCGGCGATCGATATGCGAATGCATATTGGCTTTATTGCTCCGGCATCATTGGGAATTACGGGTGATCTCAGCATCGTTTGCTGCACATCTTACCGCGATTTCTACGTATATGGGGACGATGCCCTCAGCAGAGGGTGAATATGGAGGGGACAATGGGACTCTTTGATGGATTTAAAGGCGGTGAGCCGGTCGACATGGGCATTCGCAGTGCCATCAAGGCCGAGCTCGATCGCCGTGAATGGAGTTATGAGGAGAATGAGGAGAGTGACGAGACGCGCAAGGAAGCCTACTTCTATATGCGCAATGAGCTCGAGAATGACGAGCCCGTCACCGTCGTCATTGCCGTGCGCGAGTACAATCACGCGGACGGATTCATCAAGATCAAGATTTATGACATCGCCTATCTCGAGGAAAACGGGAACCGCGCGGAGCTGCTCGCGAAGCTCAATGAATGGAACGCCGAGTACCGCTTTGTGAAGTTCTGCCTCGACGGCGATCGGGATGTGGTCGTCGATATCGACCTGCCGCTCGATCTCCACAACGGTGAGTTCAAACCGGATGCCGTCATTGCAATGATGGCGATCGGGATGCGCATCGTGGAGCAGGTTCATGAAAGTCTGATGGGACTGTGCGAACGGGGGCACCGCCCGCACGCACAGGCGTCGGAATGATACGCACATTGAACGGAGGATTATCTGTATGGGACTTTTTGACGGCTTCAGCGGAAGCGAAGAAGGGCTCAGAAATAGTGCATACGAGGCGATTAAGACAGAATTTGACAAGCAGGAGCTGAGCTACGGCGAGGATACCTCCGAAGATGGTGAGGATCATATCCTGCGCATGCGGCAAAAACTGGATAATGGCAGCGTCGTGAGCATTGCCATCGTGGTAACGGAAAACGGCGATACGAACGACTTCATCAAGATCAAGTATTTTGACCTAGTGCGGCTCGGCGAGAAGGCGGAGCCGACGGTCTTTCACGAAAAACTCAACGAGTGGAACAGCGAGTACCGCTATGTGAAGTTCGTGGTGGACGACGATCAGGATGTCGTGGTGGACATCGATCTGCCTCTCGATCTGCACGTCGGCGCTTTCCAGGTGGAGAGCTTCATGTCGATGGTCGGCGTCGGACTCCAAGTGATCGAGGAGGTCTACCCGGAACTCATGAAGCTGCGGTGGTCGTGAGCGCGGCAGATGCGGCGCGCATCGCCGCATCCGAGGACAATGAAAAAGAGCTGTAACGCGAAGGATTTCCTTCTTGTTACAGCTCTTTTCTTATGCTGCTCAGCCCCGTTTGGTATGATCGATCTGCGGTACTTTTAGCCCTTTGCGCAGGTAGCTCTGCTGCAGCTGGTAGATGCTCTGGACAAGATGCTCGCGCTCGCGCGGCGTCAGTGTGGTGAACTCGACGCCGATGTGGTACGTTATGCCGAGGTTCGTCTCGATGGGCGTGGAGCGGCGGATAGCGCCCTCCGTCTCGAGTGTGCCGATATGTGGCAGGTCGGGCACGCGCACGACGACGGGCGCGTTTTCGAGCAGTTCCTCCTCGTGGACGAAGCAGAGCCCGCCCCCGCTGATATCGATGAGGTGCATCTCACGGAAGTTCTTGAGACTGCCGTGGTCGCCTGCCAGCTTTACCTCGATACTCATCGGGATGGGGACGCGGACGAAGTCGCGCAGCTGGATGCGCTCGGCACTCTCGGGGAGATCGAGGTACCAGATGGTGTCAGGCAGCTGCGATGCCGAACGATAGGCAACGGTGAAGTGATAGACGCAGCCCGGACCCGTGAGGTGGCATGGGAAGAGATGTCCCGTCTCAGGTGTGTTGACGAACTTTCCGACGGGGATGTTGAGACGTACGCTGAGCGCCCCCTCAGGTGCGCCGGCTGCCTGCTCCTCCTCGCTGAGTTCGAGTGATCCGTAGTAGTCGATGTCAGTTTCGGGGTCAATGATATGGATGGAAGCGTCATGCTTTAACAGTGCCGTGAGCTTTTCTCCTTCGAGTGTCATTGTGTCTGTCCTTTCTGTCGTTCATTCCATTATCATATCGACAGCGGATTGCACTTCCTTAAGGAAGCGCTGATAAATTCGGCACAACCATCTTGACGTATCTTTTTCGCCCGCTTTTCGTTAGCAAATCCTCCACATAGCCCTCGCTATGCGTCCGGTTTGCTGCCTCAATCGGACAAAAAATCTACGCCAATCTGGCAGACTTCATTTTATCAGCGATTCCTTAAGGTGCTTTTCATACTTTGACTTTGATGCGGGTTCAAGCTATAATAACTATGGAAGTTTGTCCCCATTTGGTAGGGGAATGGGAATGCGGTCGTAACTCCGTGGATGGGGGACGCGCGCACCATGACAAAGGGAATGGGTGAGTGCCATGGCAATGAAGATAGACAGCACGATTTCGCAGAGTACGTCCATGACGATGCCGCGTGCGGCAAGTGATGTGGGCGTGCGCGGCGCAGCGGCGGATTTCGGTACGGAGCTGGCGGATCAAAAGTCCTCCATGTCACGCGAGGCGATGGATCGGCTGCTCGAAAAGATCGACGAGCAGGGGGCCCAGCTCTCGAAGTCGCCGACCTATGAGGAGCTGCGCTCCTATCGTGCGCTCATACAGAGCTTTATCGGCGAGGCCGTCGACGGCATGTACGAGCTGCATACGCAGGCGGGCTGGGATCGCCTCGGCCGGCAGAAGGTCTATACCTCCGTGCGCAAAATCGACAAGAAGCTCGAGGAGATGGCGGAGAAGATACGCCTTGGTCAGGCGGATCAGCTGAGCATCATCGCGAGCCACGATGCCATACGCGGGCTGCTCGTCGATCTCTATATGTGATGGCAAAGGCAAAGGAAATCCCCGCCGCCGCTGAGGAGCGTGAGCCGTTCCCCCGCGACTGGTCGGACATCCGCGGTCATGCGGCGGTCATCGCCCGCCTGCGTCATCTCGCGGTGAACGGACGCCTGCCGCACGCCCTGATGCTTACGGGGACGGAGGGCGTCGGCAAGCGCCGGACGGCACACGTGCTCGCGCGGACACTGCTCTGCACGGCAGGGGGAGATGCGCCCTGCGGGCACTGTGATTCCTGCCGTACGATGGCGGCGGGCGTGCATCCCGACTACTTCGAGGTGAGCCCTGAGTCGCGCGGCAAGAGTGCGGCCATGATCCGTGCCGACGCGGTGCGCGACATCCTCATCGCGGCGAGTGAGTCGCCGCGGAGTGCGGATCGCCGCATCATTCTCATCGACGATGTGCACTGCATGAATGAGGTCGCGGCGAACCGCCTGCTCAAGACCCTTGAGGAGCCGCCCGCGACGGTGCTCTTTCTGCTCGTGACGAGCGCGTGGGATGCCGTCCTGCCGACCATTCGCTCCCGTGCGGTGCGTATTGCCTTCGGCACCGTGCCGCGTGCAGAGATCGCAGCGGAGCTGCAGGGGCGCGGCATAGAGGCGGCGGAGACCATCGCCGCCCTCGCGGACGGCAGCATCGGGCGTGCCGAGCGGCTCGCGGCGGAGGGGCTTTCCCTGCGCGACGATGCGCTCGCCTTTCTCACCTCGCTCAGCGCACTGCGCGTCGAGGAGCTGTGGACGCGCGCGGAGGAGCTCGGTGCGCGTCCCTATGAGGAGCGCAGTGCATGGCTCGGCTATCTGCAGATGGCGCTGCGCGACCTGCTCGTCCTGCGTGAGGACGCGGGTGCGGAGCTGTATCACGGAGACCGCCGCGCCGACCTGACGTCACTCCTCTCCGCGATGCCGCGGCCGCGTGTCCTCGCGCTTATGGAGGAGGCGGGGACGCTCCTGCGCCGCTTCGGTGCGAATGTGAACCCCGCCCTGCAGGCGGAGGCGTTCTTTCTGCGTGCACGGCAGGCGGCGCGGGATTGAGATGAAGAGATGCACTTCATGGGTGGAGAATACTGCCACTCTGGTCTCCCGCAGTGTGGGAGATGGTAAAGTGAAGGAAATTTTTCGCATCAGTCTGAAATAGTGCGCCCTTAGCCTCCCCTGCAGAGCGGGGGAGGAGGACCGCGGAGCGGTGGTGGGGGCACTCCTTATACCTAGGAGGAACACTTGCAAACGGTTGTTGGTGTCCGCTTCAAGTCGGCGGGCAAAATCTATACATTTGGACAGGGACGGCTCTCGCTTGCCGAGGGCGACTACGTCATCGTGGAGACCACGCGCGGCATGGAGTGCGGCAAAGTCGTCGTCGCGCCCCACGATGTCCCCGATGAGGCAGTCCCGCCGCATCTGCGCGTCGTACATCGCCTTGCCGATGCCTCCGATCGCGCCCGCGTCGAGGAGAACCGCGCTCGCGAGATCGAGGCGCACACGGTCTGTGAGGAGAAGATTCGGCAGCTCGGGCTCAAGATGAAACTCGTGAGCGTCGAGCTGACCTTTGACCTCTCGAAGATGCTCTTTTACTTCACGGCGGACGGACGTGTGGACTTCCGTCAGCTCGTGCGCGAACTGGCGAGCGTCTTCCGCACGCGCATCGAGCTGCGCCAGATCGGCGTGCGCGATGAGGCGAAGATGATGGGCGGCATGGGCTGCTGCGGGCGACCGCTCTGCTGTGCCACCTTCCTCGACGACTTCGTGCCCGTCTCCATCCGCATGGCGAAGGAACAGAACCTCTCCCTCAACCCGACGAAGATCTCGGGGATCTGCGGACGGCTCATGTGCTGCCTGAAATACGAGAGCGAGGGCTACGGCTGCGGCGGCTGTATGTGCATGAAAAAGAAAGAGGAGTATGTCCCCGCGCAGAACGACCGCGTCGTCGCCGACGATGGTGAGGGACGTGTCGTATCGGTGCATGAGCAGCGACGGACGGCGACCATCCTCCTCGACGACGGCAAGACACTCGTCTCCGCATGGGAGGACATCGTCCGCGTGGAGGAGAATGATGAGGGCTCGATGCGTCCCATGTCCGCCGCGCGCGCAGAGCGCCCGCCGCGTGAGCGCGGAGAGCGCAGGCAGCGTCCGGCAAATCGCCGCCGTGAGCGCGGCGAACGCGGAGAGCGCAGTGACCGCCCACCGCGTCCCTCGGCGAAGGGCGAGGGCGGAAAGCGACGTCCGCCGAGCGGACGCCGCCCCCGCCCACAGCAGCGCTCGTCTCGTCCGAATAGTGTCTCGGATGAGTGATCTGCGCCATCCGCAGGAGCGGCTGGACGATCTCTGTACGGGCGGACGGCGCATCATCCAGCGCACGGATCGGTTCTGCTTCTCCATGGACGCCGTCCTTCTCGCACACTTTCCAACACTCACGGGGCGCGAGCGCGTACTCGACCTCGGTACGGGGACGGGCATCATCCCGCTCCTCATCGCCGACCATGCGGCGATAGTGACGGCGGTCGAGATCGACCCCGTACAGGCGGAGCTCGCCGCACGTAATGCGGCACTGAACGGACTCACGGAAAAAATCACCGTGCGGGAGGGCGACTATCGTGACCCTGCCGCACTTTTTTCGTATGCGGCATACGATATCGTCTTTGCGAATCCGCCCTACCGCCCCGTCGGGCGCGGCGCACTCAGCATGGGCGCGCGTGCGGCGGCACGGCATGAGCTTACGGCAACCCTCGCCGACGTCATCCGCGCGGCGGCGTTTGCCCTGCGCCATGGCGGCAGACTGGCGATGGTACACCTCCCCGAGCGGCTCGGCGAGATCATCCCCGCGCTCCATGCGGCAGGGCTTGCCATGAAGCGTCTGCGCATGGTACAGCCGCGCGCCGACCGCCCGCCGAACCTCCTCCTCATGGAGGCCGTGCGCGGTGCATCACCCGCAGGACTGCGCCACGAGCCGGCACTCATCGTCCGCGACGCAGAGGGGCGCTACACGGACGAGATTCGCGCCATCTACGGGCAGGAGATGTGAAAAAGGAAAGGGACTGCTGTACGAATCGGTAAGCTTCGTATGGCAGTCCCTTTTGTCTTTATATAAGCTTTATACTTTCTTCCCCTCTGCCTTTGCCATAAACTTCTGGACGGCAACGGCAAAGCGCGTGTGCGTTCCTGCGCCGATCTCCTCGCGTGCGTCGTATGCCGTGACCTTCAGCGAGACCGCGCGTCCGTCCACCGCCGTCACCTCGGCGACAGCGCGCACGTCAAGCCCCACGGGGGTCGCTGCCTTGTGCCGGATCGCGATCTCGGTGCCGACCGTCGTCCACCCCTCGGGGCATCCCGCCGCACACAGCTCCGCCGCCGCACGCTCCATCAGCGCTGCCATTGCAGGCGTTGCATAGACCGCGAGCGAGCCGCTCCCGACCGTCGTCGCCGTATTCTCCTCTGTGACCGCACCGTGTACCTCATGCGTTGCACCAACGTGAATTTTTTCGTTGAACTCCATAGCGAACCTCTCTTTCTGAGACCATGATTCTTTTTCATTATAACCATCTGCGCTGTAGTTGTCGATAGGAAAAGAATACTATTGCGAACAGAGCGTCGAAGATTAAGAATAGATATACAATAACAAGGTGGTTGTTAGGAAATACCTTGCTATATAAAAATATTCGGTGTATAATTCAAAGTTAAGGGAGTGGACTTAGTCCGACCTAGACGAAAGTAACAGAACGTATGTTTACTATGTCGGTCGAAGTGTTTTATGAGGAGGAACTGTGATGACAGGATTGAAGGATCGGCAGAGACTGGCGCTCTATGTAGCGCTCGGCCTCTCCGCAGGAAGCGGGCTCACGCTCGACGCATCGACGGCGTATGCACATGATATTACGCTCGATACAGATCAGTCGAGCACGTATGTTGCCAATGCCGCCGCAGGCGACAATGTGAAGGTTAAGAAGAATGAGACGAGGTCAGACCTCCCGACCATTACCAATGGTAACATTGTTGGCAGCAATGCGGCAAATGCAAAGGACATCACAGTTACCGTAGAAAGCGTCAAGGCAGAGGATGCAGGATACGGCCGTGTCTATGCTGCGCTTTCGACGGGAGAGATTTCGAACAACCATATTGTGTATAACAATGGTGTTGTCAATGAACTCCTCGCAGCTGCGAGTGCTGCCACGGCCGCGGGCTCGACACAGAACATTCACGATAACGATGTCAAGGTGACTGGCGGTACGGTTCATAACAATGTGATCGGCGGGAATGGTACTAATGTCAAAAAGAACGAAGTAACTATCTCAGGCGGTACGATTGCCAAGCAGGTCAACGGCGGCGTCGGCGGAGACAATGCCACGGTCACGGGGAACAAAGTCACGATCTCGGGCGGTAACCTGAAAGCCGTCAACGGTGGTATCGGAAAGAACGGCTCCATCGTCAACGATAATACGGTCACCATTACGGGCGGTACGTTTGCGGCAGGCAGAATTGTCGGCGGCGAGACGGGGGCGACGGGGACAGCTACGGGAAATAGAGTTGTTCTCGGAGAGAAGGATGGCACCTTTGATTCGCATACGAATCTGACGAACTCGACACTCTGGGGATCGCGTTATGCCGGCAGCGGCAATAATGGGGTAATTACAAGTGGAGATGCGCATATTACGGGCACGGCACTTGAGGTCAATGCGCAGGATGTCAAGGTAAAGCGTACGCGCAATTTCCAGACGTATCAGTTCAACCTCAACAAGAAACTTTCCAACAATGCCACCATGTTGACGGTGACAGAGGGCTTTGGCGCAGGGGCGAATGTGCAGTGGAATGACATTCAGCTCGATGTGTCAGGGTGGCAGGATGGAGAGAATGATCCCAACAGTAAATACTATGGCAAGAATGACCTGACGCTCCTCACATTGGACGGGACGCGTCGGCTTGACATTGCCAATGGCACGAGCCCGCTGACCCGCACGGGGGTGAGCGGCGACTTTGAGTATCATCTTGCGACGGATAACCCTGCCGCCGCCACTGCGGCGAATGGGCCTGTTTCGGTTGCAAAGGTGACGGCTGCGGTCAACCGCATCCAGAATGCGAACGCCGTTTATGATGCAACGGGACGCCCTGTTGACGCAGACAATGCTGTTCGCGGCGGCTACTCGGCGTATGGAAATTCTGTTCGAGACAATGATCTGGAAGTACAAAATCTCCTGCAGACAGGACCAAATTCTGCCTATGGCGGCGAGGTTGCAGGGCTTGTTGGCTCAGTATTCGGCAATACAATTGACGTTATGGGGACGGACGATCATACGTCACCCTCACCTGTAACACGGACATTGACGAACGCCTATGGCGGTGCAATTACAAATGCGAATAATGCGGGCACAGTCGGTGGACTGGACGAGAATGCTGGAAACTCAGCAATGGTGAGCGGCGGAGCTGTCACGAATCTCTATGGCGGCCACACGGCGGGCACTGGCAGTGTGCAGGGCAATGATGCTTCTGTTATTGGCGGAACCGTTGGCAATGTCTACGGCGGACATACGGTGGGCGCAGGAGATGTGGAACAGAATGACGTCGAGGTCAACGGCGGCACTGTGACGAATGCCTATGGCGGCGCGTCTGCCGGCAGCGGTGCAGTAAAGGACAACGAAGTCTTCCTGAGCAGCGGAACGGTGGTCAATACCTATGGCGGCTTTGCGACGGGCGGCGGTGAGGCAATAGGAAATAGTGTCAAGGTTGATGGTGCGTCGGTGACGGGGAAGATTTATGGCGCAGAGACAACGACGGGGAATGTCAGCGGCAGCCATGTGTTTATCACGGGCGGCACGATTGGAATGCCCGCGACGCCCGGTCAGGTTATGGGGGCACAGAGCGCCGATGGCAACGTTGATGGTAACTCCGTCACCATCACAGGCGGCACGGTCGTTGGTACAGTCTATGGCGGCGCGGCGACGGGCAGCGGCAATGTGACGAACAATGCGGTCAACCTCGGCGATAAGGACAATCATAACCTCCGTAATGCGAATCTTGCGGCTGCCGATCTCATCGGCAGCATAAAAGGAACCGGCATGGCGTCGGGGAATGCGCTCAATGTCTATGCCAAGAATGCAAATGTCCACACCGTCAGTGTTTTTGATACCCATCACTTCATCCTTGATCGTGCGATTACTGATGGCGCAACAATGCTGTCGATCGCGGAGGGCGGTTTCGGTCGGGAGATCGACTGGAATAGCGTTGTGGTTGAAAACGAGCCTACGATGATGAAGGACGGTAATCCCGGCGGCAGAGTTATCCTCGCTAAGGGAGCGGCGTCCAACCTGCTCAAGATCGCGGGCTATGCGAAACGCAATATGTCGGTGGGCAATATCGAGCACGTTGTTGAGTTGGAGAACCCGACGGAGTCGTCGGCAGGACATTCTGAGGCAGAGAAACTGCTCCTTACCTATGCGAAGTTCAAAGATAATGCGTGGACGTATGACGGCGCAGACAGCAGCCCAACAAGTGAGTCGAACGAGGTGTTCGGCGGTATCTCCTATATGGGGCATACGACGGATAACAACGTGCTCACAGTGACATCTGTTCCTGATGGTGGACTTGCGGCGGCATACGGCGGTAAGACGGCTGCAGGTGCGGCGAACTCCACGAATAACCACGTCGCAGTAAGAGGAACCGCACCACAGACGAGCGGTCCAGTCGGTGGCATCAAGAATGTCTACGGTGGCTATACGGTATCGGGCTATGCTGCGGATACGAAGGGAAATGCCACTGCAGGTGCTGTTGATGGCAATGAAGCCATTGTCTACGATGGAAAGGTGTCCGAAGGTCTTTATGGCGGCTACGCCAAGGGCGATAAGGGCAAGGCTCGGAGCAACAAGGCAATCGTCGGCGGCGGTACAGTTGCGAATGTCTACGGTGGTGCTGTGGACAAGTCAGATGCTGCAGCGACACTGAACACAGCGCAGGTGAGCGGCGGCACGGTGATGGGCGAGATCGCAGGTGCACGTGCCGTGTACGATACGACGTCCACAGCAACGCATACGCTCTCGAACGGGAATCGTGTGATACTCGGTGAAGAGAACGCAACACGTGCGTTGCCCATGAACATCACAAGTGCATCCATCTACGGTACGGACTACCGTGATCCGTCGGCAGCTTCGCCAGAGCAGACCTTTAACGGCGGCAGCAACGAGATTCTTGACAATGCGCTCAACGTTACAACGACGGGGGTATCCGCTAAGAAGGTTCGTAACTTCGACTCGTATGTCTTTACCATCGGCAACAATTTCAAAAATGATGATACGATGCTCACGCTCACAGAGGCGGGCGGATTTGGTACGGCCTCGAATACAGCATCGAATCCTGCTGTGAAGGTTGACTGGACAAAGGTTAAGGCGGATACGAGCCAGCTGATTGACCGCCGTGGGGAGGGGATCCACGGCAGAAATCATTTCACACTGATGCAGGAAGCCGTGCCGAGCACAGGAACAACGATCTCCTATCCCAACGATCTCGCCTTCGCAAACTATGCAGATACGGCGGGGATCGCGGAGATCGACCGCGTCTACGAGAAAAAGATGACGGCAGATGGCGCACCCGCTGCTGCAGGCTCGACGGATAGGTCGGCAAACAAGGTGCTGCTTGAGCTGAACCGTTTCCGCAACGATGAGGTGACCCATGACGGTACAGCAGCACCATCGTCTGCCGAGGTATACGGCGGCTACTCCCGCTACGATCATACGGAGAAGGATAAGGACGGGCATGATATCACTGTCGGCACGACAACCGAGAGCAATGTGCTGAACATCACGGGCGTTGCCCATGGTACGCATGATCTCAAAGCATTCGGCGGCTATTCGGCGGGGGCTCATGGCGGTTCAGTGAACAATATTGTTAATGTCGATGTGGATGAACTGCCCAATCATGTGGCGTCAGGCGAGCTGTACTCTGTTTATGGCGGCTATGCAAAGGGTGCGAATGCAGGTGTGGTGCGCGGCAACACGGTACGTTTCTCGCAGGGCGCAACCCTCAAAGACCTCATGGGCGGCTACATTGATTCGACAAATCTGCCTACCGGGACACCCCCTCCGACATCGGATGTCGTCGATAACCATGTGATTATCACAGGCGGCACGGTCGGCGGATCGTATCCTCATGGTACCAGCGGCGCAGCGGTCAACTATCTTGGAAGTGTCTATGGCGGACGCACGGACGGTACGGGCGATGCCCATGAGAATACAGTCTATGTCAACTCGCCTGTCGTGATGAATGCAGCGACGCCTACAGAGCGGGATGCGACAATTATCGTTGACAAAATGGTTGGCGGCTACGGTGCCACGGCGACAGACAACGATGTCACTATTCTTTCGGGCACGGTCAAGGGCACTGTCTACGGTGGTTATGCAACGACAGCGGGAACGCCGGAAGTACCAGCAGGTGTCGGGATCTCTGCGGTTCCTGAAATCTCCGCAGTGCGCAACAACACTGTTACGATTGGAGATAAGGCAGAAATCAAAGGCGATGTCTACGGTGCCTATGCTGCAGCGGATGCGTCGAACATGACATCGGCGACGGACAGCAATACCATTAACCTCTATAAGGCAGTCATCGGCGGTACGATCTACGGCGGCATGGCACAGGATGCAGCAGGACATGATGTTGTCAGCGGCAAGAATAATGCGCTCGTAGTCCATGGATACGACTCCAAGGCTGGCGATTTTGCAGGGGTACAGAACCTCAACTTCTACCTGCCGGAGGATGTTAAGAATGATCCGCTGAATGATGTCAATGCACCGACCATGCTGAAACTTACCAACGTGACGAATGTCGATGCAAATGGCAAGAAGGATCTCAGCAATATCAAGGTCGGTGTGGAGCTTGATGCACGTCGCGCAGTACTGCACAGCGGTGATAATATCAGCCTGATGACAGCGTACAATGCGAATACACCGGTGGAGCTTACGCCGGATCATCTGATCAAAGCACCGGCAGAGGGGCGGCAGGATGCTCTGAGGTATAAATTCGAGCTCGTTACTGTGCCAACGGCAGATGCTGTGGCAGTTCCGACAACGACAGATGGAACTGCTGCAGTGAACAACAAGCTGATTGCAAAGGTCACCGAGGCTGCACTTGACCCGCAGACTAAGTCTCTCGTCGAGACACGTGCGGCATCAATGGCGTTCATCAACAGTGGATCCGATCTCCTGACGGACGCTGCGATGACAGCGGCGATGGAGGCTGCGGCAACGCCTGCCTCTGAGTCGCAGGCAGGACGCGCCCGTGTCGACGGAACACCGAAGGAGTACGGTATGTGGGCGGTGCAGAACGTCTCGTCCATGCGCCTCAATTCCGGCTCGCATGTCGATGCAAAGGGCTGGGGTCTCAATCTCGGCTTTGCAAAGCAGCGCGTGTCGGGACGCAATACGCTCACGTATGGCCCGTTCGTCGAGTACGGAAAGGGCTCGTACGACTCCTATCTGGACGACGGTCTGCACGGCAGCGGCGACATGGACTATCTCGGCGTGGGCGTTATGGCGAAGTCGCAGAGCCAAAACGGTGCATACGTTGAGGGCAGTGTTCGCGTCGGCCGCGTAAAGAGCGACTATGCAGGGACAATTGCAGATACGCATCGGACGTACGACAGCAGCAGCACCTACTACGCCGGACATCTTGGTGTCGGGCAGGAGAAGCAGCTGAAGAACGGCAATACGATTGATACATACGCGAAGTATTTCTTTGCTCATCAGGGTGGGGATACGGTGCGTCTCAGCAACGGTGCTGTCTACGACTTCGATGCGGCGAATTCGCATCGCATCCGCTTCGGTACGCGCTACACCTCGAAGAAGGGCGACGCATCGTTCTACACAGGGCTTGCCTATGAGTACGAGTTCGGCGATGATTTTGCGGCATCCTATCAGGGCTACAATACGCCAAGCCCGAGCCTTACGGGCGGCACGGGCATCCTTGAGTTGGGCTATCGCTTTGCCCCTCAGAACGGCCGTGCAACGTACGGTATCCAGCTGATGGGCATGACGGGCCAGCGTCGGGGCATCTCCGGCGGCGTCCAGATGCACTGGGCGTTCTAATACGTTAAACAATATCGACACAATAAACGAGGGCCGTGATACGATTCCGTATCACGGTCCTCGTTGTTATTTGACCGTTCCTTCTTTACTGTGCCGCCGCTTCCTTTTGATAGAGTGCGGTGAGTGCATCCTGCAGCACTTTGGAGACGTTGAGTTTTTTCTGCTCGGCGAAGGTGTTCAGCCATGCGGGGATGGTGAGATTCTTGCGGATGGATTTACTGCCGTACTTGGCGGCATAGGCATCCATATCGAGGGAGAGGAGGCTGACGAATCCCTCACCCATCTCGGGATCGGGGTGAATGTCCTCAATGCGGCTTGCGGGCGGAGCAGTTTTCCCGTCCTCCAGTTCGCCGAGCACCCAGCCCGATGCTGCGTCCTCACCCATCGCGATTGCCTCAGAGAGACTTGCACCCTCACTGACACAGCCGGGGAGATCGGGGACAACGACACAGAAGCCGGGGTTCACTTCACAGGGATAAAAAATGGCAGGATAGACCAGATTCATAACAATGCCTCCTCACTTTAATCCTGCACTGCGCAGGACAGATCTGACGGTCTTGGGATCGAGGTCGCATGGGTGATTCGGTATCGTGATTTTTCCCGGCTTATCATCATGTATATATTGCATATGTGAGCCGTTCGAATTTTTGAGATACCAACCATTCTTTTTTATCAGACGCTCAAGTTCGATAAATCGCATCTCATCACCTCTATCTCATTATATGTATCGTGCGCATTTCTGTCCAGAATAAATTTCTGCCCCTCTGTTGCGCGTATGAGAGAATCGTTCTATAATAAG
>ERZ772766.1215-NODE-1215-length-14090-cov-3.490417_pt1 | contig 14090 bp, 9 predicted proteins | sample MGYA00511379_ERZ772766 | MGnify/ENA primary metagenome ERZ772766 (study PRJEB29015, sample SAMEA2737895) | human oral metagenome | biome: human oral; feature: human-associated habitat; material: dental | place: China | collected 2116 ...
CGCAAAACATACAACTGAGCAAGAGCATGGCGAACAGTCTGCCACATGCCTTTGCGTGTAAAAACATTCTTCTCATAACACTCGTTTTTTAAATTAATAATTGTTGATAGATATACTTCTTTTATTAATAACACATACACTAAAATAGCCTCACAACTGGCTCCTGCTAGTAGGAGCTGTGCGACTTATTAAGGAAAGGCTGCTATCTAAGGCAAAGCCTTTTACCGTTAATAGAGACAATGCGAACGTTGCATCTACTCATAAACTGCATTATGTGATAAAGCTTAAAACGTTTGGTAACAAAGTTTTCACTGTTATCGTTAATACTTCTTGCCTATCATTAGGTTGGCACCTCACTGGTTAGTATTCTTATCTCTGAGCTCTGACACCCTTACAGAGATGCTTTTATTCTTTATAATGTTGAAAAGGATTGGTTTCTGCAATCCGTTATCCATACTATTCAAAACAATTTAATCGTTTCCTGATTTTATTTATCTGAATGTTTCAACCGCAAAAATAGACTTAATACTTCATTTCAAGAAATAATAAAGGGCGCAAAATTACGCAAAGAAGAATAATTGATGCGCAAACAAACGCAAAATGCGCAAAAATTACAGGCAAGAAGTGGCTTTTGTCTTGTCCAAAAGCAAAGTTTTGGTGCATGCAACGAGGCAATACCAATATATTTTTATATCTTTGCCGTAAAGCAGAGCTGCTTATGCTTTCGCGTTTTGCCTATACAGCCAAGCGAAACATGACTGTTGGGAATGTCTCTTTGAGCAAATTAACCCGAACAGGCAACTGAAAAGAACGTAAAAGCAGCTCTTCTTATTAACAGGATAGCACAAAAGACTAACCATTGAATTGATGAACAACGACATGCGACAGTTGGAGTAATTGTCGCGACGCTGAGAACTCATACTGCATTCGGCACTATGCTAAGCCGACAAAGAAACGTAAAATCAATAACATTAACCACAAATGAAAATTACTACTTTAACCACAAAATGCGAAAAATTCGTTGCTTCGCATACAAATGACAAAGAAGAACGAGTGCGTTTCTTCGTATTCTTTGCAGGTGCCATTCAGCTCATCGTGTTCACCTTGCTAAATATTGTGGGTACAATTGGCATCTACCATCCCTTCTTACAAACAGCTTCCTTTGCCCTTCTTGCGCTTTGTATAGCAATGGCTGCGTTATATCTTAGCCGTATGCTGTCGCTTGTCTCTGCTTTCTCCACATTTGCCATTACTGCCCAGTTACTTGAAATGGCGCGCATCGCATTTCTTCTCTTTACGAAACCTGCGGGCTACGAAGCTATGGTTATCTATTACCAAGTAGGTTCGTACACCATCCTACTTTACCTAGCCTTGGGCTTCATCCGCCAAGTTCCGGTTCTAGTTACGGCTTTAAACATAGCCACGTTGCTCTTTGTGACCCTATACGACAACAACGCCATTGACCAACAAATAGCCCTGCTCTTCACATTACTCTGTATCTTTACTTGTGCCTTGGCTTATATCAGTCAACAAGGCATGGACGAAATACATCAAGAGAACAAAGACTATCAAGACACACATAACTCGATACTCACCGCTTTCAACATGAGCCAAAGCGAACTGATAGCCTATTTGCAAATATGCCGTGCCAAAGAGCCTAACAGCAAACACGTCGACATGCTTTTAAGTCAACTTAACGAGCAATCGAAACATAACCTTGTCCATGCGGCGATGGTTTTGAAGAAAAAGCACGATGCCCAACAACTTGAATTAAGTAAATGCTTTCCTAGTCTTACGCATACCGAATTGGAAGTGAGTAGACTTGTAGTTGAAGGGAAAACGCTTGGCGAAATTGCGTTAATTATGGGAAAGACAACGACCAACATCAGCACTGTGCGCGGAAATGTGAGGAAGAAACTTGGCCTGCAACCCAGCGAAGACCTTGTAGAAAAGCTAAAAGAACTGGCCGCACCTGCCAACAAAGCTTTGAGAAAGACCTTTTAAAGGTAAACCAACACTTCTTTTACCTGCCTATATTGTTAGGCTATTGCCCTTTTATTCTCAATCAACACCCTTGCATATGCACATGAAAAGAGCCACATCTCACTCTTTACACAGAGTGGATGTGGCCCTTAAGGTTTTGTTCTTGTCACGCTCAGCTATTGGCCTACACCCGATGTGGGTTCAACAGATTGTCCATAGACACCTCCGTTTGGCCTGCATGTGCTTATCAGCTTTCCTTATATATAAAGGACTAATGGCACAGTTTGCACAACAGCTGTTGCAACATTTATTTGTTAGTTACCCACCACAACAGCAAAATAAGCCTTCTTACCTGTTGGGTAAATGCCCTGTATATAAAGCACGGGGTCTTTGCTTGTCGATGCTTCCTTAACGGCTTTCTGCAAGTCTTCGGTCGACTTGATTATCTGTTCGTTAACCTTCTGGATGATAAAGCCCTTGGCAACGCCAGCATCTTTAAGCGCACCATTGTTCACCCTTATTACTTCCAAACCCGAACTGATGTTCAGTTGTCGTTTTTGGTCGTCGGTAATTTCCTTGAAGTTGCCGCCAAGAATATCTAAGTCGGCACTCTTCATCACCTTCGTATTGCCCTGAGCATTCTTCAAAGTAGCCGTAGCGGTGGTTTTCTTCTTATTACGTAAGTAAGTAATGGTAATCTTGTCGCCAGGCTTTTTGCCCGAAAGCAATTCTTGAAGTTCGGCCATCTTGGTAAGCTTTCTACCGTCGGCAGCCACGATAACGTCGCCAGACTTCAACCCAACAGCCGAACCTGCGCCACCGTCTTCAACCGAATCAACATATATACCGTCGTTAGTTCCGAGGTCGTGTTCCTTACCTTTCTCCTTTTCAATGTCGAGGTAAATGCGCACGTCGCTACCTTTAATTCCCATAACGGCACGTTGCACGCTACCATATTGCTTGATGTCGGCCACCACCTTATTCATGATTGTTGTGGGAATGGCAAATCCATAGCCGCTATACGAACCTGTTTGCGAATAGAGCATGGCATTAATGCCCACCAATTCGCCTTGGGTATTAACGAGCGCACCACCCGAATTGCCCTGATTGATGGCAGCATCGGTCTGGATGAACGACTCGATGGGGTTGCCGCCCAACGAGCGCGCCTTAGCACTAACGATACCGGCAGTTACAGTTGAGTTGAGATTAAAGGGGTTTCCAACGGCCAGTACCCACTCGCCCACTTTCAACTTGTCAGAATCACCGATAGGTAAGGTGGGTAAGTTCTTTCCGTCTATCTTAATTAGCGCAAGGTCTGTGCTCTTATCCGTACCGATAATGCGGGCAGAGAACTCCCTATTATCGTTCAATGTTACAGTTAGCTGGTCGGCACCTTCTACCACGTGGTTGTTAGTAACGATGTATCCGTCTGCCGATATGATAACGCCCGAACCTGTTGCTTCGCGCTTCGGGGTTTGTACTTGTCGTTTTTGTTTTCCGCCATTGCCTCTTCCCGGATTTCCAAAGAAGTCATCAAAAAAGTCGCTAAACGGGTCGCTCTCCACTTCTACGGTTTGAACCTTTGAGTTTTGAACATACCGTATATGCACAACGGCGGGCAGTGCTTTTTCTGCGGCAAAGGTAAGGTCTACAGGTTGTGCAGGCATCGCCGGAGATGCTGATGCGGCATTAACCTTCATAAATGAACCGGCAGAGAATGCAACAGAAAGCAAGCATAATCCGCCAATGAGGTACTGTGAATACTTTTTCATTGTTTCTTTCTTTTTATTAAATTACTATTTTTGTCTTGTCTTAGCTTTCCGTTTGCAAATATAGGCGCAAATATTTAAATACTGCAACATCACCACCTTTCTTTATCCCAATTTAACATACGCGAATATCATATTAACGCCTATTAAAGCCGTGGTAATTACTATTTGAAATAATTAAGCATCCCAACCCCTAGCATTTATTACACATTACTTATATCAAACAGCAAATAGACATTTAAGCCGTTTAGACATTTGGTATTTCTATGAATTGAGCGGAGTTTTTGCCTTTGTGCCGTAAAACCAAGACAAACACCCGCGCATGTACGACGCGACGGAAAAATACGATGAAATCTCAAATTCGGCCTCATTTGTCTGTGGCAAAACATGGTCTACTCTCAAATAGTGATCGGGCGGAAGCTATTCAATGCTGTCTCCACAAACCGAAAACTGCTTGTCGATGCCCAATCACTTATGCGTTTACATGACGATGTTGACATTGTACACGAGCAGCATGGCCTGCAACCGCCCACACTGGCCCTCGCAAGTCTACATGTTTTCCACGCCACTGCCATACGTACATATACGATGCAATAGTTTTTGTCTATATTTTAGTCGGAATTTTAACATTATAAGTGCCATTTTCGTCCACCAATCGCCAACCTTGCCGCAAAAAATCGATTCTCGCGAAGGTTTGTTTTGATGCAAAATAGGGGTGGCATGTGCATGGGGAAAAATGAATATTTATTTAAACAAAACGCCATTTGCACCTATTTCGGGGCTATTTGCTGCTAAATGCAGTGCGTTTTGGTGCAAATTGCAGTGCGTTTTGGTGCTAAATGGAATGCGTTTTGGTGCTAAATGGAATGCGTTTTGGTGCTAAACGCAAGTCATTTTGGTACTAAATGCAGTGCGATTTGACACTAAATGCGAGAAAATTACGCATAAACATCCACAGTAATGGCATAAACAAAACCTTTTAGAGCCATGAAACACATGTCTAAAAAGGGCAAAATAGCCGTTAAAAGTAGGTTTTTTAGGGGCTAAAAGCGAGTAATTGGAGTTGAAAAAATACGGATTGGCAACCAAACTAGAAAGCCAAAATGGTGCAAAATGCAGGTTGATGGCTTAAAAATAGACAAGTACCAAGATGCAAAAGGTTATAAATGGTAGACTTTTACATACTTTTCAACCTGTATTTCCGCTAAAACGAAGCGAAATTTAAAGCGGAATTGTAAAATAAAAGACAAAATTTTAAGTTTTAGATGTGACAAGCTTTCGAGCTGATGAGTTGGTGGGTTGATGAGCTTGTGGGTTAGTGTGTTGGCAAATTGATTTTTTGGGGAGCTGTTGGGCGTTAGTAAGTTCATGTGCAAATTAGCGCATAAGACATTTAATTCCAAAGCCAATCCTTTTTGATTATATCACCTAAGCGGAAAAACGAGTTGACAAGTTGGCTTGTGGACAGGTTATCGGGTTGATAGGTTAAAGAACGAATAAGCTAACAAGTTGCCTTGTTAAGTTAGCCTATCACAACTAAACAATAAGAATGTCGTTACTCCCATCATGCGTTGATGGTTGTAGGCTATCGGGTTTTCTTAGTGGATATACATTAAAGGTGGTGAGCTTTTAGTTATTGAGTTGAATTGATTTTCAAGCTGAAAACTAACGAACCCACCGCCCGTTAAGCTCGAAAAGCTGAAAACTCATAAACCAAAAGCTCACCTACATTAGAAGCTTATATAGCTATTCTGCTTAGCAAAATGCGTTATTTACAGCTCCCATCCCACGGCACTTGCGCCAAGAACGGCAGCCGAAGAGCCTTCAAGACCGCTAATGAGGAACTTAGCCTTGTCTTTGAAAATCTTCAATACGTTCTCATCGTATGCCTTTTTAAGCGGTTTCATCAGCAAATCGCCGGCTTTGGTCAGTCCGCCGAAGAAGATAAACGCCTCTGGCGACGAGAAAGCTGCGAAGTCTGCACATGCCTGGCCAAGCATTTTGCCAGTGAACTCGTAAACGTCTATAGCCAATTTGTCGCCCTTAGCAGCAGCAAGCGATACATCAAGCGATGTAATTTCTTCGGGTTTCAAGTCGCGAAGTACAGAGGGAGTTGTGCTTTTCTCCAAGAACTCGCGTGCCGAACGTGCTACACCCGTTGCCGAGCAATAGGTTTCCAAACAACCAAAGCGACCACAACCACAGCTGCGCCCACCTTCTCTTTGGGCGATAACGTGTCCCAACTCGCCGGCAAAGCCGTCGCAGCCATACACCACTTGCCCGTTAATAACGATGCCAGAGCCAACGCCCGTGCCTAGCGTGATAACGATAAAGTTTTTCATACCACGCGCAACGCCATAAATCATTTCGCCAATGGCGGCAGCGTTAGCATCGTTGGTAAGCGCAACGGGGATGCCGCCTAAACCCTCGGAGAACATATCGGCAAGAGGAACAACGCCATTGTGTCCCCAAGCCAAGTTAGGAGCAAACTCTATCGTTCCTTTGTAGTAGTTGCCGTTAGGTGCCCCGATACCCATTGCCTTAATGGTTTGAATACCACCTACTTGCTCAATGATAACGTGCAATGCGTCGAGCGATGCCTTAACATAGTCTTCTACTTCTGCATAGGCTTGTGTCTTAATGGCCGTAGTGGCCTTAATTTCGCCTCGGCTATCAACGATACCGAATACAGAGTTCGTTCCACCCAGGTCTAAACCAATCACGTATGGTTTCAGTTCTTCTTGTCCACTCATGTTGTGTCTTTATTTTTTAGTTTAGTAATAATTGTTTGCTTTCGTCGATGATAGGCTTGAAGGCTTGTCCTAAACGATGGCCATGTTGCGCCATCTTTTGGTCTGTACCTTGCATTTTGCCTTAAATTAAGCGTTGACAAAGTTATGAAAAATATGGAATAACACAAACTTATAAGTTGAAAATTTGCTCAATCCGCATATTTTTTGCAATTTTGCATCCGTTATGCCCTTACCTTTTCATATAGATATTGTAGACATTGTATTCAAGGGAATACTTATTGGTCTTATTGCCTCTGCCCCGATGGGGCCTGTGGGGGTGCTTTGCGTTCAGCGAACACTGAACAAAGGCAGATGGTATGGCTTTATCACAGGCATTGGTGCGGCGGTAAGCGATATGATTTACGCCTTGGTTACTGGTTATGGAATGAGTTTCATCATGGATCTCATCACCGCTCCGCGCACGCTTTTCGCCCTTAAAATATCGGGAAGTGTGCTGTTGATGTTGTTTGGGATTTACTGTTTCAAGTCTAATCCCACCAAGAAAGTGCATTACAGCGGTAAGGGTAAGGGCACATTGATACACAACGGCATAACCGCTTTTCTCGTTACTTTCTCTAATCCACTTATCATTTTCCTCTTCATGGCCACCTTCGCACAGTTTGCTTTTGTTGTTCCCAACAGACCGTGGCTGATGGTTGGCGGATATACAGGTATTGTTTTGGGCGCACTGATATGGTGGTTCGGGCTTACTTGGCTTATCGACAAAGTGCGCGGAAAGTTCGATAAAGGCGGTATTGTACTCATCAACAAGATTATAGGCAGCGTGGTTATCATCTTTTCGGTGATATTTCTCATCGGCACAATATTCAATCTCTACACTTTCGAATACTGACGCGCACCGCCCGCCCGTAGCCTTTCATGCTCCTACCTATATAATAAGGAGTGGCTTATTCATCCCTAGCAAACATCAATAAATGTACATCGCCAAACAACTAAGAGAAAAAAGCATTGCCGAATACATATTATATATGTGGCAAATAGAAGACCTGATACGCGCATACGGCTGTTCGTTGCAACGTATCAGGCACGAATACATAGACAAGTTTGACTATACCGCCGAACAAAAAGAAGAAATGCTCGACTGGTACGGCAACCTTGTGCGCATGATGAACCAAGAAGGGAAACGCGAACGGGGGCATCTGCAAATTAACGCCATCATCGTTAAGGACCTGATGGATCTGCACAACCAACTGATGCAAAGCACCAAGTTCCCCTTTTACAATACGGCATATTATAAGGTGCTGCCCTTCATCGTTGAACTACGCAACAAGGGCGACAAGCAAGTGAACGAGATTGAAACATGTCTTGATGCGCTTTACGGCGTTATGTTGCTGAGGTTGAAACAAAAGGAGATTACCCCCGACACCATGACAGCCATCAAAGAGATTACCACCTTTGTGGGAATGCTTGCTGACTATTATCAGAAAGACAAGCGCGAAGGACTGTTTTTTGAAGACGAATAAACATAACCCACTGCATAAATGAACATTTTGATTACTGGCTGCAACGGCCAACTAGGAAACGAAATACAGCTGCTGCAAGCGCAGTATGCACAACACACGTGGTTTAACACCGACGTTAACGAATTAGACATCACCGACAAGGCCGCCATCGAACGCTTTGTTGAGACGAGCGAGATTGGCGGTATCGTAAACTGCGCTGCCTATACGGCCGTAGATAAGGCCGAAAGCGACCCGCAACTGGCAAGGAAACTAAACGCAGAGGCACCCGCTTTCTTAGCCGAGGTAGTGGGCAAACGCGGCGGATGGATGGTACAGGTGTCTACCGACTACGTTTTCGATGGCACTAAGCACACGCCATACGTGGAAACAGACGAGCCTTGCCCCAATAGCGTTTATGGGCAAACGAAGTTGGAAGGCGAACAGGCCGTAAGTAAACTCTGCCCCAACGCCATGATTATAAGAACGGCTTGGCTGTACAGCGAGTTTGGAAACAACTTTGTGAAGACAATGATTCGCCTTGGAAGAGAGCGCGAACAACTGGGCGTTATCTTCGACCAAGTGGGCACACCAACCTACGCTCACGACCTTGCTATGGTGATAATGACGGCCATAGACAATGGCATTAAGCCTGGCGTTTACCACTTTTCTAACGAGGGCGTAACAAGTTGGTACGACTTTACCAAGAGCATACATCGCCTATCGGGAATTAATACTTGCCAAGTATCCCCCTTGCACACCGCCGAATACCCCACCCCAGCCTGTCGCCCTGCATATAGCGTGCTAGACAAGACGAAGATTAAGGCTGCTTACGGCATTGAAATTCCGCATTGGGAGGAGTCGTTGGCCAAGTGTATAGCCAAACTTTAATCCCGAAATTAACATGGTTAACAAAATAACAGGCCTGTCAACTGAATAACGGCTCTGTCAACTCGTTAACCCGTTAACTTGTCAACAGAATAACTGACTTGTTAACTCGTTAACACGTTAACTTGTCAACTTAGAATAAGAACATTGTAAATAATGACTGAAATAGAAAGAAGACGAACCTTTGCCATCATCTCTCACCCCGACGCCGGTAAGACAACACTCACTGAGAAGTTCTTGTTGTTCGGCGGACAGATACAGGTGGCAGGAGCTGTAAAGAGCAATAAGATAAGAAAGACGGCCACATCCGACTGGATGGACATCGAGAAACAACGTGGTATCTCGGTTTCTACCTCGGTGATGGAGTTCGATTACGAAGGCTATAAGGTGAATATCCTAGACACACCCGGACACCAAGACTTCGCCGAAGACACTTATCGCACACTTACAGCGGTAGATTCGGCCATCATTGTTGTGGATTCGGCCAAAGGTGTTGAAACACAAACACGCAAACTAATGGAGGTTTGCCGAATGCGGAACACCCCTGTGATTATCTTTGTCAATAAGATGGACCGCGAAGGGCGCGACCCTTTCGACCTGCTTGACGAGCTAGAAGAGGAACTGCAAATAAAGGTTAGGCCCCTTTCGTGGCCCATTAACCAAGGCGAACGTTTCAAAGGGGTGTTCAATATCTACGAAAACCAGCTGCAATTGTTTACGCCCGACAAGCAACGCGTTACCGAAAAGGTGGAGGTAGACGTAAATAGCGACGAACTAAGCGAACATATTGGCGAACAAGACGCACAGAAACTTCGTGACGACTTGGAGCTGGTAGACGGCGTTTACCCCGAATTCGATGTGGAAACTTATCGTGCTGGGCATGTCGCCCCTGTGTTCTTTGGCAGCGCACTCAACAACTTTGGTGTTCAAGAACTGCTCAATTGCTTTGTGCAGATTGCTCCAAGCCCCAAACCCACTATGGCCGAAGAGCGCGAAGTGCAGCCGACAGAGTCGAAATTTACGGGTTTCATCTTCAAAATAACGGCAAATATCGACCCCAACCACCGCTCGTGCATCGCATTCTGCAAGATATGCAGTGGTAAATTTGTGCGAAACCAGCCCTATCGGCACGTTCGACTCGACAAAACACTGCGTTTCAGCAGTCCAACACAGTTCATGGCGCAACGCAAAAGCACCATCGACGAGGCCTATGCCGGCGACATCATCGGCTTACCCGATAACGGAATATTTAAGATTGGCGACACATTAACCGAAGGAGAGTTGCTACACTTCCGCGGTTTGCCCTCGTTCTCGCCAGAGATGTTCAAGTATATCGAGAACGACGACCCCATGAAGGCCAAGCAATTGAACAAGGGTATCGAACAATTGATGGACGAAGGTGTGGCACAACTCTTCGTCAACCAATTCAATGGGCGCAAAATCATCGGCACGGTAGGTCAACTTCAATTCGAAGTTATCCAGTATCGACTTCAAAATGAGTACAATGCCAAATGCCGTTGGGAACCCGTTCACCTGCACAAAGCCTGTTGGATAGAGTCTGACGACCCCAAAGAATTGGAGAATTTCAAGAAACGCAAGTATCAATATATGGCCAAAGACCGCGAAGGGCGCGACGTTTTTCTGGCCGATTCGGGCTACGTATTGAGCATGGCGCAGCAAGATTTCGAACACATCAAGTTCCATTTCACGAGCGAATTTTAGGTGTTAGCACGCCACAAGTAAGCCCTAGCCATGCCCAAAGCATGCTATATTTTGCAAAAATCTATGCTTGATGTAAAAAGAAAATCGTATTTTTGCAATCAAAACGACAATAAATTAAAAGGTATATGATAAAGATAACATTTCCGGATGGCTCCATCCGCGAGTACGAAAAAGGCATTACCGGCTTGGAAATAGCAAAGAGCATCTCGCCAGCCTTAGCGCGCGACGTGCTGTCGATTGGCGTAAACGGCAAGACTACTGAGCTTAACCGTCCCATAAACGAAGACGCAACGATTGCGCTTTACAAATGGGAAGACGAGGAAGGCAAACACACCTTCTGGCATTCGTCGGCTCACCTGTTGGCCGAAGCTTTGCAAGCGCTCTACCCCGGCATTCAGTTCGGCTTTGGTCCTGCCGTAGAGAACGGCTTCTTCTATGACGTAATGACCAAAGACGGAACGCCCATCAGCGAGAACGACTTCCCTAAAATAGAAGAGAAGATGCGCGAATTTGCCAAGAGAGACGAGCCTATCGTACGTCGCGAAGTGTCTAAAGCCGATGCCCTGAAAGAGTTTAAGGAAGACGGACAGGAATATAAGTGCGAGCATATTGACCTCGACTTGGAAGACGGAACTATCTCCACCTATTCGCAAGGAGCGTTTACCGACCTCTGCCGTGGCCCTCACCTCATGTCCACAGGCCCCATCAAGGCCATCAAGCTCACCAGTGTTGCCGGTGCCTTTTGGCGTGGCGATGCAGAGAAAGACCAGCTAACGCGTATCTACGGCATCACGTTCCCCAAGAAAAAGATGCTTGATGAGTACCTTGTTATGCTCGAAGAGGCCAAGAAACGCGACCATCGCAAGATTGGAAAAGAAATGGAACTCTTCATGTTCTCCGAACGCGTTGGTAAAGGCTTACCCATTTGGTTGCCGAAAGGAACAGAACTCCGCCTGCGCTTACAGAACATGTTGCGTAAAATACAGAAACGCTTTGGTTATCAGGAAGTAATTACCCCACATATCGGCAGTAAGAATCTCTATGTAACTTCGGGGCACTATGCGCACTATGGCAAAGACTCGTTCCAGCCCATACATACGCCCGAAGAAGACGAAGAGTACATGCTCAAACCCATGAACTGCCCACACCACTGTGAGGTATTTGCATGGAAACCCCGCTCGTATAAAGACCTGCCCCTGCGTATCGCAGAGTTCGGCACGGTTTACCGTTACGAAAAGAGTGGCGAGTTGCACGGACTTACCCGCGTTCGCTCGTTTACACAAGACGATGCCCACATCTTCTGTCGCCCCGAACAGGTGAAGAGCGAGTTTCTCAACGTGATGGACATTATCCAAACCGTGTTCAGAGTGTTCCAATTTGATAATTTTGAAGCACAAATCAGCCTGCGCGACCCCAAGAATACAGAAAAGTACATCGGATCTGACGAGGTGTGGGCCGAAAGCGAGCAAGCCATTATCGAGGCGTGTCGTGAGAAGGGCCTCGATGCCAAAATAGAATATGGCGAGGCAGCCTTTTACGGTCCTAAGCTCGACTTCATGGTCAAAGACGCCATCGGTCGGCGTTGGCAACTGGGTACCATTCAGGTAGACTACAACCTGCCCGAGCGCTTCAAACTGGAGTACACAGCCGAGGATAACACGAAACACACACCCGTGATGATTCACCGTGCGCCATTCGGTTCGCTCGAGCGATTCACCGCCGTGCTCATCGAGCACACCGCTGGGCATTTTCCCCTCTGGCTCACCCCCGACCAAGTAGCCATCCTGCCGATTTCTGAGAAATTCAACGATTATGCACAGCGCGTAGCCAAATATCTCGACAGCGAGGGCGTGCGCGCCACGCTCGACACACGCAACGAAAAAATAGGTCGAAAGATACGCGACAACGAGCTGAAGCGCATCCCCTACATGGTTATCGTGGGCGAGAAAGAAGAGGCCGAGGGTCTTGTATCGATGCGTCAGCAGGGTGGCGGCGAACAAGCATCGATGTCGATGCAGGAATTTGCCCGCAGGGTAAACGACGAGGTGGCAGCTCAGCTGTCGTAATCCGAAACTGCCGGATATAAGGATTTTCAAGGGGAGAGATGTGTTGCAGGTGTACTCCGCAAATAATAAAGGAGAAGCTCAACACATCTTTCCCCTTATCATAATTTATGACGAGAGGATCAGAGTATCCTGTAGCCTGAAAATAATTTATGATGACACATTCCGATACTCCGTATACCAAAAATAATTTATGATACATTTTCGGAGTGTCCTACTATGGAAAAATAATTTATGACGACACGTTCCGGTACTCCGCAAACCAAAAATAATTTATGATGGTATTTCCGGAGTATCCTACTATGCAAAATAATTTATGACGACATATTCCTACATTCCTGCAACCTCATCGACGAAATCGATGGCATGTTGCATCGGTTCGCGATACATATATTCGCCTCTGCATTGAATATACCTATACCAAACCAACTGATTTTTCAAGAAAAAAACGTTACTTTGCAGTATTGTTTTTAACTGTGCTATTCTTCCAACGGTGTAAAAAATAGATGTATGAAGAAAACCGTAAAGTGGACGGGCATTGTTTTGCTCACGCCGATTTTACTCTTTGTTGTTCTTGCGCTGCTGTTTTATTTTCCGCCTTTTCAGCGATGGGCGGTAAGGCAGGCAACGGATTATGCGGCTGAAAAAACCGGATTGGAAATCAGTATCCACCGGGTGAGACTGGCCTTTCCGCTCGACCTAAGCATCGAAGGTGTTAAGGTGTTGCAGCAAAACGATTCGTTACCGCAGGTGAAAGATACCGTGGCGAATATAGGAAACGCCGTGGCTGACGTTCGGCTTCTGCCTTTGTTGGATAGCAGAGTAGAGGTAGACGGACTGGAACTGAAAGATGTACGACTCAATACGGCGCAGTTGATTCACGAGGTGAGAGTAAAAGGGGTTATCGGAAGACTGTTTTTGCAAAGTCGCGGAATTGATTTAAAGCAGAAAACACTACACATCAATCAGGCGGTTTTGGCAGATGCCAGCGTGTCGGTGGAACTGAGCGACACGGTTCCGCCCGACACGACCAAGAGCGAAGTGTTTTGGAAGATCCTTGCCGACAGCATCAACGTTACACACACCACTGCCGTAATACACATGCCGGGCGACACATTGCAGGTGAAGGCCACGATGGAACACGCGGTGATGCGCACGGGCTATTTCGACCTTTACAAAAATCTTTATCAAGTGGGCAGCCTCGACTGGATAGGGGGCGAGGTTACCTACGACCAAAATTTCGAACCCCGAACAAAGGGTTTGGATGCCAACCATCTTCATCTCACACAATTGGTTGTTGGTGTAGACTCTTTCTTCTTCTGTCAGCCCAAGTTTCGACTACGGCTTCGCGCCTGCTCGTTCAAGGAGAAGAGCGGTGTAACGGTTTCTTCACTCACGGGCAACGTGGCGTTA
>ERZ772766.1220-NODE-1220-length-14065-cov-10.696502_pt1 | contig 14065 bp, 8 predicted proteins | sample MGYA00511379_ERZ772766 | MGnify/ENA primary metagenome ERZ772766 (study PRJEB29015, sample SAMEA2737895) | human oral metagenome | biome: human oral; feature: human-associated habitat; material: dental | place: China | collected 2116 ...
CTTCTACACCAACATTTGCAACGACTGAAAACACCATAACCCATAATATTGTTGGAATAGCACGGAAAAATGTTATGCCTAATTTTATAATTTTAGAAACATATTTGCTTGATAAATTTTGCGCTGCAAAGAAAGATAGAAATAGAGCTATAAAAGAACCTATAATTGTTGTTAAGGCTGCTAGAGCAATTGTTACCATAAGGCTTTGAAAAACTTGGCTATAGGTGTATCTATCTGATAATTTTGGAGAAAAGAACATCGTTTTCAGATCTTTAAAAAAATGGTCAGCAGCTTCAGCGATATTTACATTGCCAAAATCCATTGTAATCAATGTATAAATTGTAATAGTTGACAATAGGAATAAAGTTGCATATAAATAAATTTTTGATTTTGTAAGTTTTCTTATCTTTATTTTTTCCAAAAGAAAATTCACCTTCCTTCTGTTAATTTGTTTTACATCATTTCTTTTCTAAGTTTGTTAGACAGAATTTCTATTCCGATTACAATAACCGTAACTGTTAAAATTACGAGTCCAGCGGCATCATACCTAAAACTTTTGTAATACAGGTTAAATGTGAATCCTATTCCAGTTCCTGTTAAAATACCAACCAGTGTAGATTCCCGCACGCCAGTTTCAATAAAGAACAGAAGCCAAGACAGGAGCTGTGAGGAAACGCTTGGGATAACTCCGCAGAATATTATCTGAAAATAGGAAGCTCCTACTGATTTTAGCGCTTCAATTACATCACTTGCCACCTCGTCAATTGTTTCAGAAAAAGCACGTGTTAAATATCCAAATGTTATCAGAAATAGTGCAAGAAATCCTGTAAATTGACTTTGTTTAAAGGAAAATACAAGTATTAACGCCCATGCTACAATTGGAATATTTCTAAAAAATGAAGCAATTATTTTTGTTATAATTTTTGTAAAAATGTTAATTCCAGTTGAATTTGATCCGATTATTGCAAGAAATAGTGCAAAAGTTGCGGAAATCGTTGTGGAAGTTATGGCAAGTAAAACTGTTTTTATTACAGAATCCATAATTTCTGGAAAATACTGTAAAGCATTTTGTGTAGGGATAAATTTTTGTAAAAGCCAAAAGATTCCAGCTGGTATTGAAGAAAATGCCATCCCATTCTGGAAACCTGCAATAATGGAAGATATTGTGTAAATTAGGATAATTGCTGATATAAATATAATTTTAGAGTAAAATCTTTGCTTAAAAATATCTTTTTCACTTAACTTCATAAAACCTCCTTATCAAGTATTTTCTTCATCTTTATAAATAAATTCGATCATATCATCTGTAAGCCGTTCTGTTTTATCGTCAAAAATTTTCTCGCCTTTATTCAAGGCAATAATCCTGTCAGAATATTTTTTGGCAATATCAACTTGGTGAAGGTTCACAATGCACGTAATTTTTAGCTCGGAAACAATTTTTTTTAGATAATCCATTATATTTTCAGCAGTTTTGGGATCAAGAGATGCAATTGGCTCATCACAAAGTAATAATTTTGGTTTTTGCATAATTGCCCTCGCAATCCCTACACGCTGCTTTTGACCTCCAGATAGTTCGTTACATTTCCGATAGGCGTACTTAGTCATATTTACCTTTTCCAGAAAGTTAAAAGCTTCCTTTTTTTCCTCTTCTGAATAAATACCTAATATTCCGGCAATTACTGATTTATATCCAAGCCTTCCATGAAGCACATTTTCAATAACAGTAAGCCTTTCCACAAGATTATAACTTTGAAAAATCATTCCAATTTCTCGTCTTACAATTTCTATTTCCGTTTTTTTTAAGTTCTCAATGTTTTTATCTTCAAATAAAATTGAACCTTGTGAAATATCAATCATTTTATTTATACTTCTAAGTAATGTTGATTTCCCTGAGCCTGAAGGGCCAATAATTGAGATAAATTCACCTTTTTCTACGTCAAATGAAATATTTTTTAAGGCATTTGTTCCGTTATTATATTTTTTTGAAACATTTTTTATACTTAATAACATAAAAAATTCCTTTCTAAATAATTTTACTATACAAATAATGTTTTAAAAAATAAGGCATATCAATTTTGGTATGCCTATATAAAAACTTTTATCTATTTCCAATATTAATTTTGTTAGTGTTCTGATTGCTATTCTGTTTTTCTGTACTGTTATTTGTGTTGTTATTGTCACTGTTATTAATGGAATCTGGCTTATTTTGTATATTGATTGCTGAGCTGCCGTTTTGTTCACTGCTTAGAGAACTATTTTCATCAGCTGCGGCAGATTGTTCAAATGTGATAATCGTTCCTAGTGACAGCAAATCTCTTTGAAGCTTGTCAAGTTTATTTTTTTGGACATATACATTATCAATTAATGTTTCAATATTTTTGTTATCTTCTTCATATTTAGACATAATTTGCTGATAATTATTATTTCTTAGGTTTTCAATTTTTTGAGTCAGCAATGTTTTTTCCTCGTCAGTTAATACAGTATGATTTAAATTTTTGAAATTGCTGTTTTCTAAAATAAGTTCTGAGGCAAGTTTTACAATTCTTCCTTCAAGCAAGTCATTTTTTGAATATTCGATAAGAGAACTTATTTTATTGATTGCAAATAAAGTTTTGGAAGTGAAATTATCTTTGTTATAAGTAATTTCATAACCATTATTTTGCCCTTTTATCAATGCTTTTGAGTTATTTTCCAGTAAAACTTCCCCATTTACCTGCGAAATATTTCCATTTAATCCTTTAGCCACGATTTTTCCATCATTAATATTTATGTCTGAAATTCTTATATCCAGCTCTTTTATCTCTTTTATAAGAGAAGTGGCCTTTAAAGCCGTGTTTAACGAAGTTTCCAAATTTTTTCCCTTGTCTAGGAATATATACAGGTTCATATTTTGAACATTATTGTTAGAATTATTGTTAAAATCATTCAATGAAATCTCTTTTTCAAGCTTAGTCAAGTTGTCAGAAACATTTGCAAGCGCTATATCTCTTTCCAGCTCAATTTCAGAAATATTTTTTTCAATGTTTTCCTTTTCAGAATTGATAGACTTTACTAGCGGCTTAATTTCATTATTCAGTTCTACGATTTTCTGAGCTTTGCTCTTTAAGTCTGTAAGCCCCACATAATCTTTTTTCAGAACATTGATTTTTTCAATATTCTCTTTCCATTTGCTGTTAATAAGATTGTTTGTATTATTTGACAATGTTGTAACCTTATCAGTTGTTTCCTTTATAAAATCTGCAGTTGTCTTGTCAGATTTTTCTTGAGCGGTAAGAGAATTTATCTTTTCAGTAAACGTGTCAATCTGAGAGTTTTTTTCCTTATAAATGCTTTCCAGATTCACATCTTCCAGTTTCATGTTAGACAACGTTAATTTTGGAACAAGGTTAAACAGCCCCGTTCGTACAACGCCAACTGTAGCACGTCCTTTTCCAAGACTTTTTCCATTGACTACAAAATTATCAAAAACCATTTCGTTATTTCTTATAGAAAATTTTACATTTTCAAATTCAGAATGTTTTGATTTTGTCATATATGAGACAATGTTGCTGGAAAACATTACGCCAAAAAGCAGCATAATCAGAGCTATTAATACAAGACTCAATAAATATTTCAAAATTTTCACAAAAAACCTCCTTTTAATATATGATTAAACCCCTTTAATATCAAACTGCTGTAAGATTAAATAACTTTGGAGCTTGGTTTTAAAGAAGTTTTGCTATAGTTTTTACATCAAATAAGCTGTTAAAAATAGACGTTATAAATTTTATATCTATTTAAAACAGCTCCTTTCTAAATTTTTTAAAGTTTTAGATTATTTAATATTTTTTAATGCTTCATCCATATTTGATAATTTAAATTCATCAGAAATTGATTTTAGGTAAGTTTGTTGCTCAATCTGTCTTTTCTGATTTCTTAACTGAGTTTTGATAGCTTCTTTAACGCTTTCAAAAGGTATTAGCCCTTTAGGGTTTCTTTCAAGAACTTTCACGATATACAAACTTTTTCCATCATTTACAACTTTGTTAACAACTTGTCCTGCCTTAACATCCTTGATAGCTTCACTTACTGAACCAAATCGGCTTGCTAACTGACTTAGAAGAATTGATTGTGTCTGTCCGTTCTGCTCAGTTCCAGGATTGTACTGGTTTACGTATGCAGTAAAATTGTTAGGATTTGCAACGGCTTCCTTTAATGCCTGTTCAGCTTTTGCTGTATCAGTAGGCTGGAATACTATAACTTGCAGTCTTACTGAATCTTCAGGCTGTGTGAAGCTTGCCTGGTTGGCATCATAGGCGGCTTTGGCATCGGCATCTGTAATTTTGGCTCTTTCATTAACTTCGCTTAGTGTTGCCAGGCTTGCCAGCAGCTGTTCCTGTAAAATTTCCTTGCTTTCCGTATATTTCTTATCCTCGTTAAGTTTTTTTTCTTTCGCTTTCAAGGCAAGAGCTCTGTTTAGAGCAATATTTTTAATAATAGAATGTTTCATCTGCGTAATTTGTTCAGGAGTAAGGTCTTTTTCAGAAATTCCGCTAGAAAAAAGGCTTTTTTCCAGTTCGTTATTAACTTCCTTTTCATACACTTTTATTTTTTTATCTGATGTTTCAAATAGCACTTTGCCTCCGTTACTATTTCCACAAGACAATGCAAATGTGCATAATGCTGTCAAGACAGCTATTTTAAATTTATTTTTCATTTTTTCCTCCAAGATGGTTTTGTATTTTTAAGATTATGTCTTTAGTATATCATAACATTACAAACATTTCAAACTTTATTAAAAAAAGACAGAGTAAAATTATATTGAAGAGAAATTTATCTGTTTTTGAGGTTTTGATAGATTAAATCAAGGCACTTACGTTTGTATTCAGTCTTTGGATGGACATAAAGATTTAGAGTGGCATTCATGCTGGCGTGTCCTAAAATTTCGGAAACAGTCTTGCAGTCAATTCCGAGTTCGATGGCCTGCGTTGCGAAAGTATGGCGAAGGCTGTGGAATGTAAGTTTTGGAAGATTCAGGGAATGAAGGAGTTTTTGATAGTAGTAACGGTAACGATGAGGTTTTAGATAATTTGTGCTGTTTGTAATAAAATAGTTGTTTTTATTTTGCTGAAATGGTTTTATTAAATTTATGAAATCAGTATTGAGAGGAATTATGCGATTGGAAGTTTTTGTTTTTGGAGTGCTTATAATTGTTTTGGAATAGGATTTATTTTTTTCCTTTACATAAATTTTCTGCAAAGTTCTGCAAACTGTCAGAGTGTGTTTTTCTAAATTTATGTCTTTCCACTGCAGTCCACATATTTCCCCAAGTCGTAGTCCTGTTTGCAGACAAAGTAGAATTCCCAGATTTTTAGAATTCTGATTATTTATTAAATATCGAAAAAGAATCTTCTGTTCCTCAGTAGAAAAGGTTTTTAAATACAATTTTGAAGAGGAAGAAGGGAACTTGCAACGGAAATTCTGAAAAGGTATCAACCCCTCTTGAATTGCTGTATTTAAAGTGCTTTTTAGAAGCACGGCCATATCCTTAACTGTTTTTAGGGAAAGTCCTTTTTCCAAATTTTTCTTTGAGCCGCTTAATTTTAAGATAATAAAATTTTGTAAATCTTCATTTGTAATATTTCCAATTTTCTTTTTCCCAAGTACAGGCTTTAAATGATTTTCAATAATATTAGTATAAGTCGCATAAGTCGATTCCTTTATAAAAAATCTTTCTTTTTCCAGCCAAATATCCAGCCATTCCTTATATTTCAAGTTTTTGTTTAAATATTTTTTTGTAGCCATATTTTCCTCCTAAATTTAGTTTTTTATATTTTACTAAATTATTGGAAAAATGTTTAGTAAATTTAACTAAGTTTGTTACTTAATTCATTCCTATTTTTTCACTAAGTATTATACCATAAAATCGTATATTTTTGTTATTTTTTTTATATTATACAAATGAAATTAATAGTCTTTTATACTAAATCTCATTTTTTGTTGTCGTTAATAAATATTCTTCCTATAATTTTTATATTTTTTCTTTTTTATAAAGTAAAGGGGATCAATCGCCATCCCCTTTACAATCCCCGCTTGTCTAAGCATTTTTTGAAAACAAAATTGAAACTCGCTACGTTAAACTTCGCTCAGACAGTCAATTTTATTTCCAAAAAATCACGACGTTCCTAATTTAACTATGAAAAATAATTTGATTAAAACAAATATTAAGCAAAATTGTAAGGCTGTGGTAATTGAATATCCTTACATAAAGAATTAATTAACAAACTTTGTTGAAAGAGGGAAATAAAAAGTTAGTCGAGGTTGTAAAAGCTTTTATATAGAGTGATATTGGATATTTAAGTTGTGTGAATAGAGCTGTTGAGGAGGATAGATAAATGGAAAGTACATACAATGCGCTTGACTACAATAAATTAATTAGTTTTATTTGGTCTGTGGCTGATGATTGTCTAAGAGATGTTTATGTTAGAGGTAAATACAGGGATGTTATAATTCCTATGACTGTAATTCGGAGATTTGATGCTATTATTGAATCAAAAAAAACTAATATAATGGAAATTAAGAAAATGGCGGAAACACAGGGATGGAATGTTGTAAAAACTTTAGATACAGCTACTGGACTTCCGTTTTATAATACTTCTAACTTTTGTTTAAAAGATTTGAAATATGAAACTAACAGGCAGAATTTAAAAAGAAGCTTTGAAGAATATTTGAATGGTTTTTCTGAAAATATAAAAGAAATACTTCAAAAATTTGATTTCAATAATCAGTTGACTAAGATGACAGATGCTGGTATTTTAGGTTCTGTAATTGAAAAATTTACATCAAGCGAACTTAATTTAAGTCCTTATGACGAGAAAAATTCATACGGAGAGGTTATAAGGAAAGGATTAGATAATCATGCGATGGGAACGTTATTTGAAGAGATTATTAGGAAATTCAACGAAGAAAACAATGAGGAAGCAGGGGAACACTTTACACCTCGTGATGTAATTGAGCTTATGGCTGATATTGCTATGTATCCGGTTATGGATAAAATCAAAGATGGTACTTACTCAATATATGATGGCGCGTGTGGAACTCTTGGGATGGGGACTGTTGCTGAAGAGAGGTTAAAGGCATTTGCTAAAGAAAATAATAAGGAAGTGTCTATCCACTTAATAGGGCAAGAAGTAAATCCAGAGACATATGCAATTTCTAAGGCTGACTTGCTTATCAAAGGTGGAGATACAGATTCTAACAATGTTTATTATGGCTCTACTCTTTCTGATGACAAGACTTCTGGACAACATTTTGATTTTATGCTGTCTAATCCGCCTTATGGGAAAACTTGGAAAACAGATTTGGCTATTTTAGGAAGTGGAAATGATAAAGACCCAAAGAAAAATATAACAGACAGACGTTTTGTTAGAAACTATAAAGAACAGGATGATTTTAGGATGATACCTGATGTAAGTGATGGACAGCTGCTTTTCTTGCTTAATAATATTTCCAAAATGAAGGAGACTGAAATGGGTTCCCGTATTGTTGAGGTTCACAATGGTTCAGCTCTTTTTACAGGTGATGCTGGAAATGGAGCAAGCAATGCAAGAAGATTTATGATTGAAAAAGATTTAATAGAAGCCATTATCCAGTTGCCTGAAAATATGTTTTACAATACAGGAATAACAACATATATCTGGATTTTATCCAATAGAAAAGAAGAAAAAAGAAAGGGGAAGATACAGCTTATTAATGCAAGTGGAATAAAGACTTCACTTAGAAAAAACATGGGCAAGAAAAACTGTGAATTTTCAGAAGATAATAGACAATTTATTCTAAATCAATATCTAAATTTTGAAGAGAATGAGTATTCGAAAATATTCTCAAATGATGAGTTTGGATATTATAAAGTTGTAGTGGAAAGACCGCTAAGACAAGCTGTATTATGTGATGCAAATAATATAAAAGAAATAGAGGAGGAGCTTGAAAAAATTGGCGTGCTGTCTGGGGCGATAGATAAAAAAGTGCTTGCAGAAAGCTTTATTAAAGGGACATCTAGCTCTATGAAGGAACTTGAAAAGAGTGAAAATGTAAATACATATCTGGAAGTTTTGAAATTAATGGAAAGTGATGAAAAATATCTAAATTATACAGCATTTGAAAAGGCTTTTAATAAGCATTTAAAAAAGAAAGATATAAAAGGGGCCAGTTTAAGCAAGCTTGCTTCAACAGGACTGTTAAGCCGCATGATAGTTAAGGATGAAGAGGCAGCTATCCAGAAGGACTCAAAAGGTAATATAGTTGCAGATCCGGAACTTAGAGATACCGAAAGTATTCCGATGACATTTGAAGGAGGTATAGACGAGTTTATTGAGCAGGAAGTATTGCCATATCACGCAGATGCTTTTGTCGATGAAAGCAAAACACAAATAGGATATGAAATAAACTTTACAAAGTATTTCTACAAAGCTAAAGAACTGGAGAGTGTAGAAGAGATTGTGAATCGTATTAAAGAGCTGGAAAGACAATCTGATGGAATGATGGCTTCTATATTGGAGGGGCTTTATGAATAAGTATGAGAGATATAAGAAAGTAAATCTGCCATGGTTAAAAGAAATACCTAATCATTGGTGTATAGACAAAACTAAGAGATTTTCAGAAAATAAAAAAGAAATTAATAAAGGTAATAGAGAAAGAAATATTCTTTCCTTAACTTTAAAAGGTGTTGTAAAAAATAATATAGAAAATCCAAATGGACTCACTCCAGAATCATATGAAACATATCAGATTTTTGAAAAAAATGATTTGGTATTTAAATTGATAGATTTAGAAAATATAAAGACAAGTCGTGTTGGAATAGTTGAAGAAAATGGAATAATGAGTTCGGCATACATAAGACTTGTTTTTGGTAGCAGTATATACCCTAAATATGTATATTATTATTTCTTTAAGTTATATATTGAGCAAGTTTATAATAACTTAGGTAGCGGTGTTAGAAGTACAATGAATAGCGACGATTTAAGAGATATTTTATTGCCAATACCTCCTATCAAAGAACAAGTCCAAATTGCAAATTATCTTGATTGGAAAATCAATGAAATTGATAGGTTAATTCAAATTGAAAAAGAAAAAATAAAGCAATTAAATCAAACAATGCAAATCAGCATTAATTCAAGATATAAAATATTAAATTTAGAAGACGAAACAAACAAAGGGGTTAAAATTAAATATTTAGCAAATCAAATCACTCAACATAAAGGAGAGTATAGAAGATATATTGCACTGGAAAATATCATATCGCAAAAGGGAATGATGAAAATTTCTTTTGATAATTTAGAGTTTAATAGTGATGGAATATCGGTGGAAAAAAATATGGTTATATTTGGGAAATTGAGACCGTATTTGGCAAAAACTATAGTTGTTGAAAATAAAGCGGTTTGCTCTTCAGAATTTCTTGTTTTAAATCCAATTAAGTTAATGCCTTTGTATTTAAAATATTTAATGCTATCGTCTAAATTTATTGATTTAGTGGACAGTTCTACTTACGGTACTAAGATGCCCCGAGCAAATTCAGATTTTATTCTAAATTTAAAAATTGTTGTTCCAGACTTATCAGAACAGAAAAAAGTAGTGGAAAAAATACTGGAAAGCGAAAATCGGATTAATAAGGTAATAGAAGTCATTATAAAAAAAATAGAGTCTATGGAGAATTTAAAACAATCACTAATATCAGAAGTGGTAACAGGACAAATTGACGTGAGGGACATTGCTATTCCTGAATACGAAAAAGTTGCTATTGCAGATGGAGAAATAGAAGAAACTGATGAAATGGAAGGTAAAGAATATGGGAATTAGAGATACAAAGATGGAAGCGGAGCTTGAGAATAATATTATCGAACATCTTGTTTCAAGTCAGAGTTATGTATATATAAAACCGGATGAGATGAAGATTTCTTTTAATAGGAAATATGCTTTTGATGAAAAAAGACTTTTGGGATTTATTAAGACATCTCAACCAGATGAATTTGATATTTTAAGACTTGATACAGAGGAAGGAAAAGAAAAGTTCTATAAACAGCTTGATATTTCTATAAAACAAAAGGGTATAGCCGCTGTTTTGAAAAATGGAATTAAGTGTTACCCCTCTTCGGGAACTATCATTTTTTATCATGCTCTGGATTCTAAAAGACCAAGTTCGTATGATGAGTTTAATATGAATATTTTTTCAGTTACGAATCAATTGGCTTATTCTGATAAAAATAAGGGCTTAGAAATTGATTTGGCGATATTTGTTAATGGTATTCCTGTTATAACGATGGAGCTTAAGAGCAGGGCTTCCAGTACAGGATGGACATATAAAGATGCTGAGGAGCAATACAAAAATGACAGAGATCCAAAAGAAGCGTTATTTAGTTTTAAAAGATGCATTGCGCATTTTGCTGTTGATGAGAACTTTGTTACCTTTACAACAAAGCTGGATGGTAAAAATACAAGATTTATGCCATTTAATAAAGGCACTGAGCTTGGCGGTTCTGGTAATCCGATAAATAACGGCAGAACAATGACTGATTATTTGTGGAAAGAGTTTTTGAAGAAAAAAACTTTAACAAGCTTAATAAGAGACTTTGCATATATTTCTGCAGACAAGGTCAAGAAGACAGAAACTCTGATTTTTCCTAGATATCATCAATATAGAGCTGTAACTAGGCTTGTAGATGATGTTCAGGAAAATGGAGTTGGAAATAGATACCTGATTCAGCATAGTGCAGGCAGCGGCAAGAGCAATTCTATAACATGGCTTGCGTATCGTTTAGTTGAAGTGGAGTATAATAGCAAAAAAGCGTTTGATTCAGTAATAGTTGTTACAGATAGATTGAATTTAGATAAGCAGATAAATGACAATATCAGGAAATTTATAGACGAGAAGAGCATTGTGGGTCATGCTAATTCTTCAGCAGATTTGAAAAAACTTTTGGTTGATGGCAAGAAAATCATCATCACTACAGTACAGAAATTCCCTTATTTGCTTGAAAAAATAGGTGCTGAACTAAAGGGAAAGAATTTTGCTGTTATTATTGATGAAGCCCATTCTTCTCAAAGCGGTCGTGCGGCGGCTTCATTAAATATGGCGGTATCAGGAAATCTGAATAACAATGATGAATTTGAAATTGAAGATAAACTGAATGAACTTATTGAAGCAAGAAAAATGCCTGAGAATGCTAGTTTCTTTGCATTTACTGCTACACCTAAAGCAAAAACGGTTCAGATGTTTGGAAGCGTGTTTGATTTGTATTCCATGAAACAAGCTGTTGAAGAAGGATTTATTCTGGATGTACTAAAGAACTATACACACTATGAAAATTACTACAAGATTTACAAAACTATAGAAGGTAATCCGGACTTTGATAAAAAGAAAGCTCAAAAGAAAATTAGAAATTTTGTTGAAGGACAAGAATTTCCGATAAGAGAAAAAGCTGAAGTTATGGTAAATCATTTCCTTGCAAACACTGTTAATAAGATAAATGGGAAAGCTAAGGCGATGATTGTAACACAAAGTATTCTAAGAGCAGTTGAGTACTATCATATAGTTAGTGAGTTATTGAAAAATTCTAATACCGGTTACGAGGCCTTAGCCGCATTTTCAGGCGAAAAGGAATATAAGGGGAAAGTTGTAACAGAAACTGGCTTAAATGGTTTTTCTGATAAGGAGACAGTGGAAAAATTTAAACAAGATAAATATAAATTTCTGATCGTTGCTGATAAATATCAGACAGGATACGATGAACCTCTTCTACATACTATGTACGTGGATAAAGTTTTGAATGACATTAAGGCAGTACAAACTCTATCAAGGCTTAATAGAAGCACGAAATATAAAATAGATACTTGTGTAATTGATTTTGCAAACGAACCGGAGCATATATTAGCAGCATTTCAACCATATTACAAAGAAACAAAATTAGAAGGGGAAACAGATCCTAATAAGCTTCATAACTTATTAGATATGCTAGACGGTAAGTATGTTTATGAGGAAGACGAGGTGGACAGGTCAGTTGACTTATTCTTGAAAAATAGCCCAAGAAGCTTTATTGACAGTATTGTAGATAAATCTATAGAAAGATACGCAACTTTGAATGAAGAGGAACAGGTTGAATTTAAGAGTGGTGTGAAAACTTTTATAAGGACTTATAATTTCCTGGCTTCCCTTTTGCCTGTTGGGCAAGTGAATTGGGAAAAGAAAGTAATCTTTTTTGAACAGCTGATTCATAGGTTGCCAACGCCAGAAGGAGAAGATTTATCTGCTGGAATTTTGGAGTCGGTGGATTTGGAAAGCTATAGATTGGAAAAGAAAAATACAATTAATATTATCTTGGAAGACAAAGACGGCACAGTTGAAGGACTGGGTATAGGAGCAGGAAAAAAGAATAAAGTTGAATTAGATTCATTAGAGAACATTGTGTCTACATTTAATGATATTTTTGGTAATATCGAATGGCAAGATGAGGATAATGTTGCAAGACAGATAAAAGAGTTGCCAGAAATGGTAATGAAGAATGAAAAGTTTAAAAACGCTCTTAAAAATTCGGATATTGAAAATATCAAGAGGGAATACCAGTCAGCTTTAAAAGAAGTCTTTAGAATTATTATGGCTGATAATATGGAATTATTTGGTCAATGGACAAACAATTCAAATTTCAGCAAGTGGCTCAGCGATATTGTCTTTGATGAAATAATGAGAAAAAATTCAGCTGGTTAATGGCGAATACAGTATTCAGGAAAATTTTTTTTTATCCTGCGGCGAGAGACAATAACTAAGCATGGAAATGATATTTAGCAAGAATAAATGCTACTCTAAATTTCTCACATAATTTTTTATAAAAATTAAACCTATTTTATCTTTGTGAAAGAATACCGTAAAATAAAATTCTAAGGCCGCAATTTGCCAAACCAAAAAAACTTTGAAAAAAGTAGTTGACAAATAAATCCAGTTATGATAATATATATCCTGTCGATACGAAATCGTGTCGCAGGACAATTTAAGATAAGAATAGAAGAAGCAATAATGTGTAAAAGATAAATAACAGTCAAGAGCTCTTGTTGTAAAACAAGATTCTCGTCAAGACGAAGGTGGAACTTAAATATATGTAAAATATATTGAATGAAGAGTTTGATCCTGGCTCAGGATGAACGCTGACAGAATGCTTAACACATGCAAGTCTTTGGCGAATCTGTGCTTGCACAGGCTAGCCAAGGCGGACGGGTGAGTAACGCGTAAAGAACTTGCCCTGCAGACAGGGATAACAGACGGAAACGACTGACAACACCTGATACAGTTGCCGGCACGCATGTGCCCGGCAATGAAAAGAGATGCTGCGGGAGAGCTTTGCGTCCTATTAGCTTGTTGGCGGGGTAACGGCCCACCAAGGCGATGATAGGTAGCCGGCCTGAGAGGGTGGACGGCCACAAGGGGACTGAGATACGGCCCTTACTCCTACGGGAGGCAGCAGTGGGGAATATTGGACAATGGGGGCAACCCTGATCCAGCAATTCTGTGTGCACGAAGAAGGTTTTCGGATTGTAAAGTGCTTTCAGCAGGGAAGAAAAAAATGACGGTACCTGCAGAAGAAGCGACGGCTAAATACGTGCCAGCAGCCGCGGTAATACGTATGTCGCAAGCGTTATCCGGAATTATTGGGCATAAAGGGCATCTAGGCGGCCAGACAAGTCTGGGGTGAAAACTTGCGGCTCAACCGCAAGCCTGCCCTGGAAACTGTTTGGCTAGAGTGCTGGAGAGGTGGACGGAACTGCACGAGTAGAGGTGAAATTCGTAGATATGTGCAGGAATGCCGATGATGAAGATAGTTCACTGGACGGTAACTGACGCTGAAGTGCGAAAGCTGGGGGAGCGAACAGGATTAGATACCCTGGTAGTCCCAGCCGTAAACGATGATTACTGGGTGTGGGCATGAAGAGTGTCCGTGCCGAAGCTAATGCGATAAGTAATCCGCCTGGGGAGTACGGCCGCAAGGCTGAAACTCAAAGGAATTGACGGGGACCCGCACAAGCGGTGGAGCATGTGGTTTAA
>ERZ772766.1224-NODE-1224-length-14033-cov-4.231006_pt1 | contig 14033 bp, 21 predicted proteins | sample MGYA00511379_ERZ772766 | MGnify/ENA primary metagenome ERZ772766 (study PRJEB29015, sample SAMEA2737895) | human oral metagenome | biome: human oral; feature: human-associated habitat; material: dental | place: China | collected 2116 ...
GATGTAGGGCATCATCTTCATGCCAGCCATACCCTCACCTGCCGTAGGTGTCTGTGCCATCGTATAGCGAGTATAGATGACGTTGGTGACCGTCATGAGCACGCAGAAGAGGCTCAAGTGATTACCTAGGAAAGAAGATACGAGCGGGATGTCAGCACTCCACGAGATGACGGCATCGTAGGTAGATAGGTCATCAGCCCATAGGAAGCCCTGTCCTCGAAGGAGGATGGACGTCGGGAAGTACATATAGAGTGCGATGAGGAATGGCATCTGCAAGAGCATCGGTAGACAGCCACTCATCGGGCTAGCACCAGCCGAGCGATAGAGATTCATCGTCTCGGTGTTGCGCTTCATCATCATCTCTTGATCCTTACCTGCATACTTCTCATTGATAGCTTCGATCTGTGGACGAAGGACACGCATCTTCGCCTGAGAGAGGTAACTCTTGTAGACGAAGGGCCAGAGCAGGAGCTTGATGAAGAGCGTAAGTAGTAGGATGATGATCCCCCAGTTAGAGAGGAAGCCAGAGAGGAAGGTGACGATCGGGATGATCAGGATGGGCATGATGGGCTTCAGTGTATTGCCGACATTCCATTTCTTTACCCATTGACCGATGTAGCCGACCATGATGCCCATCAGCATTGCGCCGAGGAAGCCTGTCTGTACGTGGTTATCACCGAACGGTGTGTTGGCGAGATAGCCCGTGATCATGCCGGGGGCAATACCGGGCTTGCCGCAGAGCGCGTAGGCGATATAGCCTGAGAGGACGGGGATCATCATCGCAAAGCCTGCCATGCCGAGCGTCCCGAGGTTTTTCAGTACAGGGTTCGTGACTACCATGCCTTCACCGGCTGTCGCGTCTCCGCTGGCGAGCGACAGGGCTAAACAGATACCGCCGACCACGACGACCGGCATCATGTAGCTGACGCCAGTGTTAAAGGCTTTTGTCAAGTCAGCTAGGATGGATTTTGCTTCTGCCATTTTCTTTTTCCTCCTCTTCTATTTTACAAGTGCGATCGCCTTGTCCACTGTCGCGGCGGGATCACGGATGAGATCAGCGGGGTTTAGGGTCAATACGCGTCCTGCTTCGTCCTTCTCCTCAAAGCGATCCTCGCCCTCAATGCCGATGGCGACCGCCATGACAACAACATCCGCGTCGTCAATTTCATCCTGTTCAAGCTCGTTTTCGATGCCCATGCCGCCTTGTGTCTCCACCTTGCAGTCAAAGCCGCGTTTTTTGCACTCCTTTTCCAGTGCTTCCTGCGCCATGTAGGTGTGGGCGATGCCCGTGATACATGCTGCTACACCGACGATTTTCATATGGAACCCTCCTAAAATAAAATACTTATCGAATGCTCTGGTCGATCTCGCTCAGGAGAGCGTATGCTTCCCGCTGTGATCGACAGGCATAAAGTTTCTCCCTAAAGTCGTCATCGAGGAGCCTCTTGCTGATGGCGGCGATCGCCTTTAGATGCAGCATCTCTGTATTCGTCTCCGGCACGCCGATGAGGAATGCTGCCTTGACCTCGTCTCCCGTCTCTTGGTCCCAGATGAACGGTGTCTCGAAGCTCATAAAGGAGATGAATGGTTCTTTTACCGCGTCTGTCTTTCCGTGTGGGATCGCAATACCGTATCCGATGGATGTTGAAACCTCTTCTTCCCGTTGCAGCACCGCTTCCATGAATTCCTCCGGATCTCTCAGCACCCCCTCTTCTTTTGCCGCCCCTGCGATTTGGCGGATAACATCCTCCTTGTTCTTGAGGGCTTCTTTGGCAAAGATCAGTGGCTCACGAATCATTTTTTATAGATCCCCCTTTCTGTTCCTTATTCACAGAATAGCAAAACGATGCGTGGAGTAAAACACAGCGTATTTTCTTCTGCGTGCAAATCCTTGTGTGAAAATAGGAGCAACTGTATGAAGGCACAGTTGCTCCTATTATGGATATTAGGTGATGATTTCATCCGGCGATAAGATGCGCCAGCTCGAGTCGGAACTCCTGTACAGGCAGTGCCTGCATTTCCGGCAGCGCACGGCGGAGCTCCTCGCTGACCAAACGTTTGTAGAAACTCGAGATGAGTGGGAGGCGGCGGCCCATGTCTACGCGGCTGACGGCGAAAATAAATACATAGGAAATATCCGAGACCCGCCAACGGAGCGGCTGTTTCAGACGGATGATGAGGAGTGCGGTCTCACGGACGAGGTCGGGATTTCCATGTGGTACGGCGATTGTGCCGAGATCTGTCGAGGAGATATATTCCCTCTCCAACAGGCTGCCGAGATAGTCTCCCGTGACCGCCCCTGCCTCCTCGAGTTTTCGCGCGGCAAGCGTGAGCGCCTCCTCCGCATTGTTTGCCCGTTCCATATCCATGACATGTGCGCGCATCAGGTAGAGCAGCAGGACGTTCCTCTGCCCTTGGGTCTCCACGAATTGGCGCACGGCAGCTAGTTCCTGCGCTGGCAGCGTCGGAGAGACATAGAGGACGGGCGGCAGACCCTCTGTATTCGCAATGGCCTCCGTGCTCACGACAAGATCGGCTTCCGCTGCATCATGTGCGAGGAAACTTTGCATCGAGGTGCTGCCGATGATGAAGATGCCCGCGTGCAGATGCGTAAGGCGCTCGGCGATGAGGTTTGCCGCCGCCATGCCATAGTGGCAGACGACCAGCACACGTACGCGCTGGCCTGTGCTCCTGAGACGTTCAAGTGCCGCTTGGAAATGCAGCGTCAGGTAGAGAAGTTCCTCCTCCAAGACCTGATAGTCATACATCTCTGCTAAAACTTGTGCTGCGATCACCGCCATTTCGAAGCCGATCGGGTACTCGACGCGGATCCCTTGTCCCTCGTGCTCTTGAAAGGTCGTCTTGAGGAGGTCGCGCCGGATCACTGTCGTATAGAGGTGTACGGCGAGTCCTGAGAGCAATGCCTCATCCCCTGAGAGATCGAGTACAAGACGCCCCTCGATGCGTGTGAGAATCTCATTTAATGCACCCTGCATTTCCTCACGATAAAATGCGCTATCCTCCATCTTTTGCTTGCGCAGACTTAGGAAGAGATAGCGAAAATATGCCCGCTCGTCGACAGGCAGCCCGAGTGCATGCACGACATCCTGCGCAAGTTCCTGACAAAGTGCCTCCCCTTTCATGCCTGTGGAAAGCTCTCCGGCCAAGGGCCCCGGTGATGCCATACGGAAGGCCCGATGCACATAGGTGATGTAGACCATCTGGAGATATGCCAACCGCTGTGATTCATCCGTGAAACTAAATGCGCGCTGCGCACGGAGCAGACCGACCGCTTTGGCGGCTCGTGCCGCTTCCTCCTCCGTCACGAAATCCAGCAGCGGGAAATGATCCCTGTGGAAGAGGCGTGTTTCCTCCTTGAAGTCGATCCCCTTGAAGTACGGCAACAGGAGTTCTGCAAACAGATTGCGCCGCTCGAACTGGGTGCTTGTCATGCGTATACCATGCCGACGCATGGATATTATCTCGTCGTCGTACTTTTGAAGCAAGATACTCATAACCTTTTCCAGCAGGGACTTCGAAATGAAGAGTGCGTCTGCCATATCTTGGAGCACCATGAAATCATCGCTCATCAAGAGGAGTAGGCGTACCTGGCTTTCGAGGGAGAACTCCTGCATTGTTTGGGCGGTCTTGCGCAGATAACTCAAATTTTCCCGTCCGATCAGGCGGATTCCTCCGCCCGAGCGTATGGAGATCTCCACACCATGCTCTCTGAGCAGGGGCGTGAGCTGCAGGAGGTCGTTTTTTACCGTTGCCGCTGCGACATGCAGCGCCGCTGCAAGCTCTCGCTGTCCCCACTGCGGCTGCTTTTGCAAATAGCGTAAGAGCGTCAGTTGCCGTCGGATCAGTTTCATTTCCCGCACCTCCTTTGTATCCTGCTTCCCTACGCGATGCATTCATCATAGCAAAGAGGGGAGACAGATAATACACATATTTTTTCTGTGTACAATAAAATTTGTGGGGCTGTTTGACTTTGTATGGAAAATTTACCCCCACGGCACTCTCCTTTTCTCATTTCACAGCAACTACTCTCGATAGAGGTAAATGTGAGACAGGAAAGGAGAATTTTTTATGCGAAACTATTTGCCGCGTGTGGACTGGATGGTCGGGACGGGGCTGGTCGTCGTCGCGATTCTCTCGGTGTTCTATGGGAGCGCGGAGCTGACGAGCAACATCGCCTCGGGGCTGATCGGCTTTCTCGGGCGCACGGTCATGATGCGCGGGGAAAAGGAGGGGACGCGATGAGTGCGGTGCTTCCTGCGTCTGCCATGCGGCGCGTGACCTGCCGTGAGCTGCGCCTCCTCGGGGCGGCGTACCGCCTGCCGCTCGCCTATGCCGCCGCGCGCTGCGCACGCGAGACGAATGTTTAACCTTCCTTACATGGGACATTTTGCTATAAAAAAGTAACCCGATAAGGGATATAGGCGCCCTTGCCACGGGTATCAGGAGTATCATCGAACGTAATCGAGGCGATAATGGACTTCCAAAAACGCTGTTTGTTCTCTCGCGAGAGACTTTCATAGGTGCTACGAAAATCCCTATCATCGGCGACCTCGCGAAGGGCGGAGGGGATAGACATCGAACGAGCGACGAGCGTTGAGAGCTCCGATATCTCCTGTGTGATCTCCTTGTATGTTTTTGTATATTTGTCCTTATCCATTAAGCCTGCGATATATATATCCTCAAGCCGTGAGAGCTTCGCCTTGAGCGCGTCTATCTTTGATTCCGGGCGTTCCCTTCCTTGCTGACCACAAAACGACTCCATCGTGATGATATGCTCTCGAATCAATGATTGAATATTATCAAGCAGATATTGCTCTATCTTATCCTCATACATACCGCGCGCAAAATGACAGCCGGGCATTGAGCGATTGACACGGTAGCCGCACTGATATTGAAAACGCCGCTCCCCGTCGCTATTCACACGTCGCCCGCGATATGCCGCTAAATTCCTACCGCAGTCAGGACACCGGAGGAGTCCGGAGAATAAATAGATCCTGCCGCTGTGCGTATACTTTGTATTACGCGAAAGAATCTCCTGTACCCGAAAGAAAACATCATGAGGAATCAGCGAAAACATATAATCGGGAATACCGTACACATCGCCGATATAAGAACGATTACGCAGAAGGTCAAACAGCCCTGCCTTGGTGATCTTGTGCCCGAACTTATCATAAAGAACCTGCACCAAAGAGCGCGTAGATCCGCCGTTCAAAATATGATTGAACGCACATTCAACAATCGGCGCAGTTTTATCATCCCGCGCGAAATAGCCATCTGCAACCTTTAGCCCTAGGGGAATTAGACCTGTTACAAACTGCCTGCGTGCGCGTTTTCCTTCGAAAACATACCGAATGCGCTCGCCCGTCTGATCGCTCTCATGCTGTGCGATTGAGAGCTTGAGATTCAGCATAAGAATCCCGTTCGGCGTCGTCGTATTATAGTCCTCACGACTGCATACCCAATCGACCCCGCAAGCGTCCAGACGCTCCTTGACCTTGTAAAAATCCGCGACATTGCGAAACCACCGATCAAGACACTTGATGATGATAATGTCGATACGTCCAGCCTCAACATCGGCAAGCATCCGCTGCAGCTCTTTGCGGCGGGACATCGCTTTGCGTGCGCTCACACCCTCATCGGCATAGATCCCAACCACCGAATAACCATGTTCCTTCGCATAGTTCAGCAGATCAGCGCGCTGCTCACCGAGGGAAAGCCCGTGCCGTGCTTGTTCCTCAGATGAGACGCGGATATAGAGAGCCGCACGTTTCGGCATAAAAATACACCTCCAAAATTGCGTATGGAAAATACGCCATGAAGGTGCTATAATGAAATTGCGTATGGAAGCATCTTCATGGTGTTTCACTGGGCGGGCGGTATTGTCAGTACCGACCGCCGAGACTAGAGCCGTTCGCGTTGTCAGCGCGGGCGGCTCTTATTTTGCTTGAGATAAAACGAAAAATGCTTTCTTCATCGAAAATATTTAGGAAAACGCCTCAATGCGTTTGCGTTCCTCCGACTGCAGAATCTCGGCAAAAGCGGCAAATCCCTCTAAATCCTCCGTATTGAGATAGTTGATATACGCCTTGCGCTGATCCGCCGGAATCACAATCGGCACCATATCGGAGAGGAAACAGCTATAAACCATCAGCGCACGGCCAACACGTCCATTGCCGTCCGGGAACGGATGAATATGCTCGAACGCAACATGCTGTCGGCAGATGGCGCGCACCTTATCCGAATCGGACACAGCAGAATCCATCTGTGCAGCGAGATCGAGAGTCCAGTTCGTCAGCGCAGAGGGAACCATGTAGGGCGGCGTCGGCGTGAAGTTCGCCCCTATAATCATATTCGGCCGCTGCTTGAATTGCCCCGGCACACCCTCGATCGCGTCTTTACAAAGGAGCGCATGCACCTCACGGATCAGCGACAGCGAGAGCGCAGTGCCCGATGCCGAGTGCTCCACCAGATATGACATGAACGCCTTATAGTTCAGCACCTCATTCAGCTCACGCATATCCATCGCGCGCGGGACATAACCGTCAACGAGAACACTCTTCGTCTCGCCCTGCGTCAGCGTATTCCCCTCAATCGCCGTCGAGTGATGCGCCATCCGCACCATGAGATCACTGAGATAGTCATCTGAATAGATCATATCAAAACCTCTTGCCGCCTAGGTGCGGTCTTTTTTTATGCCATTTTTGCGGCGGAGCTTCCAGAGTCGGATGCTGATTGCCCTTTTTGCTCTGCGATGAGGGCGGCGCGGTAGGCTTCGACTTCGGCTTCCAGTTCATCATCCGTCATGGTGTGCTGCTGATTGGCAACGGTGTCCGTCTGCGCACTCTCTTGCGGACGCGCGGCGCGGATGGCATCGGCGAGCTTTTCGACGTGCGCGATCATCGCAGCGCGTTCAGACGGATTGAGATTCAAAAAGTAGCGGATGATCTCGCGCTCCTCCGCATCGAGAGCGTAGCCCCGCGTATAGGCGTCTACCTGCGCATCAATGTCACTCTTGTGCATCGACCCCGCACCCGTGCGTAGCCACTCCTCGGAGATGTTGAACTTCGCGCAGAGGAGTTGGATGAACGTGTCGGATGGAGTGACAATCCCCCGTTCGTAAGGTGCTATGGCGGCGCGTGTTGTACCGAGCATTTCGGCAAACGCCGTCTGGGATACCTTCGGCGTTAGGCTCTTGCGGACGGCTTTGATGCGTTCGTGAAGCCCGTTTGAATCCATTTATTCGACCTCCCTTCTTTTCTTGAGTAGAGGATAACATAAAAAAATGAATTTGTAAACTCAAAAAATAAACAAAAAGCATTTGCAAATCTAAAAAATGATGCTATAATGAGTTTACAAATTCAAAGGAGGCGAAAAAAATGATTCAGAATGAACAGCTTGGTATCCCGAACGAGCCGTATGCGTTCTCGACACCGCACATGATTGACGCTCTGAGGAGCGCGGGCACGACGGGCGAGAAGATCCTGCGCGCGGCGGCACTCTCGTTCGCGCGAGGGCTTGAGGTCGGACGCAGTGCCAGCATGGCGGATGATGCGGACACCAAAAAACAGCCCGCATGAGCGGGCTGTTGATAGGATTCAAGAAAATCCTATGACAAAGGAAGCTCTGGAAGCTCTCTGACGATCATTTCTTTTTCTGAGTAATGACCATGAACATCGAAGTTGGAACGGTAGACCTTGCCGAGTATTCGCGCAAGAAACCGTTGCACCGTGGCTATATCCGTCTGAATCACGTTGGTAACTTCTATGTACACATCGTCACCATGCAGATCATCTACGACTTGCTTTGCATTGTCGGAATAGTGCTCAACAAAAAAATCTATCACGGGCTTTCTTCTGTTTTTAGAGCTAGGTTTTTCGTTCGGACACATTTCCAACATATCAGCAATCGTAAACTGATCTGCTATATCAAAAAATGTGATCGGGCGGGTGGTTGCGAATCCGGCGTTGACCAATGCTTGAATATCGGACTGAAAAGAGTTGTTGAAGAAGCGGTCATTTAGAGAGACGCATTCCTGCAAGATTTCCTGTGCTCGCTTTGGCAATTCAGCGATTGCTTGTTTCAAAGCAGTTCGGGTGTGCTTTGTGGCAACAGTGTTTCGTACTGCGGGGTCGTTTACAACCTTTCCAGCAAGCGGGAAAACACCTAACTCGTGGGCTAGGCGATACATATGCTTGCACGGGAGGTGACGGCGTGAGAAGTCGATGCAGGGGCAGAAGTCAAGCGACACGTCATAATCATTGATCTTGCCGATGGCAGCGGCAGAGTCAACAGATTGGACGTTGAGCTTGAGGGCAGCATTCTGACGCTTCAGCTGATCCGCCTCGTCATGCAGCGGATTCGAAGGGAGGAAGAAGTTTTCTTTATCCATACAGATCATCTCCTTTAAGGAGATATTCGACATAAGCGGGGAAATGCCTTTTGCGGAGATTAGCATTTACAACACAAAAGGGACTGCGCAGCGAGGGCACGACGGGCGAGAAGATCCTGCGGGCGGCGGCGCTCTCGTTTGCACGGGGGCTTGAGGTCGGACGCAGCGCACGGATGGCGGATGATACCGCCACCGATGGCGGCACAGAAAAACAGCCCGCATGAGCGGGCGAGGAGGTGAGGAGATGGAGTGGATGGATGTTGTGATCGTTGCAGGTCTATTTGGAGGTTTCAACGTTATTCTCTATGTCGCTGCAACATTGATGCTGATAGAGCACGAGAAAAAGATCAATGGGAGGCGTGTATGAGTATTTTTGATTTAATCGCGGGGATGCTGTTCTTCAACTTCATCACGTTCGGGCTGTATCTCGCTATTGTCCTTATCTGTATTGATCGCCGCAGACAAAGACAGCAGATCGTAGATCAGCATATAAATAGACAGAGAGAATGTCATTGCGCACGCGCAGAGATACCCCATGAACAGAGCAAAAAACAAGCTAAATATTAGTCGGGCACCCAACTCAGACAATGGGCACAGAACGTATCCGGTCAGGAACAGACCTATCCAGATGAGGTTGTAGACAGACCTCCGGCTCAGTTGGTTATCAAAATATTTTTCTCGAAGGCCGTCAATAGCTTCATCCGTAGTTTTCTGGACATATTTCATGATTTGAGAGAGGAAAAGAGCTATTGCAAGCAACAGGACGGTTTGCATATTCGAAATGGTCGTAATGAAGTTTATGAGGCTAGTAAATTCATCAGTAAACAAGTTAACACACCCTTTCTGCGCCAAGTATATCACGATAGAAAGGCAACAACAACCGCAAGGGGAAGTGAGGAGACGGCGGGATAGCCAGAATAACTTGAAACAAAAGGAGGGAGCACATGAACGCAAATCTCATCAACGCGAATCCCGCGACAATCATGACGCGGCTCTATCAGCTCAAGGCAGAGCAGGACGGCAAGAATATCACCGTGATCGCTCACGCCGAGCGGCGCGAGCCGCCAAGCTCTCATGCAGTGAACATGGGAGAGCGGCGACAAGCAGTCGCCGGATGAATGAAATAGGAGGGAGAAAATGAAAACGGAAACAATCAAAGAGCCCGTCGCCTTTACGCTGCAGTCACGCTCCAATAAAGGCACAGAGAAACTCGTAAAGGTCAGCTTCGCGGATCTGCGTTACACAAGCCTTGGCACAATATGGATTGCGACCGCGCCAGATGGCGAAAAGGTAGGAACTCATGAGGAGATAGCGACACTCGTATATAAATCCGTGGAAGGAGTAGCTGTTCTTTTTGAAACAATGGAAACGCCGAACGACGCGCAAAACCCGGCAGACTTAGTAAGTGAAAAAGTCCTTCGATGGTACGAATTCGCATAGGAGGTAAATAAATGAGTTTCAGCAAGGCAAACACGGAGAAGGTATTGGATGATCTGCTTCTCAAGATGGCGGAGATATCCGAGCGCGATGATCTCACCATCGAGCAGCGATGCCGCGTCGCAGAGGTAATCGTGAAGATTGCGGAGCTTCGCGGAGATGAGGAGCGCCGCCGCTCGCTTGACGCCACCACAGATCGCCTCATGCGCGGTCTCAGAATCAAGCACTAAGAGAAAGGAGCACGCAATGAAAGATTTTAGCTATGAAGTCACGGAGCGGATCGCGGTAATCAGCCGGAGCGCAGATGGGAAAAACACGCTCGAACTCAATCGCATCAGCTACAGCGGCCGCCCTGCGAAACTTGACCTGCGCCGCTGGTCGCGTGAGCCGGGCGAAGAGCCGCGTATGCACAAGGGCATCACGCTCACCGACGAGGAAGCCGCCGAACTTGGCAACGTGATCGTCGCACTGAATCATATCGTCTGAGGAGGTGCGATCATGGGAATCTACAAGCGAATCGCGAGCTTTCGCACGCCGTTTCTCTATCCGTGGGGATGGGCGTTCGTCATCGGCGCAGCGCTCGGAATCGGATATGCGATCGGTGTGGCGATCGAGCTGCGCCGATGCACGGGGGTCTGATCTGCCATGCAAATCACCGTCAAGGCGGCACTCCTACGAGAGCGCGAGCAGATGCGAAAGCGGCGGTACAAGGAGGAGTTTCGGACGATCTACGCCGACAACCTATGCCCGGTCTGCCAGCACAGACACATGACGGGTGTTGTCTGCCGCCTATATCGAGGAAGCGTCTGCGAAAGACACTGCCTCGAATGCGAGTATCATCAGTCCGTATTTTGGCGGTGCAGCTACAAGGAAACGGAGCAGATAGACATGAAGCAGTGGCTGCTGATCTACAGTCACAGCGATAAGGAGAACCTATGGCGGGGAATCTACCGCCGCGAACTCATCCGACATGACGAGACGATCAGCGCGGGCGACTTGAAATCGGACGATCCTGCGTGGGTGGAAGCCGTCACCCGCGCAACAAAGACAGTCATGCAGCGAGCCAAGCCGAAATACATCATCGGTGACACGCAGGACGAGAACGGGGACTATGAGCTGATCGATGCCGACACAGGCGAAGCCATGCCGTTCGTAGTCAAGCACCTTGCGTGCGCAGATGCGTGGGCGTGCGTCCAGTACGTCGATGTAGGGTCATAAGAAAACCCCTTCCTTTTTCCAGAAAGGAAGGGGCAGCTCCAACGAGTGGAAACTATGTAAATCGTACATAAATATTATAGCATTTCCGCTCAAAAAACACAAGACACGCCATACAACGAAATGAACAGGAGAATGGGAAATGAAAGACCATACGATATGGGAACGCGCTAACGAAGCCGCCGCCCGAAAATACAGAGCGGCAATGAGTAACGGGCGCGGCCGGCTGCATGAGCAGATGATCCTTGCCGCGTGCCACACCTATCACGATCAGGGCCGCGCGAACATAATCAAGGTACCGGAGCCGTTCCGCGTGCTGACAAAGAACCGCACGAAGGGAATTGCGACGGTACGATTCACCGCTCACGCGCAGCCGGACTTCATCGGCTGTCTCCCCGGCGGCAAGATGATCGCATTTGAGGCAAAGCACACGGACACCGACCGACTGCAATTCAAAGTGATCACACCGACACAGGCACAGGCACTTCAGGACTTTTACAAGATGGGCGCGTTCTCGGCAGTATGCGCAGGAATCGGAGATCAGTATTTCATGATCCCGTGGATTTTATTCGTCGGGATGAAAACGATATTTGGGAAGCAGTACATTCGCGCCGAGGACGTTCAGAAATACCGCGTGAAATTTGACGGTGTGATCTGGTTCTTGGACTACATGGCGAATCCGTATGAAGATGGTCCATTCTAACAACGGAGAGGAGCGAAAAATGAGGGTACTCAATATCTGCAACCTCAAGGGCGGCGTTGGCAAGACCATCACGAGCGTCAACCTTGCCTATGTGATTGCACACGTTCACAAAATGCGCGTACTTGTCATCGACAACGACAAGCAGGGCAATACGAGCAAGTTTTTCGGCGTGCACAGCTACAACCATCCGAGCGTCGCCGATCTCATGACAGGCGAAAAGACCGCCGAAGAGGTCATTCGGCATACGGGCATCGCGGGGATTGACTGCATCCCTGCCAACATGAAACTCCTTGAGGCAAACAAAATCGTCATGATGGACACCATGCGCCCACAGCAAAAGCGGCTTGAGAACGCACTGCGCCCCATCATGACGCGCTATGACATCTGCATTATCGACAATGCGCCCGATGAGAACATGAGCGTGATCAACGCGCTCACCGTAGGCGATGATGTCATTATCCCTGTCAAGGTGGACAAATTCACCTTTGACGGCGTGGATGAGATGCTGCACTGCATCGAGCTGGTACGGAGCAACTTCAATCCGCTTGTTACCTTTCGCGGATGCGTCCTCACGAGCTATCGGAAAAACGAAGTCAACGAGCAGGGCGCGGCATACTTGCAGATGATGGAGAAATATAGGCTCATGAATACGCGTATCCACTGGACGGCGAAAGTGGACGAATCCACATTTGCATCTGCGCCGATCATGCAGCACAGTCCACGATGCCGCGCAGCGAGGGACTATAAGAGCCTCGCGTGGGAGTATTTGACACAAATTATCGGCTTCCCTCTGGATGCGGATGAAGAGGAGGCGTAACGATGGCGGGATTTAACATGATGGCGCTCATGAATACCGCTTCGCAGTCCGAGGCGGCAAAGCCTCCATACGAGCTGAAAACGCTGCCCATCGACGTGATCATCCCGAATCCTGCGAATCACTACAGTATGTCGGGGATTGATGAGCTTGCGGACTCCATCCTAATTGCGGGACGCGTCCTGCAGAACATCGTCGTCAAAGCCGCTGACGCAGACGGGCGTTACATGATTATCAGCGGACACCGTCGGCATCTCGCCTGTCAGAAACTCGTCGCGGACGGACACACGGAGTTTGCAAATATCGCCGCACTCGTCGAAAACGAGGCGAACGAAAATATGCGCGAACTCATGCTGATCTACACGAACAGCACAGCGCGGCAGCTCACGGATGCGGAGAAAATGCGACAGGCACAGCGGGCGACCGACATCCTAAAGCAGATCAAAGCCGACGGAAAATTGGATGCGCCGATTCGCGAGACTGTCGCGCGGATGCTGAACACCACATCAGGACAGCTCGCCCGCTATGCGGCGATTGCAAACAACCTCACGAATCCAGACCTCAAAAAGGCATTCGAGCAGGAGAAAATCGGCGTAAGCGCTGCATACGAATCCGCGGGACTCTCGCACGGAGGGCAAAAGAAAGTCGCAGAAAAGCTCAAAGAGAATGGCGGGGTCAGCATCCGAGACGTTGTGGCAATCAAAGAGAGCGAAAAGAAAAGCAAAGAGGAAGCGCTGTCGGAAAACAAGATCGAACCCGTGCAAAAAGCAGAGGAAAGGACTGTGTGTAGCGTAACACAGCCGGAGGCGAGCGATGCATCCATACCAAAGACGCGCAGGATGAAGTTGGCAATTAAAAGAAAATTCAAGACAGAAGTAACACTGATTATCATCGAGGAAAATGGATGCTTCTATGCAGGCTCAACAGGGGATTATCCGCTCGGAGGGTGGTCGAATTCTCCGACCACCAGATACACTCTAGCATATAAAACACAGAACGAAGCAATTGATGCCGAAGTAAAGAGAGTTGCCCAAAGAGACAAGAAGATCCATAAAGCACTTTGGGAGAGCGGATATCATATCGTAGGAGATCCGGATGAAAACCGCACCGATGCGGACATGCGGGAGGAGTGGGAAAATCCATGCGATATAGATGAACCGCATGCAGAACGTGATGTTCGCTGCACAGCCCAATCAGAAGAGAAACAGATAAGCGAAATTCGACAGAGACCAGAAGTCTATGCCGTCCAGACTATTTACAACGAGTTAAAGAACCTTGAAGAGAGCTATCAGGGCGCGGCGCAGCGGGCAGCTGAACCACAGTCAATAGAGTAGACACAAAAAAGAGCAACTAAACAGATGAGAAGCGGTTGAAGAAATCAGCTTCAAATTCATTCGGGGTTTTATATGCAAGAGATCCATGAGGAAGCCGATTGTTATAAAGATTCTCGATAT
>ERZ772766.1225-NODE-1225-length-13996-cov-5.058461_pt1 | contig 13996 bp, 13 predicted proteins | sample MGYA00511379_ERZ772766 | MGnify/ENA primary metagenome ERZ772766 (study PRJEB29015, sample SAMEA2737895) | human oral metagenome | biome: human oral; feature: human-associated habitat; material: dental | place: China | collected 2116 ...
TTATTGGGCGTGGGATTGTTACCTCTGACTATTTCTATGACTCTGAAGCTGAGGAGTATAATCATATAAGAACAGTGAATTGGACTCATCATGGAGAATGGCCTTATCCAGGTAAAGCAGCTATGAAAACTTTAACCGATGTAACTCCCTATAGTGATGTTGTAGAGAAACTAAAAAATATTTTTGATGATGATACATCTGAAGATGTTGAAGAAGTTGAAAAATCATATTCTTCATATACAAAGGAAGATTTTCTAAACGATGTATTTATGTCGGAAGAAGAGTATGAAAGATTGAGGTCTGTTCTTGTTTTTAAAAAGAATATCATCTTACAAGGGCCCCCGGGTGTAGGTAAAACTTATATTGCAAAACGCTTAGCTTATTCTCTTATAGGAGAAAAAAATGTTGAGAGAGTTAAGATGGTTCAATTTCACCAAAGCTATTCATATGAAGATTTTATCATGGGGTTTAGACCTTCTGATATTGGGTTTGAGTTAAGAAAAGGTACATTTTACAATTTCTGTAAACGAGCAGAACTAGATGCTGGTAATGATTATTTCTTTATTATTGATGAAATTAATCGTGGAAATTTAAGTAAGATATTTGGCGAACTATTTATGCTACTTGAGAATGACAAACGAGGAGCATCTTTACAACTTATTTATTCAGATGAAAAATTCTCAATCCCAGATAATCTTTACATCATTGGTATGATGAATACAGCAGACAGAAGTTTGGCTATGTTAGATTATGCTTTAAGAAGACGGTTTGCATTTTTTGATTTAAAACCAGGGTTTGAAACTGATGGGTTTAAAAACTATCAATTAACTATAAATAATAGTAAGCTAACTAACCTAATCACCTGTGTTAAAAATCTAAACTATGCTATTGTTTCGGATGAGACTTTGGGTGAAGGATTTTGTATTGGCCATAGTTATTTTTGTAATTTGAAACCTGAGAGTGTATCTAACCAAGTGATTTCTAACATCGTGGAGTATGAACTTATACCTTTATTAAAAGAGTACTGGTTCGATGAACCAACTTTGGTAAGAGAATGGAGCGAACGCTTAAGGAGCGCAATTAAGTGATACCAATTAAGAATGTCTATTATATGCTAACCTATGCGTTCAGTATCTTAAGAGGTCAAGGTTATAAGAAACTCTCTACAGAAGAATTCCAAAATACTGCGGATCTCATGAGTGCTATTTTAGTTAAAGCAATTACAATTCAACTAAAGAGAGGCTTAGAGAAAAAATATATCCCTGAAACAGAAGAAATTTCAACGTTGAGAGGAAAAGTTGAGATAAGTGAATCATTGAAGGATCATAGTTATTTTAGAAAAAGGATGGCCTGCTCATACGAGGAATTTTCAGTAGACAATATAATGAATCGTATTATAAAATCTACTTTGCATCTTTTATTGAAATCAGATATTCCTAAAAAAAGGAAAAAGGAGCTGCGAAAATTATTGGTGTTTTTCAATGAAATTGGTATTATTGATTTAAATAAAATTAATTGGAAGTTTCAGTATAATAGGAATAACCAATCCTATAGAATGATAATCTCTATTTGTTATTTGGTTGTGAAGGGTTTGTTACAAACGACAGCAGAAGGACAGATAAAACTCATGGACTTTTTAGATGAACAACGAATGAATCGTTTGTATGAAAGGTTTATTCTTGAATATTACAAAAAGCATTACCCACACTTAAAACCAAATGCTTCCCAGATACCTTGGGCTTTAGATGACGGTATTGGTGACATGTTACCAATTATGCAGACTGATATTCAACTTCAAAAAGAGAATACCGTCTTAATCATTGATGCTAAATACTATTCAAGTACTACACAAGTACGTTTCGATAAGTACACTATTCATTCTAATAATCTTTATCAGATATTTACATATGTAAAAAACCGTCAATATCAATTTGGAGATAATAAATGTCTAGTATCAGGTATGTTATTGTATGCAAAAACTAATGAACAAATTCAGCCCGACAATCTTTATCAGTTTCATGGAAATCAGATTAGTGTTCGTACGTTGGACTTGAATTTAACGTTTAAAGAAATGGAAGAGCAGTTAGATGCAATCATCTATTCTCATTTTGAACATACTTTAAAGAAATGAATAGGATCAAATTATATAGAAAGATTTAATTACTTTAAGGGAGATGATAATGAATAGATTATCTAAAAATATTAAAAGTTTAAGAAAATTAACGGGAGAAACTCAAGAAGATTTAGCGTACTCTATTGATTTAGATAGTAAAAGTGCAGTTGCAAATTGGGAAAGTGGTGCTAATAAACCTTCGCCAGAGAATTTAAAGAAAATAGCCACTCATTATAGAGTTACTGTGGAACAATTACTTGAAGGTGATTTTGATACAGAGTTCTCAATGTTAGAATTACTTAATAATGCAATTGATGAAAATAATTACGATTTAAATTATTCGGTCGTATGTTTATTTCCAATTGTATCTCTTAAAGGCGAAGAAGAATTATATCCGAGATTAGCTGAGGCTAAAAGTTTCTATAAAAAGTTTCAAGACTGTATAGCAAATGGAAATGAGAAATCTATAGATTACTTGCTTAAAGCTATAGAAATTTATGGTGAAATAGAAGAAACATCGAATTGTATTTCAGCAAAAGCGAATGTACTTGGTTTGTGGTTTTTCTCCCTGCTAATGCTGAAATTTGGTATGGAGTTTGAAGGAATAGAAGACATTCTTGAAGTTCAAAACAAGCATAAACGAAAGAAAGAAATCAAGCGTGTTATTTCGGAAAATTATTTAGGTAAAAGTATAGAATCCCTTGAAAAATTTAGAACATTCGTTTATGAGGACTACTATAAAGATTTATTAGAATTCATTATGGAGTTGAAAGGGGATAAAAGACTATTTCAATTAGGAGACTATTACTATTGCTTACTTTATTTATTTGATCTTGTTGATAACGAGCTAGGAACGGCAGTTAATACACAAATTGGTTTGGCTTTGTTATCAGATTTATCGTTAATGAAAAATAGATTGGTTAAACGGATAAAAAATTATTATAGAATATTAGGAAAAGTTCAGTAACACTGAACGACATAGATTTATTTAAAGTGTATAATTTAAAAAAAATAGAAATGAGGCATTTTAAATGAATGTTTTAGTGATACTAATCGTTATTCTCTCTATCTGTTTGTTTGTTTTATTAATAAAAAAAGCTAGGATAAATAATAGGTTTACTCAATATATCATTAATAATAGTGGTTCTGAGATTAATTTTATAAATAATGAAGATATTAGTTCTATTGAATCCGCAAAATTACTTAACAAAAAATACAAAATTGGATTTATTAATTCCTATATTGTAGTCAACTCAATAAGAGTAACAGAATAAAAAAAATAAAAGCTAGGAAAGAGGAACGATAATGGACATTAAGAATTTAAAAGATTACACTTTGAATAAATCAAAAACAATAGGTAATAGTATTTTAGATACTGGAAGGAATTGTCTGAAACGTGTGAAAGAACAACCTGAAATTATTGTTAAACCTGTAGTAGCTGTAGTTACTGTAGTGATTGGAGCAGTTGTACTAGCTAACGTTGCTCAATCTAATTATGAGTGCAAAAACAATTTAAAAGATGAAGGAGAGAATCAATCATTAAGCGACTCAATTTTTAATGAAATGACTTCAGAAGATGAGACTAAAACTATTAATTATCCGGATGATAGAAAATCTCCAATTGTTCATACTTATCATCTAAATGGTCAAGCCTATGCAAGAGGTGGGACTGCTCAAGATAAGGAACAATATCGTAGTGAAAATCCATCAGATTTCGGGTTAGAATTATTCGATATAAATAGTTGACAGAGTATTTGAAGAGTGGGAAAAAGTTATTAAGAAATATGGTGAAATTATAACTTTTATTAAAGGAAATTGAAAAGCACTAAAAAATAAATAAAGTTCAAACTTTAATCTTATTTCTAGAGAGATAACAAAAAACGCTTCAATCTGAACTGCACCCCAAAAGTTAGATTTTTTCTGTCTAACTTTTGGGGTGCAGTTCAAAATCAGCGTTTTTCTTATGTATTGATTCGTATTGAATGCTTACTTAACCTCTGTAAGGAATACTTAAAATCTATTTTAGTTGTGATAAACCCTATTAAATCAATGTTTATAAGCTATTGATTTGGATAAAACTGTCAGAGGTTGCCAAAAAGGTTGCCATGAATTTTATGAGGTTAGCTCCGCAATTTTATTTAGATAAATATCTACCGCTTGTGTTTGATTTTTAGGGGCAAGCTCGGCATATATGTCCATAGTAGTTTTGATAGACTTATGTCCCATGCGAACCTGTAACTCTTTCCAATTCATACCAGCATTTAACATCATAGAAGCGTGTGTATGACGGAATAAGTGAAAACCATAGTCAGGTAGATCAACTTCCTGTAATCGTCTTTTGAGTGTAGCACGTTCATTCCTATCGCACATATAGTTTCCGTAAATTGTTGGGAAAATCAACTTGCTTTTTGAAAGACCGTTCTTCTTGAAATAAAGATTCATTTCATCATGGAAGTTTTGAAGTTGCTCAATAATTTGGTACGGAACAGCTATTTTTCTATTGCCCGAATCAGATTTAGGAGTATTTTTACAAACAACCTTTCCTTTTAATCCTAACTTAGGGTTTGCATTTCTCCATACAAGAGTTTTAGTGACTAATATTTCAGAACTTTCAAAATCAAGGTCATATATAGTCAAAGCTAATAGCTCATTGATTCTCATTCCTGAAGCAAGTAGACTGTCGCAGATAACTTTAAATCGCCGATTAGCCCTAGTATTAGGTAAAGTATCGACGAAATTTAGCCAGATAGTTAAATCTTCATCATGAAGAACCATAATGCGTTTTTGATTGCTTTTTGGTTTTGGCGGAATCTTGATAGATTGAACAGGATTATATTTGAGTTCAAAATGTGTTATTCCAAAATTAAAAATCTCTCTTAATTTGTGAGCGATTGCTCCGAAATCTTTTGCGCTTCCTTTTTTAGCTCGTTTATTACCAGCATCGACAGATTCTTTAGATTTTTGGGCAAGCTCGTTAATCCATTTTTGTATATCGGAAGAAGTGATTTTATCTGGTTGATAGTGTCCGAATTTGGGGAGGATATAGGTGTCTAGATAGTTCCTCACTCGGTTTAGAGTGTTATCTGAGCTGACCCAAGTTTCGTAGTTGGAGAACCACATTTCAGCTAGATCTGACAAGGTAGCAATGCTAAAAGTTTCTTTCCTTGTTGAACCATTTTCTTCCCAATCAATTTTAGCTTGAATAATTTTACGATCTAAGGATCGTAGGGTTTTAGCTGTTACAGTTGTTTTTACAGGTTTTCCAGTCTTTATATCTAAGCCTAGATAGACGCTCTTTACTGAATAACTAATCTCGCCATTGTCCTTTACTTTCTTGAGGACGGTTTTGCCTTTATGGATGATTTTTTCTATATTCATAGTTGCTCTCCTCAATCAATCGAAGAATTGAAAAAAGCTAAAATAGATAGTATCTCACTTTCTTTTTTGATACTTCTATTCTAGCACATTTCACTTCTAGTTGTGGCTTAAAAACTCTAAAATAGTATCAATATGATAGTAAACGGTTCTAGTACCCTCAATAGGTGGTTCTAAACGTTTAAGACCTCTATTTTCCCATGACTTTAATGTGTTAGGGGAAATACTGAGCAGATCTAAAATCTCTTTTTGTGTGTAGATGCATGAACTTCTTTTTTCGCTGTTCAAATTCTTTAGCATTTCAATGATAGTGTGAAGCATGAGTTCGATTTGCTTTAAATCAAAATTATTGCTAGACATACTACTCTCTCTTTCTTTGGTAAATATAATTGAAATATGAGATAATAGCAGTAGGGGTAAGCTACTGCTTATCTCTTGCTAATCCGCAACATCACTTTTAGGCTTCTTGGCGGAATCTTTAGGAGTGATGTTGTTTTTTTGGTAAAAGATTTGAAAGGCATCTTCCAGAAAATCTTTAAAATTTAGTTTTGACAGTTCACCACCGAATTTGTTTAACCATATCCCAACATCTGGATTTGGGATGTAGTTGAATTCGTATTCTTGAACTAACCTGATGATGAAGTAATTACGGGCTTGCGTACCCCAAATTTCCTCAATTTTCTTTAGAAGTGGATAAAATCCGCTACCTTTTAACAAATAAGAAATGGTTGCTAATAAATCATTATTTCGGGAGTTTAAGGATTCAAGCTCTGGGAAGATACCAAAACCTTTAAGTAAATCACTAGTGAATGGCAACAGTTGACCAGTCTCTGCATCATGGAAACAATATTTATCAATCATTTTGTTGACAATGAGCTTGCTCAAATCTTGAGAGCTATCAATAGCAAGCAATAAGGTTAGAATTTGATTGCTATAAGTACCTTTGTAGGAAGCCTCCATGCGTACCCAAGAATTGCAATACTTAGTTAAGTGCATATAGCGACCTTGATTGTCTAATTGTTCCTGATACTTGTTATAGATACGCAATAGAGTACTTACATTCTTTTTCCTGCTACCAATATACATAGTTTGAGCTTGACCATTCACTTCTTGAGCGCTAATCTTAGAAACGTTTTTACGTCCTTTATGATTGGTGATAATATATTTTTTGATTTTTAATCCTTGGTAAAGGTCATTGACAGCCATTGGATAATTAAAGTAATCAACAGCAAGGTCAATACGAGAAAGGCGCAAATCATAATAGTCAGCGTACAGCAGTTGTGCTATATTGTGAACGTCAATTGCTTCACTGTAATAGTCTTGATAGGAGGCTTTATAGTGAGACAAAGCTGATGCAGAAATTTTTAGGATAATTCCCATAGTGAAGTTAGTCTGATGCCAAGCAATCGCAAAGTAATAGGGGAGATTCTGAAAGGTAAATCCCTCTGTATAACCTACTGGTGGGGTTTTTAGTGGAATATAATTTCCAAAGAGAACTGGGAGGGATAGCTTTTCTGCTACTGTTTCAGATAGAGATAAAGCAATTTGATGCCAATTATCAGGATATTCTCCTACAGTATCTTCTGTCGGTTGGATGACAAATGTAGCTTCATCGACACTGGTCATAATGACTGGGTTATGGTCGTTATCTTTTTGAAGATACTTTTCAATTTCATTTTTACAAATCATTTTATTTTCTTTCTATCCGCCTAAAGAGTGAAAGTTAACTGGGCGGAAAATATTGCTTTAGTTAACTATTTATTGTAATGTAGCGAAATTTCTACGCTTTTATTCTCTCACAGTTTCAGGAAGTAATCACCCTAAATAAAAAGTTATAGAATAACGTTGATATAACAGCATTTTAAGGGAATTGAGCATTTTACCCTAAAGTGGAATTTACAAAGCTTTAGAACAAGGTCAAATGGAACGGGGGTCTTTACATGTCCCCCGTATAACAGCCAGCTAAAGCTGGCGAGGCTGTAAGACCATCTGATTCTCTAAAGTGAATCAGGGTCAACAGCCTCTTCATCAAGAAAATAGCAGTCTGAACGTTGAACAGCCTCCCGAATCAGTTTTTCTAAAGGAGGTAAATTGTGACTTGGTACAAGTATATGACGACTATCTTGCCCATCTATCTTCATGTAGCCGACACCTCTTGGATTGTTTCGCACAATGTCATCTTTTTCATCAGAGAAGAGCATTGAGACCGTTTCTTTAGATAATTTGCCTAGTGCAATTACTGTACCTATAGAATCACGTGACAACCCCAAGCTTGCTTTATGGGCATCTTGCTGGGAAATAATGACAAAAATTGAAAAGGACCGTCCTAGTTGAATAAGGCGAGTATAGTCTTTAATAGCTTGTTCACGCTCCTTTTTGTCTAGGCTATTTTGCCACGCATTGAACTCATCGAAGCAAACCACTACAAATTCTCTGGAACTATCGATTCCTTTTTGGCGATTTTCAAGGATTTTTAATCCTAGAGTAAGTAATTCTGAAACCTCATCAAATCGCTTAAATCCTTTACAGCCATTTAGAAAGGCAAAGTCTGTATCAGCTTTGTAATCACCAATAAGGAACGTTGCTTCTGGGTAGGTACAAACAAACCTTGCTAAAAAGACCTTTGTTGCATAGGTCTTACCTGAGCCTGAGGAGCCTACCAAAAGAGCGTGAGGTACACGCTCAACTGGTATATCCCAGAAAAAATGATTTCTGTACTCAAATAGATTTTTATCAAGAAAGCATTTCATCTGTTAATACTCCTATTTAGAAGTGTAAGAAAACTGAATTCCCAAATTTAGATAATACTGATTATTATACCGTAACAGTTTTCCAAATTGAGGCGTAACAGAAAGCCACTGTCCTTTGTCTGACCAGTTTTCATAGGTTGTAGATTCAGCTAGGTATTTGTTAAACTGTATTAAAAAGACTTGTTGAACATAGCTTTCTTCATTGATATCAGGTTTCTTTGATAACATAATTGGAAAACTAACAATGTGAGAGCTATTGTCATCGTTACTTTGCAAGAATCGAGTGTAGCGACTATCAAAAAGAAGTTTTTGACCTGAAACTGTGGCGCTTTCTTCAATTATCTGTTCAATATCTGCTGTGATTGTTGGAAGGTTTAACTGAAGCGTCTGATCCTGTTTCTGCTTTTCTCTAATTTCACTTACCCTAAGAGCTAAATAAAGAAATCCAGCAAATAAGATAATCAACCAAGATATAAACGACATATAATGATTCCTTTCTAAGGATAAGGGGAGATACTCCCCATTACCCATTAAACCAATTCAATAAAAGCAGACTTAGCTTTTACTGAGAGCGCAGCACGATTCCCATTTGTGTAGGCGTTGATAGAAACACCTTCAAGAACAATTTCTACTTTTTCATCAAATAAAGTCGCAAAGTCAGATACATTAACCATATCAACTTTGATATTTGTTTGATTGAATCGGCCGTCTAGAGTTCGTACACCGATGGTTAATTGAGTTTGACCAGTGCTGAGACCAGAAGCATAGTCTTTTAGTTCTGATGCGCCAATAAGGCGACCTTGCATTGTTGTTTGTGTAGCTTCCATAGGCTACCTCATTTCTAACCGTTTTATTAAATACATCAAAAAATTCACGGCTTTTCAAATTTATTGAAGATATGTATTGTGTGATAGCTACCTCACATCTTAATTATTCCATAAAAACTGACAAGACTTTACCTAAATTCACTTAAAATATAAGTAATAATTTTTCTTGGTTTTTTTAAAGATTTTTTTCTGTTCTCACTATTGTTTAAAGCTTGCTACATAGCACTTTCAGTGGAATAGAATTTATTATCTATCGAGATTATTTGGTTCAAAAAAAAAAAATTTTTGTAAGATTGTTATTGAAAACGTTTTACCCTAAACTTTTATAAAACCCCGTTAATATCTTGACGTTTAAAATGTATTAATGCTAAAATGATACATAAACTTTTTTGTGTAAAGGATGTTTGCTATGGAAGAAAAAAAAGAAGAACGCATGCTTGTTGCAGTTACAGTTAATTTGATGCACAAAATGGAAGAATTTAAAGGTTTTAAAGAAGAACAAGGGATTAGTGGAGATTATGAAGCTAAAATTGCTTATCTAGTAGAAAAGTTTCACATGAGCGACCAGACAGCAGAAAATTTGTTGTCTGGTAAGGTAGTTTCTAAAAATAATTATTTAGCTATTTTTCCTTCCTTTGACAAAGATAATATAGACAAAAAATCTACTGCATTAGAAAGATTTGCAGAGACTATTGTGGATGAAATAGAGAAGGAAAATGAAGATTATATTACAGAAGTATCTAATATAATCACTAATAAATTAGAAAAACTTGATTTAAAAAATATGGCAAAAGCTGTATTATCAGATGATAAACGAGTGGAATCATTAAAAAACTCCATAATATCAAGTTTAAAAAGTGTAGAGTTCCCAAATAAGAAAACTAAAATTAATGACTACGCTCTAATTGTATGGATTGATCACTTTTATAAGAGTATCTCTGAACAAGATAATCTATTTGAAATTATTAGCAAATTAGATACTCTGTCAAAAGCTATTGAATATCTTCCTCTTGTTGAAAAACTATTGGAGTCTGAAGAAAATATTGAAATATTATCTCGGTTAGATAATCGTCTTGATTCATTGATGTTAGTTGAACGTCTAGAAGAGTTAGGTTTATTGGATTGCATTGAAAAAGCAACTAATGGACTAGCGGGAATGAATGAATTTAACATTAAATTTGGAAAAACTTATGATAAATTTGTTTTATTAGATTGGTTATTCAATAATGCTAAGAAAGCATTGAATGGTGAAGATATACCTAAATTTATTCACAGTCAGACTAAAACAGAGCATGATATAAAGAGAGAAACTAAAAATTAAATTAGCAAATTTAAAAAAGCCAAGTTCAAAAATACTTGGCTTAATTTATTTGTTTTAATATATCTCGGAGAGCCTTTATAGTAGGTTCTCTTTTTTCTGTCGGTAGATTTCTAATATCTTCAATGAGTTGTGAAAACTCTCCGCTTTGATTTTGATTTTCGATATTAAAAAAAGTATTTATATCAACTTCAAGTGCTTGTATAATTTTTTCAATGGTTTCGAGCTTAACGTTTAATTGTTTATTTTCTAACCTATATATATAGTTAAAACCCAAATCAGCTTTTTCTGCTAGATATTCTTGTGTCATCCCGCTTTTCAGTCTTAGAAGTCTGATTTGTTTTGCAACAAATTCTCTTAAATTTATTTTTTCAGTCATGATAGTACCTCATAACTATCATACAAGTTTATCTCATTGAATAAATCGTTATCAAAAGACTGAAATTATAACAAAAATAGTATTTTAAAGACTGTAAAATGTGGTATAATATTATTCATAAAACAGTCTTTTAAGACATAAAGGAGTTTATACGATGGAATCAAACACACAAGGTCACGGAACCATCAAAAAATTGCGCACAGGTGCAGTTATTTCAACGCTTGCAATCTCGGCTTTTGGGGTATCTACTGGGGTATCAGCTAGTGAAACTGAAGTAGCCGTTAATGAGCCTGCAACTAGGGTAGTTGCTAAGGACGAGGTTAAACCTAAAGTTCCTACTCAACAAGACGTAGACACGGCTAAGGCTGAATCAGATAAGGCTAATCAGGATGTAGCCACTCAAAAAGAAGTTGTTTCTACTACTGAGACTAAGATTGCTGACACTGAAAAAACTATCGCTGACACTACTAAAAAGGTAGAAGAAGCTAAGTCTGTTACACCTGAAAAGGTAGCTGAGGCTAAGGCTGACGCTGACAAAAAAGCCAGCGAACTTGCTACAGCTGAGAAGACTATAGCTGATGCTGATAAGTCTGTTTCAACTACTGCTGAAAAGGTTGCTGACCAAACAAAAGTAGTAGAAAATGCTGAAAAAACTGCTACAGCTACAGCTAACAAGGTTGCTGACGCTCAGAAGAAAGTAGATTCTCTTTCATCATCTACTAAAGATACTCATGAGCTTGAAAAGGATGTTTACACCTCTACTGTACAAGTTAGGGTTGATGAGCGAAAGGTAGAAGAGGCTCAGAAGAAGCTTGACGACGGTAAAAAAGCTATTGCAGACAGAGACCAAGCTATCAAAGATACTCAAAATTTGGTAACCTCTGCAGAAGCTAAATTCAAACAAGCTACTATTGACCGTAATAATGCTGAATCTCTCCTATCTGAAAAAGAAGATGCCCTCAAAAAAGCTAAATCAGCTCTTGACGTAGCTAAACAAGGTGTTACCGAAACAACCACTGTTAGTGAAACAGAGTACCGTCTAATTCAAAAAGATGGGGTAACCCCTTATAAGGTAGGCTATTCTCCAGTGCTTTCTCAGGGGTATATCGACGCAATCAAGGCTCTTGCCAACGGTACAGGTACTGCAGATGCAGTTCGTAAGGCAGCTCTTAAGACCCCTTACATGGACGAAGAAACAGGGGTAGGTGCAAAATCTCTTAAAGACTTCAACTCAACTGGGGAGTTAAATGGAGTTCCCTACGGCTCAGAAGACAAAGATGCAACTGAAATTGTTGATTTCCAACACCTAACTAAGGAGCAACAAATCCAGTTGGCTACCTATGCAGCGCCAATTATCAATGAGTTGCGTGCTAAGTTTGGTACTCAACCTGTTAAGGTAAGTGATAGTTCTCTTAAATTGGCTGAAGCCTTTAACAACTACGCTAATGCTTTTGTTAGTGCTAATAGTGGTGTTTACAGCGAACACAACACTAAGGGTATCAAAGAGAAGTACGAGCTTGCTAAGAAAGAGTCTAATGTAACTGTACCATCTCTTGCAATTCGTTCTAAAATGATTCCAGACTTCTTGGGTATTGATAAGAAAGTAACCACTATGGCTCACGTTAAGCAGGTCATGTATCAAGGTATCGTAAATGCTTTGATGGGTGTTAATGAAAACACCTCAAGCGAAGAGCGTTACAGCAGTGCACTTTCTCTTCTTGGATTGCGTGACGCTGATAAAACCAATCTCGGTGTGGGTATTGGATATCTGGGTAGCTACACAACCAAAGGCTACGAAGCATCTATCACTTTGTCAGCTCCTCAGTCAACTACCACAACTACTCAAAAGGTAGACGAAAAGGCAGTTGAAGCAGCTCAAAAAGCGTACGTCAACGCTTATCAAGAGGTCAAAGATGCTGAAAATGCAGTATATCTTGCTAAGACTAAGTACAGTCAAGCTGACTTTGCTCTTGACTCTGCTCGTTCACACCTATCTAACATCAGAATGAACAAGATTGACGTCCCAGCTCTTGAAAAGGCTCTCGAAGAAGCTAAAGCTCAGTTGGCTGAAGACAAACAAGCCCTAAAAATTGCCGAAGAAGTTCTCGAATTAGCTAAATCAAATGCTACTAACAAGTCTAAGGCTCTTGCAGATGCTAAAACAGCTCTTGCCAATGCTAAAGCTGAACAATCAACTGCTGACAAGGCTCTTGAAACTGCTAAGGGTGAATTGGAAGTTCTTACTAAAGCTCATGATGTAGCAGTATTGGCTCGTAAGTCAGCTGGTGAAGACCTTGCTCGCAAACGTGAAGCGTCTAAAGAAGCCAGCGACACTTATGAAGTCCTTACTCTTGCTCTTACACACCGTAATGAAGTCCTTAAAGCTTTAGATAAAGAGCTTACTGATGCTAAATCTAAGCTTGGTGTACTTCGTGCTGAGTTGGAGACTGCTAAGGAAGAATTGGCTCGTCTAGAGGGTATCGCTGAAGATAAGGCTCGTATCCTTGCTAATTTACAACAACTCAAATCCGACTATGATGCAAAAGTTGCAGAAGAACAACGCTTGCAAGCTTTGAAAGACAAAGCAGATGCAATCCGTAAAGCAGGTGGTCAACCTAAAGAAGTTACTGACGCTAACGGTAAAGTTGTTGATATCGTAGATGCTAAGGCTCAAAATAAGGCTGTAGTTGCGACAGTAGGAACTAAAGACGATAAAACATATCAAGCTCCTGCAAAAGCTACAAATGCAAAAGCAGAACCTAAGAAACAACTTCCAAATACAGGAACTAAGGGATCGATGCTAGGATTATTAGGCTTGGGGTTACTAGCAGGTTTAGGATTAGGGTATACCAAAAAGAACTTAAGAAAGTAAAAATAAAAAATCTTCTTACTTATTGTAGGAAGATTTTTTTGGATTCCTAAAATTTATTGAAAAGACTGCGCTATTCCAACAATTTTTAGGAATGAAAAAAGTCCTAGAAAATTCTTAGGACTTTACATTCTTCGATTGTTGACTTTCTTTTTTATTTCAAAAAAGGTTGCCAAAAAGGTTGCCATAGAACTGATTTCAAATGATTTGTAATGAAATTCAATATTTTAAAAATCGTATGAAATCAATGTTTTTCAGTATGTACTGAAATGTAATGAAACCTTATTTAACTTCTGTAAACACAACGTGCTTGCGAAGTTTTGGTGAGTATTTCTTCAATTGAAGACGGTCTGGAGTGTTACGTT
>ERZ772766.1227-NODE-1227-length-13990-cov-7.459347_pt1 | contig 13990 bp, 13 predicted proteins | sample MGYA00511379_ERZ772766 | MGnify/ENA primary metagenome ERZ772766 (study PRJEB29015, sample SAMEA2737895) | human oral metagenome | biome: human oral; feature: human-associated habitat; material: dental | place: China | collected 2116 ...
AAGTGGCGGATTCATTTTAGCATTGCTACCTTTTAACAACAATAGCTCTTCTGTCTTAGAAAAATGCTGGGGCGCTGCTTCTGCTGTTACGTGAGTGCCCAATCGCTGAGCGAATTCCACGACTTTCACACTTTCTGCTTTTGATAAATGCTGAATATGAATATGAGTATTGGTTGCATGAGCAATCATCACGTCACGCGCAATCATACTATATTCAGCGACCCCAGTCGCACCACAAAATCCAAAATGTTCTTTGGCAATCTGCTCATTAAACCCAAGGATACCATTGAGTTCTGGGTCCTCTTCGTGAAGGCAGATAAATGTACCATTTTTGTCAGCTTCTTCCAAAGCTTCGCGTACCACTTTTGTACTTTTTAATGGAATTCCGTCATCTGAAAAACCAATAGCTCCCGCTTCCAAAAGCGCTTTGAAATCTGTCAAATGCTGTCCATCAAAATTCTTTGTAATGGTTGCAACAGACTTAATATGAATGTTTTCACGATCGGCAGATTCTAATACTTCTTTCAACGTCTCTACTGTTGAAATCGTTGGAGTGGTATTTGCCATCATGACAACCGTTGTAAATCCACCCGCTGCCGCAGCTAAAGCACCCGTATGAATGTCTTCTTTATGCGTCTGACCAGGTTCACGAAAATGAACATGAATATCAATCAGCCCTGGCGCCACCACCAATCCAGTCGCATCAATCACCTGAGCGTTTTCTGCCTTCAAATCCTGACCAATTTTAAGAATTTTTTTATCCTTAACCAAAACATCGCAAATCTGATCTAAACCAGACTTAGGGTCCATGACACGACCATTTTTAATTAACAACATGTACTTTTCTCCTTATTCTCCATAAAAATCAACATGACTCTCCACCAACTTCTCTCCTTTGTAAGAAAATTTAGCCGAGAAGAATGGTTTATCTTCTAAAATCCAAGATAGAAACGTATGATCTCCCTCCCAAGTTGGTTTGGACAAAACTTGTTCATAAGGCACCCATTCCAAAGTCCCCTCATCGCAGTCAATCAAGTCTCCCTCAAACTCCGTCACTTTAAATACATAGGTATACCAATCATGGTTAGGTGTAAAATCTGGAAACGTGATAATACCTTTTAATACTGGCTTATTGACCCGCAAACCTGTTTCTTCAAAGATTTCTCTTACAGCGCACTCCTGCGGCGTTTCACCTTTCTCTAATTTACCCCCAACACCAATCCACTTACCAGCATGAACATCATTAGGCTTTTTATTTCGATGTAGCAATAAAAATTCTTTGCCGTTGTCAATATAGCAAATCGTTGCTAACTTAACCATTTTTCTCCTTTCGAAAATACCACTATATAAAACTACTTATAATAACCAATTTATCGGCTTTATCCCTTGCGCTGTTAGAAAGGCATTGGTTTTAGAAAAAGGTTTGCTGCCAAAAAATCCACGATGAGCGGATAAGGGACTCGGATGAGGAGATTCTAAAATGAGATGTCTAGGATTAGTTATCAAGGCTTTTTTCTTGCGTGCATAAGAGCCCCAGAGTATAAAGACAACAGGTGTATCTTTTTCATTGACAACCTTAATCACAGCATCCGTAAACGGTTCCCAGATTTGACCGGCATGTCCATTTGCTTGCCCAGCAGGAACAGTCAAACTGGCATTCAGCAGCAAGACTCCTTGCCGTGCCCATGGTGTCAAATCATGAGATTCTTTGATGCCAATGTCATCTGCTAACTCTTTCAAAATATTTTGAAGAGAAGGCGGCGCTGGAATATCATCTGGTACTGAAAAGCTCAGCCCCTGCGCTTGACGCGGACCATGATAAGGGTCTTGTCCCAAAATCACTACTTTTACATCTGCTAAATCCGTCGTTTGTATCGCATTAAATACTTTTTCACGCGGCGGATAGATTGTGCCTGATGAATAAACCTGATTTAAAAAATAATTAATTTTACCAAAATAACCATCAGGTAATTGTTGCTTAATCAAACTATGCCAAGCTGAGTGTTCCATTGTTTCTCCTGTTCTATATCGTTATTTTTCTTCCTCTGGATAAGTCATGCCCCACTCTTTTCGCAAATTCGTCATGATTTTCATGACATCACGACTATAATCCAAATACATCTCATTTTTGTCACCAGCTACTGCTTCTTCCATATCAAGAATTTCATACATTAAAGCATCACTCGTCTTTCCAGCTTCAATGATTTCTTGATGCCCGTCCCCCGTATAGGTAATAACCGCCTTTTGTCCTCGAGGATATTCATATATTTCAATATAGCCTTTATCATAAGCAATTGTTCCTCGCTTAGGCTGTTTAGCATGGAGACTCAAGGTCAAAGTCGCCATTTCTCCTTCGGCATTCGTTAGAAGAATCCCTGCTTGCTCATCGACACCCGTTGGTGCAAATTTTACTTGCGAAAGGACTTGATGAGGGCTAGATGTCATAAACCACCGAACAAATGACAAGGCATACACGCCAATATCTAACAGTGCACCGCCAGCAAGCTGACGATTAAAGAAACGATTTGTCATATCATATTCTTTGTAGCTACCAAAGTTCATTTGAATCATTTTTAAATCACCTAATTGACCACTGGAGATGATTCTGTTCAATTGTCGATAGATTGGCATGTGGTAAATCGTCATCGCTTCTGCCAAAACGACGTGTCCTTGCTCGGCTAATAAAACCGCTTCTTCCAATTCTTCTGAATTTAACGTAATGGACTTCTCACATAAAACATGTTTTCCGTTTTTTAATGCTTTTCGTAAAAAATCAATATGCGTATTATGTGGCGTGGAAATGTAAATAATATCCACATTTTCGTCCTTAAATACGTCATCAATCTGATCATAAACTTTTTCAATACCGTATTTTTGTGCAAAGTCCAAGCCTTTCTGATGTGTTCGATTAGCAACAGAATAGAGCTTTCCACCTAGCTGCTGCAAAGCCTGTGCCAATTCATTAGCAATCACACCTGTACCTAAAGTTGCCCAATTATAGCGTACCTTATTTTCCATGGTCATTCTCCTAGCTACATAATTATCTTTATCATACCAAATTTTCCTTCATTTAGCTGACTTTTTGTGTAGAAATCAATTGCTTTAGTGAAAGAAAAGTAGTACTTCTTTTCAACGTTTAAACCTACATTCAAAAGAAATCTAACATAACTCTCTACAGACGATATACATTATCTCAAATAATATAAAAAGATTCACCTGTGTTATAATGAAGGCAAAAAGGAAGTTTATTATGTGGTCTTGGTTTATTGTATTTTTACTTTTGATTATTGCTTTATTTTACTTTTCAAATATCATAATAAAAACTATCATCGGATTTGGATTATTTATTTTTGCGATTGCTATCATTTGCTTTATCATTGATTATCACAACGATCCAAATAAAGACTAAAAATTAGCTTAAATAGGTCATTTTTCTAATGAGATAAATGAGATATAAGATTGGCTTATTTAGGAATAAATTCCTAAAAATGATATTAAAAAAATCGTCATTTCTAAAAAACACCCCAATACATTTATTGGAGCATTTCTAGTTTAGTTATCTTCAGAGATAGCTGAGTCCAACTCTTTCTCATCTGATTGAACAACTTGTTCTGGAGTTTCAGTTGTAGTCGCAGATTCTTGTTGAGGTTGAGTTGGTGTTGTTTCAGGTTCAACTGCTTGTTCTTGAACTGGTTCTTGTGGTTGAGTAAATTGTTGTGCTTGAACAGGTTGTTGCTGAGGTTGTGCTTGTTGCGTTGTAAATTGTCCTTGGTAAACCATAGGTTGTACTTTAGTTGGCATACAAAGTAGGACAATTAGAGCGATAGAACATGGTAACATAGCAACGGCAGCCAAAATATTTAAAATTGGAACCCACATCAAAAGTATAGGACCTGCATATAAAAAGATAAATGCCCAATGATAGCCAGCATCCCGCAAACGACGCACAATAATCGCCAAATTTGGGATTAAAGTTGCTATCCCAAATAAACTCAATAAAACAAAGACGAAAAGTGTAGAACCTAATCCAGCTATAAAGACGCTTGGATCAAAACCACTCCCTCCTTCATAGTAAGCTGCTTGTTGAATAGCACTGAAAATTGCTGTCATAATCGCTCCAAAAGCTATTATCACAAATGGAAGGGTAATTAAAGCATTGCATAAAACAGACCACCAATAGTCAGATCTAGTTGATTTTCCTTCAAAATCAGCATAGTGAGTCCAAAATTTTTTATAAGCGGTAAACATCATAAATCTCCTAATTTTTAAATTTTTAATAGAATACCATACTTTTCCTAATAAATCAACGGAAATTAATTTTTAGAGAACAATTACTTGACCGTTTCTAATCGCCAGTTTGTCCACCCTGAAAATTTAACTGCCCCTTGTTCATCTGTCCGATAGACTTTAGCAGGCAATTGTGCAAATCGCTCTATTGTATCTTGACTTGGTTGCTTAGATTGATTATTTTTCCCAACAGAAATGAGCGCAACTGCGGGCTCTATTTGCTGTAAAAACTTTGAATGTGATGAATTTTTGGCTCCATGCTGTCCGACTTTCAAAACATCTGTTTTCAACTTTGGATAATGCTGCATTAACTTTGCTTCGCCCTCTTCTTTCAAGTCGCTCGCAAATAAAAATCTTGTACGGAAAAACTGACCATATAAAACGATCGAATGGTCGTTCTTGCTAGCACCCGAAAGAACTTGCAAATGATGATCAAAAATAGGAAGTTTGTCGCCTTGTTTTACAACATGAATGAATGTGTTTATTTTCCTTAATTTCTCTAGAAAATCTGCATTGCTTAGACTACTTCTAAAAATATAAATTTTCTTTATTGCAAAATTTTTAGCAACTTCTAATACATCTCCTGCATAATCTGGATTAGGATTTGTTAAGACTAAAGTATCAATCGTATCTACGCCACGACTTTTTAGGTAAGGAATCAAAGTTTTCTCTGCATTTGAGCTAGTTGCTCGTTTTTGCCAAGCTTCTTTTGTTCTAATTTCCTCACGTCCGCCAACATCAATCAATACATTTTTTCCTTTCCAGTCTCTCAGAAAAATACTATCTCCTTGCCCGACATCCACCATTGTGATCTCATTTTGCAAAGGAAATTTATTTATGAAAAAGAGTAATGAAAGAAGCAGACTAAGAAATATTACCCATTTTTTATTTTTTCTAATATCATACAAAATAGCCAGTACAAGTAGCATAACAATCAGCAAAAGCGGACTGGGCTGCCCAAAAACGATTGGTTTACCAAAGACACTTGCTATCCAACGAATACTATTTTCTAAACCTTCAAATAGAAAATTGACTTGAGTCAGCTTTATCAAAGGCGAAAAAAGAAAAATAAACATCAAGCCTGGCAGCATCATTGTATCGAAAATTAGTGAAAAAACAAATGTCAACAAAATAGACCAAGGTTGAAATTCACCAAAATAAAAGATTAGAATCGGTAAAACACCAAGCGAAATGACACTGCTCTCTACAACAATCTTTCGCCAAGAAGTCAGACTTTCAAAATCTATCACACTAATAACAAAAGCATAGGCGCAAGAGAGAACTCCTCCTGCCGTTAAAAGAAAGGAAGGCATAATCAAGGACAATATCATCATCGTTAAAGCAAAATTATCTAACTTAGTGATACCATGTTGCGACAGTAATTTCTGAACTAAGCTCCGTACAACGGATACTGAAAATCCAGTCATTCCCGCATAGAAGAAAGAAAATGGATATTGGCATTTATGGACCATTTCCTGTGTAAGACCCAGCCTTAACAGCAACTTACGAAAACCCTCCATAAAAAAACCAACTTGCATGCCAGACAGCGCAAATAAATGAATAATCCCCAAGCTAGAGTAAAGATTGTTCATTTCATCGAAGTCTGTATCCAAGGCACCAAATAAGAGTCCTGTCATGTAATTACTCATCGGATTTGGAAAATGCTTCTTGATAAATACCAGTGCCTTTCTTCGCCAACTAGAGAGCCACTCTAGGGGGTGCAAGCTGATTCGATCTTGGCTAGATAAAATGGTATCCACTTTTAAAATTCGATAAATCCCTTGCGTTTTTAAATAGGATTGATAATCAAAACCATCAAAATTACGCTTCTTCTCAGGGATTTCAAATTCTCCCTCAACTGTCAATGTAACCAAACTAGAGAGATTTTGAAAAGCCAATTGTTCTTCCTTTGATTTCAATTTGTAGTAAACTTGATAAGTCTGCCCATTTGTTTTACCACGGAAAGAAAGCGAATCTCCATTTACCTTAATCGTGTCAGGTAGAACTGCCACTTGTCTTATAGGAGAAGGTTCTACTTTCGTCTTCTGCTCTACCATTTCCCTACGAACAAAGAAAAAACCAGCAAAACAAGAGAGGATCATGAAGGTCATGAAACATTCTTTCGGTGAATAAAATCGAAAAAGACGAATCCCTAGAAAGATAAAACCAAGCCATGCTAACCAGCTACTTTGATAGATTGCAAAATATAACCAGACAAGCAAAAAAGCAATGTAAATCGGCTTAATCGGAAATCTTTTAATCCACTGTGACATATTCTTTCAATTTTTCTAGTGTTTTGGCACCAACTCCTGATACATTTTTCAGGTCATCAACGGAATTAAATTTCCCGTTTGCCTCACGATAATCTAAAATATCTTGCGCACGTTTTTGACCGATGCCAGAAATGGTCTGCAACTCAGATAAATCAGCTGTATTTAGATTGACCTTATTCCCTTTTTGCGATGCGACTTCACTAGTTCCTGACGTTGAAGATTGTCCTGTTCCGCTTGCAACACTTGTCGCATTCTCACCTACAGTTGCCACATAAACAACAGCTTCATCCGTTAGTTTCTGCGCCAAATTGATAGACTTGCTGTCAGCGTCTGTCGTTAGTCCACCCGCTTTTTGGATAGCATCATTTATTCGGCTTGTTTTTTTTAATTGATAAATACCTGGATTTTTGACTGCACCCTTGACATCTACGGTTAAAAATTCTGATTCTTCACTTGAACTCGTTTGAGTCTCTGCTTTTTCTTTCTGTGAGTTTTTCTTTGTTCCAGTTGAAATTTCTTTTGATTCTGCCTCCGAACTCGTAACTGTTTCCTGTGCAAGCTCTGCTACATTTGATTGTCTACTAGATTGACCATTTATCATAAAAAATCCTGCTATTATCAAACCAATCAAACTTAAACCAATCAAAATTTTATACTCTTTCATCTTTTCAATGATTGTCTCTAACATCTTTCCTCCTAAGTTGAATGAAAATTTGCTTTATCTATTTATTCGTAAAACAAATAAAAAAGTTGAAAAAATTTCTCAGCTTTTGCCATGTTAGAAAAGGTTTTTTGTGAAAGATTGACCAATCAACTACCTCGAACTACTAAAAAATCGGAAACAACTTCCGATTTTTACATCTTGTATATTATCTCACATTATAAGCCTTCATCGTCCGAGCAATGTCTCTATTTTGCTCACGAAGTTTAATGGATTCACGCTTGTCATAGTCGTGTTTCCCTTTAGCCAATCCTAAAAGTAACTTAGCATAACCGTCCTTAAGATAAACTTTGAGGGGAACCAAAGTCATTCCAGTTCCTTTCGTTTCCTGTTCTAATTTCTGGATTTGCTTTTTATGCAATAGCAATTTTCTCCTACGTTCAGGATCTTGATTCCAGATATTGCCCTCCTCATAGGGAGCGATGTGAACATTACTGAGCCAGACCTCTCCGTTTTTGACTTGAGCAAAGCCGTCTTTCAGGTTAATTCGTGCAGCCCGCACACTTTTGATTTCAGTTCCGGTCAGAACCATGCCCGTTTCAATCGTATCAACAATGGTATAGTCGTGTCGTGCTTTTTTATTTTGCGCTACGACCTTTCCTTCTCCCTTTGCCATTCTTGCTTCCTTTCTTTACCACTTCTTTATAAAAGGGTTTCTTGCCCTTGTTTTTCTTTGATTTCTTATCCCTAGAAACTTTTCCTTTCGGAGACTTGTCTCTTCGTCCTCTGTTATCTTGATGCGACTGTTGACGCCTATCACGATTGGATTGCTTTCTCTTTTCAATCACATCATATTCACTAGGTAGGTATTCAAAGTCAATCTCTCCCGTAGCCTTATCAGCCCGAACTAGCTTAATGTGAATCTGTTGACCGACACGGAAAACAACACCTGACTTTTCACCCTGTAAAGTTAGATTGCGTTCATTGTAGTGGAAAAATTCTGGCAGGTTGGTTACATGAATCAAACCTTCAACTGTGTTTGGAAGTTCAACAAAAAGACCGAATTTAACAACGCTTGACACAATACCATCAAATTCTTCTCCCACAAATTCTTCCATAAACTCAGCCTTTTTCATAGCTTCTACTTCTCGCTCTGCTTCAATAGCTCGCCGTTCCCTGCTGGAAGACTGACTGGCAATATCTGGAATGACTTGTTCAAAATGCTCTGCTATTTCTTTAGAATGCCCATAATCACGCACCATGCGATGAACCAAAAGGTCTGGATAACGGCGAATCGGACTAGTAAAGTGAGTATAAAACTCGGCTGCCAAACCATAATGACCGTGGTTGTGCTCTGAGTAACGAGCCTGCTGCATGGAGCGCAAAAGCATCATAGACAGGACATCCTCATAAGGCTGGTCTTTGACTGCCTCCATAATATCCTGCAGAGCCTGCTGACTCATAGAGCTAGCCGTTCCGTATATCCGAACCCCAAAGCTAGAGGCGTAGTCGATAAACTTCTGCACCTTCTCCGCCTTAGGCTCCTCGTGGATCCGATAGATGAAGGGCAGATTTAGCTTAGCAAAATGCTCAGCCACCGTCTCATTCGCCACCAGCATAAAGGACTCAATCATGCGCTCAGCAATTCCCCGCTGACGCAGGACAATATCCACTGGCCGACCTTCCTTGTTGACCATGATTTTGGCTTCATTGGTATCAAAGTTAAGTGCACCACGCTTAAAACGCATGCTTTCCAGAATCTCATGCAGCTGGACCATGCTGTCAATACTAGGCACAATAGCCTTGAACTGCTCAGCTTTTTCCTTGTCTCCTGCGAAGATGTCGTTGACATCACTGTAGGTCATGCGAAAGGTCGTCTTGATAACAGTCTGGGTGATGGTATGCTTGACCACGCGCCCCTTGGCATCTATCTCCATGATAGCCGACTGGGTCAGCCGGTCCACATTGGGATTGAGCGAGCAGATACCGTTAGACAGGCGCTCTGGCAACATAGGCACCACGCGGTCAGTCACATAGACAGAGGTCGCCCGATTGAGGGCTTCCTTGTCCAGCTTAGAGCCTTCTTTGACATAGTAGGACACATCTGCGATATGAACGCCCAGCTCAAAGTTGCCATTTTTCAGGCGCTTGATATGAACCGCATCGTCCAAGTCCTTGGCATCTGCTCCATCGATGGTGAAGGTAATCTCTTCACGCAGGTCCAAACGTCCTTCCAAATCACTCTCTGTCGGTGCATCTGGAACTCGCTCGGCTTCTTCCAAGACCTTTTCTGGAAACTCGGAGACAATATCCATGGACTCCAGCACTTCCAGTACATCAATGCCTGGGTCGTTGACATGACCAACCACATCGACCAGACTAGCCACAAAGAAATCGTGTTTCTTGGTTGGATATTTGTCAATAGCAACCTTGAGCACTTCTGTGCCATCCAAAACCATGGCTGGTTTTTTGACATAAATGGGCTGGCTAATTTTCTGATTTTTCGAGCGGATATAGCCCGCGTACTTGGGCTTTTCTTCATCCAGAACCAGCTGGCCAACTGCCGACGTCAGGCTATGCTCCAAAATATCGATAATCTTAGCCTCAGCTGATGTTCCCTTGATCCGGTCTGCCACCTTGGTGATGACTACTTCCACCGTATCGCCATCAATGGCATGATTGACATCATTACGGCCGACAAAGAGGTCATCCTCTTCCTCATTCAGGGTGACAAAGCCAAAGCCATTCTTGTGGGCATGAAAAACACCCTTGAGCGTCAGACGCTCCTGCTTTTTCTTCTCATAAAGCTCAATCCTCCCCTTATCATCAAAGCGAATCTGATGCTTTCTTTCCATCTGGGAGATAGTCTTTACTAGACTACTAAAGTCCTTGGAAGACTCTTTCCCCAAGGCAGCCGCCAGCTCATCCACGCTGGCCTGCTGTCTCATTTCTAAATATTGAATTATTTCTGATTTCATACTTTTTCTCTTCTTTGCTCCATTAAACTATTTTATAGCCTATTTTTAACTTTAAAAAAAGGCTAAGACAAAGTCAGAGCCCATTTTATCTACTAGATAAGATTGTCAACGCTAAGGCAACCGCTAACCAGAAAAAGACGAGAAGACCTGTCAAATTCTGCATAACAGCCTCAAAACCTCGCGCCTTTGATCGTTCAAATAAATCACCCGCGCTGGCATCAAAAACGTTGCTAGATTGGTTTTTTGTTGGCTGCATAAAGATTGCAATGACAATAATGACTGACAAAATTAATAGAATCATTAATAATAGATTATACATAAATACAAACTCCTTAAAATCTTATCTATTTTATCATAAAATTCATTTAGATTCAAGATGTAAAGTTACTTTTCTTTCTTTAGGGCAATATTTTAATACTTCAATCTTTTCTGGATGGTTTTTACTATTCTTACTTGTCAGATAATTTTGACTGCCACAGGAAGAACATTTGAGATTTACTTTAACCCGCACTGATTTCTCTCACTCCTAAATATTTTCTAAAACAAATTAACAAAACGAAAAAGTTTAGTAAGACCAAACCTGCCGTCACATAGAAGACCCAGTGGTAACTGAGACTGACCGCAATAGCTGACCCCATTATCGGTCCTACGACTCCACCAATATAAAAGAAGGTTTGATTATAGCTAAAAATCCTAGAAATCCCTTCTTTAGGTGTCAACTTATTAAGCAGAGAGCTGACTCCAGGTAAAAGTGCACCTGTCCCCATGCCAAATAAGAAACGCAAAAAACCCAATTCCCAAGGTGTCTTCGCCCAAGCACAGAATAGATAGATAACAAAACTGTACAACAGTGCCAAAAGTAGGAGACGGTGGTTCCCAATCTTATCCCCTAATTTTCCAAGATGACTAGAAAACAAAATACTAGAAACTCCCATAGCTGACACAATAAGTCCGGATACAAATATCAGATTATCTGTTTGCCCCATAGATCGAATATAAAGAGTCAAAATAGGAGAAATAGACTGAGCAGACATTTGAATTACCATGCTAGTCAAGAACAAGGCAAACAATATAGATTTATGCGGTAGCTCAGCTAAAAGATCCTTGGTTGCTAACTGTCTATCTTTAGCCACTGACTCAAAGTCTTCTTTCACGTAAAAAATTGTCAAAAGAGTGACAATAAAAAGAAATAAACCAACAAGCAAAAAGGCATTTCGAATTCCGATGCTTTGTGCTACAAAACCTCCTAATAGTGGCCCCATCAGGGTTCCTGCCACCACACCAGTCGATAAAGTTCCTAAAGCATAGCCAGAATACTTTTTGGGAGCCTGACTAGCAATTAAGGCTGTACTATTTGGGACATAGCCAGAAAAGACACCGTTTAAAAGCCGTAATATAATCAGCCAAAAGACACTTGGTACAAACGCCATTCCTCCCATGGTAAAAGTCATAGCCAGTGCAGCCCGAATCATCATGGGTTTACGGCCATATTTGTCCGCTAAACTTCCCCAAACCGGCGAGAGAAAAGCTGCTGTCATAGCCGAGCTTGATACAGCAATTCCTGCATATAGATCAACCATATGGCCACGCACTCCTAATTCTTCCACAAAGAGAGACATAAAAGGAACGACCAAAGATAGACTAGCCCCAACAAAAAAATTTCCCAACCAGGCAATCCAAAGATTGTGCTTCCAATTTACTTGACTTGTAATATAATCATCTTCTTTCTAATTTTTGCAAAGCCTCGCGAAGTTGCTCTTGAGTAAGCTCTAGCAGGCCATTATTATCAATAAGCACGTCTGCTCTATTTCGTTTTTCTTGAAGAGATAGCTGAGCAGCTATGCGTTTTTCAGCCTCTTCCTGACTAAGAGCATTTCGAGTCATAAGGCGACTGAGCTGAGTTTCCTCTGTCACATCCACTAGCCAGACCTGGTCAAACCAGGACTCATAACCCAGCTCAAACAAGAGGGGAAGATCCATAAAAAAGATATCTTCCTTCCCTGCCAGCAAATCTCGCCTGCCAGCCAGTTCCTCACGGATAATCTGATTTTGTATTTGACTGGATTGCTCCAAGAGTTCGGGATTCCCAAAAATCATAGCTCCCAGCTTGAGCCGGTCCAAGCGACCATCTTCCTGTAAGATAGCTGGACCAAAAGCGGATAAAAGAGCTTGATAAAGCCGTTCCCCCGGCTCCTGCAGCTCATGCACTACTTGATCCGCATCAATAACTTGGTAGCCCTGCTGCCTCAAAAACTCTGTCACAGTTGACTTACCCGAGGCAATTCCACCAGTGATACCGATAATTCTTGCCATGACGGTTACCTCGCTTTCTGGCAATGAGGACAGAGATGAGTACCTCGTCCACCCAGTTTAATCTTTTCAATCGGGCTGCCGCATCTAGCACAGGGTTGACCAGTCTTTCCATAGACCTGCAGAAAATCCTGCATGGTGCCATCTTCGCCCAAAGCATTGCGGTAGGTCCGAATGGTCGATCCTCTCTTTTCAATCCCAAGCTGCAAAACTTCTATAATCTTCTCACGCAGCCGCTTCACTTCAGCGGGCTTCAGACTATCCGCTGGCCTTGCCGGATGAATCCGCGCCCTCCAAAGAGCCTCATCTACATAGATATTGCCCAGACCGACGACCAGGGTCTGCTCCAGCAAATAGGGTTTGATGGGCTTCTTGGAACGACTCAAAGCTGCGGCAAAAGTCGCTAAAAGAAAGTCCGAATCTGTCGGCTCAGGACCAAGCTTTCTGGCAGCAAAATAAGCCTCTAGCTGATCCTTTTTCAAGAACTCCATGGTCCCAAACTTGCGGACATCCTCATAAACAAGCGTCCCACCATCTGTCATCTCGAAAAAGACATGGGCATGCTTGCGCTCAGGCACCGCATCAGAATAAAAAAGATACTTGCCTTCCATTCGCAGATGGGAAACCAGCACTCCACCCGTCAGGTAAAAAAGCAAATACTTGCCCCGACGACCGATCCTTTCAATGGTCTGACCTGGCAAGTCATGGACAAAACTATCCACTCCTGTACCAATCATCTTAGCATATCGGACCCGTACTTGTTCAATCGTCTTGCCAACAACCAGACGCTCCAAACCGCGCCGAACCGTTTCCACTTCAGGTAATTCAGGCATAAAGCTCCTTTCTATATTCTATTTATCAGTCAAAAATATACTCTAAAATATCATTAAGTTGATAATCCGCCTTTTCACAGAAAGCCAACAAAACAAAGAATAATCTTATCTTCACTAGCTTGAAGACAATAAGCAAGTCTAGGATATATCAAAATCTCTTCAATTTCTCCGGAAAGGCAACATCTTGAAAGAAATAGCGTAGCAGCTGGATATGCGTATCCACGTCACTAAATAGCCAAGCGTGCCCTTTGTCAGGATAATAGGCCCATTCAGACCTAGCATTTTTATGTGCCAACCTGCGGTGCCAGTCATGAATAGTTTCAGCTTCTTTTCCACCTGAGACAAAGAAAGCAGGATTATCAAACTGCAAGTCAAGTCTCAACAGATTTGCCCGTGACATCGCACGGCGAAATGAGCCCCGCGAAGCTCTTTGGAAATCTGCAACAAAGTGCTGAACGTCTTGGACGGGCGCTCCGTCCTCTTTCATCATTTTTGTCAGGAGATTAGCTACAAATTTAGTATTTTTCAAGAAAGACATCAGATAAACAATGGCAATGATCTTGCGATAGCCCTTAATTGGCTGAGGGCTTGCCCCATCCACAATGACTCTATCTATAAGGCTAGAATGTTTTTCCAACAACTTAAGAA
>ERZ772766.1233-NODE-1233-length-13968-cov-31.761374_pt1 | contig 13968 bp, 14 predicted proteins | sample MGYA00511379_ERZ772766 | MGnify/ENA primary metagenome ERZ772766 (study PRJEB29015, sample SAMEA2737895) | human oral metagenome | biome: human oral; feature: human-associated habitat; material: dental | place: China | collected 2116 ...
AGGTCACCGTCGGCTCCTCGCTGAAGAAGGCTGTCGCCGAGTGATACGTGGGGCCACGCCCCTGACATCCTGATTCCGGTCCGTTGCCACTCCGCTGAGGTGTGGCAGCGGACCGGAATCATGTACACGTCCCCGGTTCACGCATCAGCCTCGACCTGCAAGACGCTGCGTCTCGCAGGCTGTTACTGATAATGCTCAACGCAGGCTGTTACTGATAATGCTCAAGGAGGGATGGAAGGAGTAGGCCGGGGCCCTCGATCTCCTCCCGCCGGTGGAGGACTGAATAAGTAAGCACTTTTACAGTAGAAGCATGTCTGCTTTCACGTCTGCGGCGAATCAGCCCGACGGCCCCGGCGTGGCCGCCACCCTGGCCGGGCCACCGCCCGGCTCCAGCTCGGTGCCGGCACTCCAGATGGTGGGGCTGGTCAAGACCTTCGACCGCAAGGTCGCGGTGGATCGTCTCGGTCTCGACATCCCCGTCTCCAGCTTCTACGGCATCGTCGGCCCCAACGGTGCCGGCAAGACGACCAGCCTGTCGATGGCCACCGGGCTGCTGCGTCCCGATGCCGGACAGGTGCTGGTTCACGGTGTCGACGTGTGGGCCGAGCCTCGGCGGGCCAAGGCCCTCCTAGGAGTTCTGCCCGATGGGCTGCGAACCTTCGACCGCTTGAACGGTCTTGAGCTCGTCACCTACTCCGGGCTCCTGCGTGGGCTCGAGCGCGACGTGGTCGTGCCCCGGGCGACCGAGCTGGTCAAGGTGCTGGGGCTGTGGGAGGCCGGGACGACTCTGGTGGCTGACTACTCGGCGGGTATGCGTAAGAAGATCCACCTGGCCTGCGCCATGGTGCACTCGCCGTCCATCCTGGTCCTGGACGAGCCCTTCGAGGCCGTCGACCCGATCTCGGCCCAGACCATCCAGGCGATTCTGCGGGACTACGCCGCCACCGGCGGCACCGTGGTCATCTCCAGCCACGTCATGGCCACTGTGCAGCGCTTGTGCGACCACGTTGCCATCATCAATGCCGGCCGGGTTGTCGCTGCGGGGACGACTGAGCAGGTCGCTGCGGGCGGGGACCTTGAGCAGCGCTTCACCGAGCTGGTGGGGGCGCAGGTGCGAACGGAGGGGCTGTCATGGTTGCGACCCTCGTCAAGCTGAAGTGGCGCCTGACTCTCAACGCCCTGACCAAGAGCACCTGGGCCATCGTCGGCACCGTGATCGGGGCCCTTTACGGGCTGGGGGCGCTCGGCATGGTGCTGGCCGGCGCCGTCGGGCTCGGGCTCGAGGCGGATCCACAGGTCATCGCTCTGCTCACGGGAGCCCTTGGGGCGCTGTTGGTGGCAGGCTGGGCCGTGGTCTCGCTGCTCGTCACCGGGATCGACTCCACTCTGGATCCCCGAGCGATGGCTGCCTGGACCGCTCCGTCGCGAGGGCTGGCCGTCGGGCTGCTGGCCGCAGGCGCCCTTGGCATCCCCGGCTGCCTGACAGCCGTCGTCTGCCTGGTTCCGGCCCTCACCTGGTTGGTGGCGGGGCAGGTCCTCGCGGCAATCCTGGCCTTGCTGTGCGCTCCGGCGGCCCTGGCCACCTGTGTCATCCTCTCCAGGATCGTGGTGACAGCTGCGGGAATCTCCTCCTCCCGCAGAGGACGCGAGACGACGGCGATCATCGCCTTCATCGCCTTCCTGGCGGCGACCCAGCTGCCGAACCTGATTCCCGGGCTCATCGGGGACGACATCGCAGGCTTCCTTCAGCACCTTCGAATCGTCGCGCAGGTACTGGGGCTGTCTCCCTTCGGCTGGGCCTTCGCCGCCCCCGGGCTCCTGGCCACCGGTTCGGTGCTTGCAGCACTGGCACTGGCGATCGGTGCCTGGATCCTCCCCGTGGCCCTGCTGCCCCTGTGGCAGCGCGTCGTGGGCAAGGTGATGACCTCTCCGGGGGCGTCGCAGACACGGATGCGCGCCTACGCCTCACGCGGTGGCAGTGAGCGCCTCGGTGCGCGGGGTGCAAGCCATCTCGACGTCCTCCCATGGAGCCGCCGGCTCGACTCTCTGCTGCCGCAGCCCGCGGCGGCGGTGGCAGCTCGCTGTCTGCGCTACTGGCGCACGGACCCCAGGTACCTGGTTCAGCTCCTGTCCGTCCTGCTCATTCCGGTCGTTCTCATCATGGTCCCCGCTATGAGCTCCAGCCAATTCGTCTTCGTTGTCAACGGTCAACGGTTTGGGGGCGGCCTCGCCCTCGGACACGCGCCGGTGGTCCTGCTGTGCATGGCACCGGCATTGGCGATGTTCATGGGCTGGGTGATCCATGACGATCTCGGCCTGGACTCCACCGCCCTGTGGAGCCACATCAGCTCCGGCATCAGTGGAGCACACGACCGTCTGGGGCGGGTTGTCGGAGCGGCTCTGTGGCAGGTTCCCGCTCTGCTCGCCGTCGAGGTGCTTATGAGTCTGTGGACCGGCTACTGGGCGGCGCTGCCCGCCGTGACCGGCGCCTGTTTGGCTCTCCTCGGCTGCGCACTGGCCTGGTCCTGCCTCACCAGTGTCCTGCTGCCCTACGAGACGCTCGCGCCCGGAGACAGTCCCATGCGCTCGCGGACCTCGGGAACGGCTATTGTGTCCTCCATCATCCAGATGGTGGCGACGCTGCTTCTCCTCATCGTCTGCTCGCCGGTACTCGCAGCGGCGGCCTACGGTGTTGTCCGGGGCTCACTGCTGTGGGGGTGGGCGGCTCTCGTGCTGGGGGTCGCCTGGTGCGCTCTGGCGCTCTGGGGCGGAGTCGTCTTTGGCGGCAGGCTGCTCGATCGTCGGGGGGCTCAGGTCCTGGCCACGATCCGCACCTGGCCGGGACATGCCCAGCCGGTGTGATCACGCTGGTCACACCGCTACAGACTGATTGATTCTGATGACTCGGGGTAGGATTGATCTAAAGTCGCTCAAGCATGTAGCGGCTCGCAGACATTAGTAAACTCAGTACATCCAGTCGTTATGTCAGAGAGGACATCATCGTGCAGCTTGTCATTCTGGATTCCGCGCAGGCGATCGCACAGCGGGCGGCCGACGAGATCGAGGCGCTGCTCAAGGACAAACCGGTAGCCGTGCTGGGAACCGCCACCGGGTCCTCGCCTCTGCCCCTGTACGACGAGCTCGCCGCTCGTTGCGCCGCCGGACGCATCAGCTTCGCAGAGGTCACCGGCTTCATGCTTGACGAGTACGTCGGCCTGCCCGCAGGACACCCGGAGCGCTACGCCACCTTCATGGAGACTAATCTGCGCTCCCGCGTGGACATGCGTCCCGGTGCGCTTCACGGTCCGGACGCGCTGAGCGAGGACCTTGAGGCCGCCTGCCGGGACTATGAGGCTCAGATGGCGGCGGCCGGGTACTGCGACCTGCAGATCCTCGGTATCGGCTCCGACGGGCACATCGGATTCAACGAGCCCGGGGGCGCCCTCGACTCGCGCACGCACGTCGGTGAGCTTCACGAGCAGACCCGCCGTGACAACGCCCGGTTCTTCGGCGGCGACGTCGACGCAGTACCCACCCAGTGCATCACCCAGGGGCTGGCCACCATCATGGAGGCCCGCAAGCTCGTCCTCATCGCTACCGGCGAGGGCAAGGCCGAGGCCGTCGCCCAGCTCGTGGAGGGCGAGGTGAGTGCCGAGTGGCCGGCAACCGTTATGCAGCGCCACAACGACGCCCTGGTGCTGGTCGACCCCGCAGCCGCCAGCCGGCTCACATCGAAGCCCTGACGGAGGCGCCGCGCGTCCAGGGGAGAGCCTCCCCACAGGACCAGGGTGGGGTGGGCGACTGCCGGTACGCACCGTCCGACCTACACTGGGCGGCATGACAGATGTCCTCGCCAGTGCTGATCCAGGAGCGCCCGGAGCCCCCACCGACCCGGCGGCCGAGCCCACGCAGGGTGTCGGTACGGCCGTCCTGGAGCGCGAGGAGCTCCAGTCGACCGACGACGGCGACGCGGACCGCTTCGCACACTACGTCCGCAAGGACAAGATCGCCGCGGCCGCTGTCACCGGGCGTCCTGTTGTCGCACTGTGCGGCAAGGTGTGGACGCCCGGTCGCGACCCGTCGAAGTACCCGGTGTGCCCCACCTGCAAGTCCATCTACGAGGAGATGCGCAGTGGGGACGACTCAGGCGGCAAAGGCCCCCGATTCCCCCGGTTCCCGTTCGGGCGAGGCGGTCGGTGAACGCCGCTCGTGGCGGCCAGGCGACCCACCCCACCCCGACACGGGCCTCGACGTCAGCGGCCCAGAACCTCTCTCCGGCCTACCCGCGCCGCGCCGCGTGGGGAACGGCCGGGTCGCTGCGCGCTTGGCAGGCCGCGGCCCTGGGGCAGTACCTGGAGACGATGCCACAGGACTTCCTGGCCGTGGCCACTCCCGGGGCCGGCAAGACGACCTTCGCGTTGCGAGTGGCCACCGAGCTGCTCAGCTCCGGTGACGTCCACAAGGTGACGATCGTCTGCCCCACCGAGCACCTTAAGTACCAGTGGGCCGAGGCGGCCGCCCGTGTCGGCATCCATATCGACCCCTCCTACTCCAACTCCCAAGGAGCACTCGGCTCTCGCTTCGACGGCGTCGCCCTGACCTATGCGCAGGTGGCTGCCAACGCCAACCTGCACCGCGCCCGTACCGACCAGGCCCGTACCCTCGTCATCCTCGACGAGATCCATCACGGCGGGGACGCCCTGAGCTGGGGGGACGCGATCCGTGAGGCCTTCACTCCTGCGCGCCGACGGCTGGCCCTGACCGGAACGCCCTTCCGCTCCGACACCTCCCCGATCCCGTTCGTGCGATACAAGGAGGACTCCTCCGGGGCGAAGCGTTCCCAGGCGGACTACTCCTACGGCTACTCCGACGCGCTGCGCGACGGTGTCGTGCGTCCGGTGATGTTCATGTCCTACTCGGGACAGATGCGGTGGCGCACCAAGGCGGGCGATGAGGTCGCGGCCCGGCTGGGCGAGCCCCTCACCAAGGACCTGGAGTCCCAGGCCTGGCGCACCGCGCTCGACCCGGCGGGGGAGTGGATCCCCGCGGTCCTGGCCGCCGCCGACCAGCGTCTGACCGAGGTACGCCGGCAGGTGCCCGACGCCGGAGCCCTTGTCATCGCCTCAGACCAGGCCAAGGCCCGCGCGTACGCCAAGCAGCTGCGCGCCATCACTGGAGAGGCCCCCACCGTGGTCCTCTCCGACGACAATGGCGCCTCCAGCCGGATCGAGGCCTTCTCCGCCTCCTCCGACCGCTGGCTGGTGGCCGTGCGCATGGTCTCCGAGGGGGTGGACGTTCCCCGGCTAGCCGTGGGCGTCTACGCTACCTCGACCTCCACCCCGCTGTTCTTCGCCCAGGCCGTGGGGCGCTTCGTGCGCTCGCGGGCCCGTGGCGAGACCGCCTCGGTCTTCCTCCCCTCTGTCACGCCACTACTGGCTCTGGCCGGCGAGATGGAGGCGGCCCGCGACCACGTCCTGCGCCGCTCGGACTCGGCGGCGCAGGAGGATGCTCTCTTCAGCCCCGAGGACCGTCTGCTCGCCGAGGCCAACAAGACCGAGAACGCCTCGGCAGATCTGTTGCCCGGCTTCGAGGCCATGGACAGCCAGGCCGAGTTCGACCGTGTCCTCTTCGATGGTGGCGAGTTCGGGACCGGCGCCATGGTCGGCAGTATCGAGGAGCAGGAGTACCTGGGGCTGCCGGGACTGCTGGAGCCCGAGCAGGTGACCGCTCTGCTGCGTCAGCGTCAGAGCAAGCAGATCGCCTCCCAGAAGAAGCAGGCCGCTGCCGAGGCGCAGAGGCGGAAGAACTCAGGTGTTGACGATGCTCGGCGTCGGGCAGCAGCCCGTAAGGAGCTCTCTCAGCTGGTGGCGGCCTGGGCCCGTCGTTCGAGCCAGCCGCACGGCGTTGTTCACAACGAGCTCCGACGCGTGTGCGGGGGCCCGGAGGTGGCGGCGGCCTCCACCGAGGAGATCGAGAAACGCATCCAGACTCTGCGACGCTGGTTCGTCGGCAAGCGATGACCGACCTGGACGGCCGGGTGCGGACGTGGATCCGCCCCGGCGTCCTCTCAGGACGGCTCAGCGCCGGGTGGCGCTTCTCCCGTCGAGGTCGACGTGGCGGGTCGGCAGCGCCGACCCGCCGTCGCTCAGGCGCCAGGCGTCATAGGGCAGCTCGGCACGTGCGGCCCGGTGCCGCTCCGCCGCCGCGCTCAAGGCCTCCTTGCCACGGTGCTCCTCGATGATCCGGCCCTCGTCGACCAGGAGCACCTGGAGCGGTCGGGCTCCGGCCTCGGACAGCGCCGCCAGACCCTGGTCCTGTGAGCTGGACGAGACCACCAGCTCCTCGGCCGCCGTGCCCTCGGAGGTGAGTCTACGACCGGCCCACTTGCGACCTCCCACGGTGGACTTGCCGCCTGAGGAGAACTTGGCGACCTCCTCCATGGTGCCGTCGGCGCCCTCGCGCTCCACCAGCTTGTAGACGAGCGCCGCGGTGGGACGCCCCGAACCCGTGACGAGCTTGGTGCCCACGCCGTAGGAGTCCACAGGGGCCGCCCCCAGCGCCGCGATGGCGTGCTCATCGAGGTCGTTGGTCACCGTGATCTTCGTTGACGTCGCGCCCAGGGTGTCGAGCTGGGCGCGTACCTTGAAGGCCTCAGCCACCAGGTCACCGGAGTCCAGTCGCACCGCCCCAAGTTCTCCGCCTGCTGCCCGGGCCGCCTTGACGGCCCGCTCCACACCGGTGGCGATGTCGTAGGTATCCACCAGGATGGTGGTGCTCGGACCGAGACTGGCCACCTGAGCGGCGAAGGCATCCTCCTCGGAGTCGTGCAAAAGGGTGAAGGAGTGCGCCGAGGTTCCCACCGTGGGAATCCCGTAGAGCAGTCCCGCCTCCAGGTTGCTCGTTCCCACGAAGCCGCCGACCACCGAGGCCCGGGCAGCGGCCACGGCCGCCTGCTCATGAGCGCGGCGCGCGCCGAAGTCCACGCAAGGACGCCCGTGGGCCGCAATTGTCATGCGGGAGGCGGCTGAGGCGACGGCGCAGTCATAGTTGTAGATCGACAGGGCCAGCGTCTCCAGGATGCAGGCCTCGGCGAAGGTGCCCTCAACCGTCAGCAGCGGGGAACCGGCGAAATAGCACTCGCCCTCGGCGTAGCCGCGTACCGTGCCGGTGAAGCGGTAGTCGCGAAGGAAGTCCAGGGTCTCGTCGTTGACGACCCCGGTGCGGTGCAGGAAGTCAATCTGGGAAGGGGTGAAGGCGAAGGCCTCAATGGCGTCCAGCAGCCGTCCGGTGCCCGCAACGACGCCGAAGCGGCGCGATGCCGGAAGCCTGCGTCCGAAGAGCTCGAAGACGCTTCGCCTCGTGGCGGTGCCCGAGGCCAACGCTCCTTGAAGCATGGTGAGTTCGTACATATCGGTCAGCAGCGAGGTCGAGGACGCATCGACAGAGGCAACGGCGGTTTCGGCAGTGAATGCGGTCGTGGGCGCGTAGTCGTTCACGGGAACATCCTATCGCGCCTCACCGCTACCCTGGAGGTATGAGCGCCTCGCTGCCCGTCGTCGAACCGGAGACTCTGGAGGACTCGTGTGCCCGCGCCCAGCGCCTGTGGTGCACCGTGGTCCACGACGACCCAGTCAACACGATGAGCTATGTGACCTGGGTCTTCCACTCCTACTTCGGTTTCTCACTGCCCGTGGCCGAGGCGCGCATGATGCAGGTGCACACCACCGGTCGCGCCGTGGTCTCCCGGGGGGCCCGTGAGCGCATGGAGGTCGACGTCACCGCGATGCACGGCTACGGCCTTCGTGCCACGATCGAGCCTTTGGGCGACGACGGCGAGGGCTCCGCGAGCGATGCCGCAGGAGGGCGGTGATGCGAGCCTTCCGCCGAGTCTCCCAGGGGCTGGCCTGCGGCCTCGATGACTGGGAACGCGAGCTCCTGGCCCGGTTGGCCCTTGAGGTCAGGGCCATCCTTCAGTCGGACGAGCCCACTGACGAGGATGCAGGCGGGTCCACCGTCCTGCCGTTGACTCGCAGCGATCCGGGGCGCCCGGGAGAGAGCGAGCGGGACCGGGAGGTCCTGGCGGCTCTGGACTTCGATCTCGACCAGTCCTCCAACCACGTTCACACCGGCCGGCCGGCGAGCGATCCCGTCGTCGGTGTCCTGCTGCCTGAGGCCTCAGAGGATCCGGTCACCGCGATGGAGGTGAGCAGCCTGACCCGGGCGCGCCTTCGCAGTGGCAAGGTCGACCGTCTGGCGCGGATGGCCGCCGAGCTGCGGGCGCCGTCGGGCCCCGAGGCAACGGTACTGGTACCGATCGGTCAGGAAGCCGAGTGGCTCGGTGCGATCAACGACATCCGCCTCGTGCTGGCCCAACGCCTGGGCATCGAGTCGGCGCAGGACGCCGGGCGCGTCCACGACGTCGCCTCCCAGGAGGCCTCCGAGAGCGAGACTGCTCACGAGCAGTGGTACCGGGGCACGGCACTGGTCTACGACATGGTCACCTGGTGGCAGGAATCACTGGTATCCGCGCTGTTCGGGGGCACAGGGCCCGCATAGTCTCGCGGTGTGAATGATGCTCCGATCGGGATGTTCGACTCTGGTGTCGGTGGTCTCACCGTCGCTCGTTCCGTCCTCGACCAGCTGCCTCACGAGCAGGTGCTGTACATCGGGGACACCGCCAACGGCCCCTATGGCCCCCGAGACATCGCCGAGGTCCGCTCCCTGGCCCTGAGCATCATGGACGAGCTCGTGGACCGCGGGGTCAAGCTGCTCGTCATCGCCTGCAACACCGCTTCCGCGGCCGTCCTGCACGATGCGCGTGAGCGCTACACCCTGGGGCGGGGTGTTCCGGTGATCGAGGTGATTCACCCGGCCGCGCGTACGGCTGCCCGGGTGACCCGTAACGGCCGGGTGGGCCTGATCGCCACCCGGGGGACGGTCGACTCGCGCGCCTACGACGACGCGCTCCAGGCCGTTCCCGGTGTCGAGCTCTTCTCACAGGCCTGCCCGCGCTTCGTCGAGCTCGCTGAACGAGGCGTGACCACCGGACCCGAGGTGCTCGACGTCGCCGAGGACTACCTGGCTCCCATCAAGGCCGCCGGCGTCGACACCCTCATCCTGGGCTGTACCCACTACCCCCTGCTGGTAGGACCGATCTCTTACGTCATGGGGGAGGAGGTCGCCCTGGTGACCTCCTCCGATGAGACCGCCAAGGACGTCTACCGGGCTCTGGCCAGCAAGGGTCTTCTGCGTGGCCCCGAGGCCAACGAACCGCGTCACGAGTTTCGCTCCACCGGGGACCCGAAGGCCTTCTCCGTGCTGGCCCGACGCTTTCTCGGTCCCGAGGTCGGCGACGTTGAGCGCGTGGACTCCGCCTCCGATGCTGCGGGTGCTCGCGCCGAGACGCCCGGTTTTTCCTTGCTCCCCACCGCCCATTAAGGATCTGCATGAGACTTACGATTATCGGCTGCTCGGGATCCATGTCGGGTCCTCAGTCCTCGGCCTCCTCCTACCTGGTGCAGGCCGACGGAGTCGATACCGACGGCGCGCTGCGTACCTACTCGATCGTGCTGGACCTCGGGCCGGGCTCGATGGGGCAGCTGCTGCGTCACCTCGATCCTGCCCAGCTCGACGCCATCGCGATCTCCCACTGCCATGCCGACCATATGGTCGATCTGGTGGGGATGCACGTCTACCGGCGCTGGCTGCCCACCGGGGCGCTCGGGCCAGTCGCCTGTCTGGGGCCCTCGGAGCTGCTGGAACGCCTGCAGGGGGTTGACGGCGTGCCGCCGAGTGAGCGCTATGCCACCGAGTTCGGCTTCGTCACCGCGGTTCCCGGCAGGTCGTACAGCGTGGGCCCCATGGTGATCTCGCCCTTCGAGGCGCTCCACCCGGTGGAGGCCTACGGGTACCGGATCGAGGGGCCGAGTGAGGAGGACCCGACGCGGCGGGTCAGCCTCGCCTTCACCGGGGACACCGACGTCTGTCAGGGCATGAGCGACATGGCCCGGGGAGTGGACCTTCTCCTGGCTGAGGCGGCCTTCGTCGAGGGCCGCGACACGGTGGGTGGGATGCACATGACCGGCCTGCGCGCCGGGGAGCTGGCCGCCCAGAGCGGTGCCGGTCACCTGGTCCTCACCCACATCCAGCCCTGGACGGATCCGGCCGTGCCGCTCAAGGAAGCCGCATCGGTCTACTCAGGTCCGTTGGAGGCGGCGACGGCGGACGCTGTCTGGGAGCTGTGAGCCCTGACGGGCAGGAGCGTCCCGCTGGACAGCGGACGATCTCCTTCACCCCGGCCCTTCCCGACGGGGTCGACTGCCCCTGGATCCGGGAGCGCAGGACTCGCTGGTGGCTGGTGGTGCCTGCGGACCTGGCCGCCGTGGTGCTCGTGGCCCTGTTCGGTGCCGCCTCCACGCATACGTTGGGCCGGGTTGTCACCCCGGTGTGGCAGGCGGTTGTGGCAGTAGTTGTCGCATGGGCGGCCACCTGGTGCCTTCGACGCCGTCGCCCCGACCACCTGGAGATGGCGCTGCCCGAGGGACTCATCGTCGTAGGTCTGACCTGGGTGGCCTGGACCGTGCTGCGCGAGCTGACGCAGGGCGCGCTCAACGATGTCTCGGCCAGCGCCTCCTGGGGGCTGATGACCGGCACCTTCCTCCTGGTGTTCCTGGGAGGATGGCGATGGCTTTACGGCTACGTGCGTGCCCACGACTCCCTGGTTCCTAAGCCCGTGGCGCGTCGTCTTGCCGAGCAGGAGCGGGACGGGGACTAGCCTCGTCAGGGGAGGCCTCTCGACTCCTCCCGGCGTCAGGGCACTGTCTTTACGGGATGGCAACCTGCCCGTTCGTACCTTGGCGCCATGCACCACTCCGCCAAGCAGCGTCGATCGCCTCGGTGGATCGGTGCCCTGATCACCGTCTCCCTCATCGTGGCAGGAGCAGTGGGCGGGTCCGTCGTCTACGCGCACAGGCACGAGGGGCGAGCTCCACGCGGAACCACACTCATGGGGCAGGACGTGTCCGGAATGGACCGGCAGACCTTGACCGCGCTCGTGTCGCAGAGGACCGCATTAGTCTCACTGACGCTGGTCGTTGACGGAACCTCCACCACCGTTCCGCTCTCCCAGGTCGCCCGGATCGACACCCGGGCGACCGTGGAGGCCGCCGTGTCCGGATCGGGGTCGCCGATGACTCTCTTGCGCGGCACCCTCAGGAAACGGGAGGTGACGGTGCGCTACACGATCGACAAGGATGCTCGTGCCGCGCTGGTGTCACGGCTGAGCGGCACACTGCGCGATCACGTCGTCGAGCCGACAGTGACCTGGAATGACGGCAGCGGCGGCTTCACCGCCTCTCCCGGAAGATCAGGTGACGCCATCGACCCCGGTGATCTTGACTCGGCTGTCAATGCCGCTGCACGCAAGCTGTCGGACCATGTCGCGCCGGTGTCGATCCGCAGGACCGAGCCCACGGTGAGTCTCCAGGAGGCGAACTCGGTCGCACGATCGGCAACCGCGCTGCTGGACGCCGAGCTCTCAGTGACGGTCGACGGCACGGCGCACACGGCCACCAAGGATCAGAAGGCCTCGTGGATCGACTTCCCCGCCAAGGACAGCCGCATCGTGCCGACGGTCTCGCAGGAGAAGGTCAAGGCCTGGGTGTCCTCGCTGACCAAGGAGGCGGAGCGGGATCCGGTCAACGCCATCAATGACGTCGACTCAGCCGGCACGGTGCTCCAGCTCGCCCGTCCGGGCAAGTCCGGCAGAAAGGCCAGCAACATCGAGCCGGTGACGACAGCGCTCGTCCAGGGGCTCGGTCAGGACAGGAGCGTCAGCCAGGAGATCAGCTGGAACGAGGTGCCTCACTCCACTGAGAACCGGGTGGTGCCCAGCGGGCCGGAGCGCTTCGCCTACCAGGCCAGGGCGGGGGAGAAGTGGGTCGATGTCAACCTCACCGACTCAACGCTGACCGCCTACGAGGGTCAGGAGGTGGTCTACGGGCCGATCCTCATCAACCACGGTGGCGTCGGGCACGAGACCGTGACCGGCACCTACAAGATCTATCTGCGCTACCAGGCGCAGGACATGGGCTGCACTCCCGAGTGGCCCTATTGCGAGCGAGGCGTTCCGTGGGTGAGCTACTGGCACAAGAGCTACGCCCTCCACGGTGCCCCGTGGGTCAAGGAGTTCGGCATCGGCACGGACGAGTCCTCGCACGGCTGCATCAATATCCCGGTGGCGGACGCTCAGAGGATCTGGCAGTGGTCCGAGATCGGTACTACTGTGGTGACGCACTACTGACAGCGCGTTCGGGGCTCACCTGGTCAGGACGTCGGCCAGGACCGGTGCAAGGGCACGGAAGGCCTGTCCCCGGTGGGAGATGGCGTGCTTCTCCTCAGGCGTCATCTGGGCGGTGGTGCGGTCACGTCCACCAGGCTCATCCTCCTGGAGGGGGACGAAGATCGGGTCGTATCCGAAGCCTCCCTCTCCCCGAGGGGAATGGACCAGGCGCCCCTCCATGGAGCGCTCGATGGTGGTGACCTGTTCCGGTGCCCTGCCGGTGGTCGGATGAACCAGGACCGCGGCGCAGGTGAAGCGCGCCGTGCGATGCGGATCGGCGACGTCGGCCAGCTGGTCCAGAAGCAGCTGGAGGTTCGCCTCATCGTCCCCGTGTCGGCCGCTCCAGCGCGCCGAGAAGATCCCCGGTGCTCCTCCCAGTACATCAACGCACAGACCCGAGTCGTCGGCCACCGCCGGCAGACCCGTGGTCCGGGCCAGGGCGCGGGCCTTGATCAGAGCGTTGCCGGCGAAGGACAGGCCGTCCTCCACCGGCTCGGTCACCTCGAGCGAGGCGGCCGAGATGATGGAGCCGGGATCCAGCCCGGGCACGAGCGGCTCCAGGATCTGCCGCAGCTCGGCCAGCTTACCGGCGTTGTGGGTGGCCAGGACGAGACGGGCGCCGTCGGGCACCTGGACCCGGTCCGTGAGTCGGGGAGCGCCGTCGGCGTCTGAAGAGGCACTCACGGATCAGACCTCCGCGCACTCGGATGAGGACTGGGATGAGGACACGGTGAAGGGCTCGCCGTTGGGACCGGCCAGGGCTCGGTGCTGGAGTGCTGCCAGCCGGCTGTTGCCGGCAGCGGCCAGGTCGAGCAGTGCTCCCAGCTCGGAGCGGTCGAAGGGGGCGTGCTCGGCGGTGCCCTGGACCTCGATGAACCGGCCGTCCCCGGTCTGGACGACGTTCATGTCGGTCTGGGCACGCACGTCCTCCTCGTAGGGCAGGTCGAGGCAGGGCACGCCGTCGATGATTCCGACCGAGATCGCGGACAGGGAGTCGGACAGCACCGGCTTGCCGGAGCGGGCCTTGATGAGTCCCCGCTCGGTGCCCCAGGCGACGGCGTCGGCCAGGGCCACGTAGGCGCCGGTGATCGCCGCGGTGCGGGTACCACCGTCAGCCTGCAGGACGTCGCAGTCAAGCGCGATCGTGTTCTCACCCAGAGCGGACACATCGATGATGCCGCGCAGGCTGCGGCCGATGAGGCGGGAGATCTCGTGGGTGCGGCCCCCGACCTTGCCGCGCACGGACTCACGGCCGGAGCGCTCGGAGCCCGCCCGCGGCAGCATCGCGTACTCGGCGGTCACCCAGCCCTCGCCGCTGCCCTTGCGCCAGCGCGGAACCCCCTCGGTGAAGGAGGCGGCGCACAGGACACGGGTGCGTCCGAATGTCACGAGGACCGATCCCTCGGCGTGGTCGAGCCAGTGGCGGGTCATGGTCACAGGGCGCAGCTCGTCGACGGAGCGGCCGTCCTTGCGGGTGAACGGGGCAGTTGTCATGGGCTCAGGCTACCCGGCGGTCGCCCGGCCTCGGAGCCGGCTCGGTACCTCGGGATGCCGACGGCTGTAGTCCGAGGCCGGGCTCAGGCTGTAGCGTTCGGTACGGCATCTGTTCCGGTCCGGAGCCCACGGAG
>ERZ772766.1237-NODE-1237-length-13946-cov-2.818012_pt1 | contig 13946 bp, 11 predicted proteins | sample MGYA00511379_ERZ772766 | MGnify/ENA primary metagenome ERZ772766 (study PRJEB29015, sample SAMEA2737895) | human oral metagenome | biome: human oral; feature: human-associated habitat; material: dental | place: China | collected 2116 ...
CAACATCATCACAGGCGATAAGTAAATCAAGAACTTCATATTAGGCATACCAGGTTGTTGTGGCTGTACCGTCTGTGCCATTGTCATCATTGAGTAAATAAAAATAGCTACTGAAGCCAATAGCGGGAACAGACTCACGTGGCTGCCATAAAAAGGAATTGAGAAAGGCAATTCAAATATCGCATCGTATGACGAAAGGTCTTCTGCCCATAAGAAACTCTTTTGGCGAAGCCCAAATTCGGTAGGGAAAAAGTTGAAGAGGGCTAAGAACACCGGCAACTGCAAGAGGGCAGGAATACAGCCACTCATAGGGTTTACACCTGCTTTGCTGTAGAGTGCCATTGTTTCTTGTTGGCGTTTCATAGGCTCTTCGTATTTCTTGTTAATCTCTTCTATCTCAGGGCGTAGCACCTTCATCTTAGCTTGCGATACATACGATTTGTACACTATAGGCGATAGCAATAAGCGCACTATAATAGTCATTAGTATAATTACCAAACCTACTGAAAAATAGTTAGCAAGGAAGTTGTACAGCGGTATAAAGAGCCACTTGTTCAACCAACCAAAGATACCCCATCCTAAAGGAATGAGTTCAGTAAGCTCATATTTGTCATTGTACTGTTTTAGCACATTGTAGTCACTAGGACCAAAATAAAAGTGCAACGATTCGCTTAGCTCACCACCTTTAGTCTTGAGCGGAAAAGTACTTTTAAGGTTTTTAGTGTATTTCACATCTTTGCTCTCTTCATTAGCGATGTTATACGACAAAAAGTCGCCGTTAGCAAAAGCGCTGTCCGAAATGAGCACCGAAGTAAATAGGTGTTGTTTATAGGCTACCCAGCTCACTTGCTCTTCTTTAGTACCGCTATTACCTCCTTGGCTCATACGGTTTATTTTGTCGTCAGCATACCTAATAGCCGATTGGGTATAGCGGTTTTCGTACGTTACGCTCTTTTCCATACGGCGTGCTTTGAGTCCCCATACTAACTCTATAGGATTTTGACTGTTTAGCACTCCCGAAAGCCCCTGACTGCGCACCGCTACATCTACCATATAGCCTTCTGCTGGCAGCGTATACACGTATTCTAAATAGCTATTCTCACCTGTTTTGACCTTCATCGAAAGAAGCTGCTTGCCGTCTTTTTGACTTAGTGAAGGCTCAAAATACAACTGTTGGGTATTGAGCTCTTGCCCTTGAGTAGTTTTAAAATTGAGAGCAAAAATAGCGTTTTTATCCTTTATCAGGTATACTGGCATCGACTCATAAGTCTTAAATTGCTTAAGCAATACCTCTTTTAGGTCACCACCTTTATTGTTGATAGTCAGCTTTACATCTTTATTCTCAATTACTGTCACCCCGTCTTTAGCGGTTGGCTGAGCGTTGCTATAAGCAAAAGCTCCTAAGTCAGCGGTAGCAGCAGTAGCAGTATTATTTTGTGGGTTATTAGCTTTAGCGGCTTGTTCTTGTTCAGCTTTGCGTTTTGCTAACTCTTCTTGGGTAGGGCGATTGTTATTCATTACCCATAGCAGCAAAATAAATATAAGCACAAAGCCTATGATGCTTTTCAGGTCAAACTTTTTTTCTTCCATATAAATATAATAATTATCGTTTTTTAGTTCTTTTTCAGTTTATTGTCTAAGGCAGCTTTTACAAAAGCAATAAAGAGCGGATGCGGATTGGCTACCGTACTCTTGTACTCTGGGTGGTACTGTACCCCTACAAACCAAGGGTGAGTAGGCAGTTCTACCACTTCCACTAAGCCCGTATCAGGGTTTACCCCTGTGCATTGTAGTCCCGCTTTTTCTAAGGTCTCGCGATAGTCGCTGTTAAACTCATAGCGATGGCGGTGGCGTTCCGAAATCTGTTCTTTGCCATATGCTTCATATATCTTGCTACCTTTGGCCAACTCACAAGCCCAAGCACCTAAGCGCATTGTACCTCCTTTGTGGGTAATCTGCTTCTGACTTTCCATTAGGCTAATCACAGGGTAAGGCGTATGCTCGTCCATTTCAGTAGAGTTAGCTCCTTTAAGTCCTGCTACGTGGCGGGCAAACTCTATTACTGCCATTTGCATACCCAAGCAGATACCTAAGAAAGGTATATTGTGTTCACGTACGTACTCTATAGCTTTTATTTTGCCTTCTATACCGCGCCCTCCAAAACCTGGCGCTACTAATACAGCGTCTAAATGCCCTAATTTAGCTTCTATATTTTCCTCGTTGATATGTTCAGAGTGAATGCTTTCCACATCCACACGCACCTCATTGGCGGCTCCCGAATGTATAAACGCCTCTAAGATTGATTTATACGAATCTTGCAACTCCACATATTTACCCACCAAACCTATTTTCACGCGGTGTTTAGGGTTTTTATATCGTTGCAAGAAAGCGTTCCATTGGGTCAAATCTGGGTCGTTTTTATAAGGAAGGTCTAACTTCTTAAGGGCTACCTTATCAAGCCCTTCTAAGAGCATTCGGTTAGGCACATCGTAAATGGTCGAAACGTCTATCGACTGTATTACCGCCTCGCGTTTTACGTTGCAGAAGAGGGCTAATTTATAGCGAAGGTCATCAGAAAGTTCGTGTTCAGTACGGCATACCAATATATCGGCTTGTATACCACTTTCCATCAGCATTTTTACGCTGTGCTGAGTAGGTTTTGTTTTAAGCTCACCAGCGGCAGCCAGATATGGCACTAATGTAAGGTGAATAACTATACCGTTATGCTCTCCCAAATCCCATAATAGTTGGCGTACCGACTCTATATAAGGTAGCGATTCTATATCGCCTACAGTCCCACCTATCTCGGTGATAACAATATCGTACTCACCTGTTTTGCCTAATATCTGTATGCGTTCTTTTATTTCGTTGGTGATATGGGGTACTACTTGTACAGTTTTACCGAGAAACTCGCCTCGTCTTTCTTTTTCTATTACACTTTGGTAGATACGTCCTGTAGTTACGTTGTTAGCCTGCGAAGTATGCACGTTTAGGAAACGCTCATAGTGTCCTAAGTCAAGGTCGGTTTCGGCGCCGTCTTCAGTCACGAAGCACTCGCCGTGTTCGTAAGGGTTCAGAGTCCCCGGGTCTACATTTATATAAGGGTCAAACTTCTGAATAGTAACCCTATAGCCACGAGCCTGCAATAGTTTAGCCAGTGAGGCTGCGATAATACCTTTGCCTAAAGAAGACGTAACGCCTCCTGTTACAAATATATATTTAGTTGCCATTTCATTTATTTTGCCGCAAAATTACGAATAAAAAGCAAAACTACAAAAAATAATATCATTAACTCTTCGTTCGCCTATTCTTTCTCCCCATAATCCCCTTAATCTCACCTGCTCCACTCGTCCCACCTGTCCCACCCGTCCCACATCTCTGCCCGTGCGGCTCGCACTCTCATTTGCTAAATTCTTAATATTTTTCACTTTTTGCATAAAATACTGCAATTATATCTTCAGTACAGAAATGATATATAATAGATATAGGAAGAATACAGGAAGCCCCAACAAAACTTATTATCAAATCCGCAACAAAAACAGCAAAATATTGCGAATAACGCAATTAGCAGTTCCCTTCTGCCAAATCGCTAAATTGGTAAATCGGCAAATCAAGTTATTTTTTTTAGCTAAAACTTGCTAATATCAACTTTTTCTTCTATTTTTGCGGCAAATTATTAATTCGAGAAATGAAAGTAGCTGTTGTAATGGGGAGCAAAAGCGACTTGCCCGTGATGCAAGAGGCAGTCGATATACTCCGTTCTTTCGGCATAGAAACCGTGGTTGATATAGTATCAGCACACCGCACTCCTGAAAAACTAATGGATTTTGGCACCAATGCGCATCGCAGAGGCTTCAATGTCATTGTCGCAGGGGCTGGGGGTGCTGCTCACTTACCTGGTATGCTTGCCGCTATGTCGCCTCTGCCTGTCATAGGCGTGCCTGTAAAAAGTAGTAATTCTATAGATGGTTGGGACTCTATTCTCTCTATATTGCAGATGCCCAGCGGGGTGCCTGTAGCTACCGTTGCCCTCAATGGGGCTAAAAATGCAGGTATTTTGGCAGCACAAATATTAGCCAGTCAGCAGCCTGCTTTACTCGATAAAATTATCAATTACAAAGAAAGTTTAAAACAAGCCGTACTAACTGCTGCGGCAACTCTTAACAATGAATAATAACACCTTTCAGGGCGCACGCCTACTGATATTAGACTTCGGCTCTCAATATACCCAGCTAATAGCCAGACGAGTAAGAGAGCTTAATGTGTATTGCGAAATACACCCTTTCAACCACTTGCCTGAGGACATTGATAGCTTTGCTGCTGTCATTCTTTCAGGCTCTCCTTATTCAGTGCGCAGTGCCGAAGCCTTACACCCCGACTTATCGGCTATCAAGGGCAAAAAACCGCTTTTAGCCGTTTGCTACGGGGCACAATACTTAGCACACTTTGGGGGTGGCGAGGTAGCTCCTTCTAACATCAGAGAGTACGGGCGCGCTCACCTATCGTATATCAACCCAACTAACGACCCTCTATTCGAGGGCATCAGTCAGGGCAGCCAAGTGTGGATGAGCCACAGCGATACTATCAAGCAGCTACCCGAAAGAGGTATATGCTTAGCCAGCACTGCCGATGTAGCCAATGCTGCCTACCGCATAGAGGGCGAAGACACTTACGCTATACAGTTCCACCCCGAGGTATCGCACTCGGTCGATGGCACTAAACTGCTAAGCAACTTCCTATTCAAAATAGCACACATCACCCCTAATTGGACACCTGATAATTTTGTAGAAATGACCATTGCCAACCTCAAAGAGCAGGTAGGGAGTGAAAAAGTAATATTAGGCCTTTCAGGAGGGGTAGACTCCACTGTAGCTGCTGTATTGTTGCACAAAGCTATCGGTAGTCAGCTACACTGCATATTCGTCAATAACGGATTGTTGCGCAAAAACGAGTTTGCTAACGTACTCAAGCAGTACGAGGGTATGGGCTTAAATGTAAAAGGAGTAGATGCTTCCGAGCGTTTCCTCTCTGCGTTAGCAGGCAAAACCGACCCTGAAGAAAAGCGCAAAACTATAGGACGTGTATTTATAGAGGTGTTTGACGATGAAGCTCATAAGATAACCGATGCTAAATGGTTAGGGCAAGGTACTATCTACCCCGATGTGATTGAATCTCTATCTGTAAAAGGCCCTTCAGCTACTATCAAATCGCATCACAATGTAGGTGGGCTGCCCGACTATATGAAGCTAAAGATAGTAGAACCTTTGCGAATGCTCTTCAAAGACGAAGTACGCCGCGTAGGACGCACCTTAGGCATCGACCCCGAACTATTAGGCAGACATCCTTTCCCTGGTCCTGGGTTAGCTATACGCATATTGGGCGACATCACCCCCGAAAAAGTAGCTGTCCTACAAGAGGTAGATGCTATTTTTATTGACGCCCTCAAAGAGGAAAAATTATATGATAAAGTATGGCAAGCAGGCGCTATATTACTTCCTATCAATAGCGTAGGGGTAATGGGCGATGAGCGTACCTACGAAAAAGTAGTGGCTCTCCGTGCTGTAGAAAGCGTAGATGGTATGACTGCCGACTGGGTAGACCTACCTTACAAGTTCTTGCAAAAAGTATCTAATACTATTATTAATAAGGTGAAAGGCGTAAACCGCGTGGTGTACGACATCAGCTCTAAACCGCCTGCCACTATAGAATGGGAATAACATTTTATAATTTATATTTCAAAATTCATAATTCATAATTATCTAATTATCACTATGAAACGTTTTTTAACACTAACCACCCTACTGTGCTGCGCCTTTAGTTATAGTTATGCTCAAACCAAGCATACGGCCAGCAATTATGAGAGCATCGAAAATGTAGCTAAAACCTACCGTTTTTCGCCTGCTGACATTTTAAAACTCAATCCTGGCGTAAAAGATGGTATACAGAAAGGTACTACTATCAACATTCCAGTTAGCAAAGTGAAACACTACAGCACCCAGCGTCCTGTAGGGTTCACCTCACACGTGGTACAACCTAAAGAAACTTTCTTTGGTTTATCACAAAAATACCACATCACAATTGACGATCTAAAGCGCTATAACTTAGAGCTTTACTCTCGTGAGCTAATGGAAAATGAGCGCATAACTATTCCTTTGTTTAATAAGACCCCCGAAATGGTACAAAAAGGTGTTCAGGGTCAAAAGCGCTATGTGGTTAAACCGCAAGAAACACTGTGGAAAATAGCTAAAAACCACAATGTAAGTGTAGAAGAATTAGAGCGCATCAACAAGAAAGAGAAAGGCTTCAACCCTAACAACCTAAAAGAAGGTCAAGAGATATGGGTACCTGCCTCAGCCGTAGATAGCTCAGAGCCTACTCCAAGTACTACCGAAAACAGCAATAAAGATTTGGTGCTTTACTTCGTAGAAAAAGGAGAAGGCTTCTACAGTTTAGAGCGCAAATTTGGGCTTTCAGAGGCTGAGCTTATCAAGTTAAACCCTACGCTAAAAGATGGTCTAAAAACAGATGCTCAAATATGGATACCAAAGGAAAATTACGACCGTTATAAGAGTAGCGCTTTCACTATGACGAACTATAGTTTTGAGAACTCTAACAGCACATTGCGTTCTGCCTCATCACCTGCTAATGTCAAAGAGATTTCGTACATTTTGCCTTTCAAAGTATCAGATATCAGTGGTAGTGACAAGAACCAAGCGCTAAAAGCACGCCTTAGCGATAACAAAATTACCCCTGTAGCAACTGATTTCTATTCAGGAGCGCTAATAGCTTTAGACTCACTACAGAAAATGGGTTACAAATTCAAAGTAAATGTATTCGATAGCGAAGGCGACCTAAAGAAAATAGCTAACAATCCTAGTGTACAGAGCTCACAATTGGTGATAGGCCCTTTCACTACCAAATCATTTAATGCCTTGGCTGGCTTGCTAAACAATAGCAATACCGCGCTACTAGCTCCTTTAGCTAATAAAAATATTGCCCTAAACTCCAATGTATACCAAACGCTTCCTAGCGATGAGGCACTACAAGGGCAGATGATAAACTATCTAAACAAAACGTATTCTGATGAGAATATAATTATATTGGCTGACAGCAAAAACGCTACCCTACGCGAGAAGTTAGAGCGTACTTTTCCTAATGCTAAGGTAGTAACCGAAATGTCAGCTAATGGTTTTGCCAATGCGCTCAACTATAGCAAAGAGAACGTGGTAGTACTACAGTCTAATGATATAGGCTATGTATCTTTAGCAGTACGACTACTGCACAACGCTCTAAAGGTAAAAAAGAACAATGTGGCTCCTAAAATAACACTTACCACTTTAGAGCGCGGTTCTGTTTTCGATTCTACTAGCCTGTCTAACAATCAACTATCTGACCTACACTTCACCTACCCAACGGTGAATAAATATGCTAATGGCAGCGACACTTTCTCATCTCGCTACCTAAAAACCTATGGTATACTACCTAATAAATACGCTATCAGAGGCTTCGACCTAACTATGGACGCGGTATTGCGCTTAGGTGTTTCAGGCAGTTTCAGCAGTGCAAGTACACGTATAGGCGAAACTTCATTCTTAGAAAACAAGTTCGCTTACTTTAAGAATGCCTACAAAGGCGGTGGTTTCGAAAACCAAGGCGTGTATATAGTACAGTACGACAATATGGAAATAAAACAGGTATTATGAACGTAAGTATTCATCAAAGTTGGAAAGAGGTTTTGCAAGAAGAGTTTAGCAAGCCTTATTTTGAGCAGTTAGTACTGTTCGTAAAACGTGAATACTCAGAAAATATTTGTTACCCTAAGGGGCAACAAATATTTTCTGCTTTTAACCATTGTCCGCTACCAGAGGTAAAAGTAGTGATTATTGGTCAAGATCCTTATCACGGAGAAGGGCAAGCCAACGGATTGTGCTTCTCTGTGCACGATGGTATTCCGCACCCTCCCTCATTGGTCAATATTTTCAGAGAGCTCAACACCGATTTGGGTGTCCCCTACCCTCTTAGCGGCAACTTAGAGCGTTGGGCTTCACAAGGAGTGTTACTGCTCAATGCTACCCTTACCGTAAGGGCTAATAGTGCTGGCAGTCACCAAAAACAAGGGTGGGAGACCTTTACTGATGCGGTGATAAAAGCGGTATCAGCACATTGCAACCACGTAGTATTTATGCTTTGGGGGGGCTATGCTAAAGAAAAAGCTAAACTTATAGACCCTACTAAGCATTGTATATTAACAGCAGGGCACCCTTCGCCCCTAAGTGCTAATCGCGGCTACTGGTTTGGCAATAAACATTTTAGCCAAGCTAATGCCTACCTAAAAGCTAATGGCAAAAACGAGATTATCTGGTAATTCACTAATTAACTATTTTACTAATTATGATGCTTCCTTTCCTTGGATTTTTACTTTTTGTATTATTGCTACTGATGGGCTTTTGGCTACTAGCTTTCTTATTAGTAGTGCTGCCTTATTGGTGGATTGGCAATTTATTAGAGAAAAAGAGATAACCTTTTTAAACATCATTTAAAAACTATATGAAATGGCTTTTATCCCTGCCTATCATTAGGCATCTGATTCAGTTTTTAAAGAGCATTCCACTGTCTAAGAATGCCTTTTCGCTGTATGACTTGCTCGAACTGTACATTTCCGGACTTATCAAAGGGACGCTTACCCATAGGGCAAGTGCCATTGCCTATAGCTTTTTCTTAGCCATCTTTCCTTTTCTGCTGTTTATCCTCAACCTTATCCCCTATATCCCTATCGACCACTTTCAGGTAGATTTCTGGGTCTTTATAGACGGACTTCTTCCCCCTGGTACCCATCAGTTTTTCTCAGACATCTTTTTTGATATAGCCGAAAAAAGGCGCGGCAGCTTGCTATCGTCAGTTTTCTTTCTCTCTATCTTTCTGATGACCAATGGTATTATGGCTATCTTTGGCGGGTTTGAGTTCTCTTATCACATACAGCTAACTCGTACCTATGTCAAACAGTACCTATATGCCCTAATGGTGGCTATTATCTTATCTCTATTAGTGCTCTTTGTAGTGATTACCTTTATGGGGTACGAAATCTATTTAGTGCCTTACTTAGAAGAAATAAACTTCCTGACCGACAACGAAACCCTACTAAAAATATCAAAATTAGGCTTTGTAGCTGTGATGACCTACATTGCTACCTCTATTTTATTCTATTTTGGTACTATAGAAGGGCGAGAAAGCAAGTTTTTCTCAGTAGGTTCTACTTTTACTACAATTCTTTTTGGGGTTACTACCTATCTTTTTGGTATTTATATCGAAAACTTCTCCCAATACAACCAATTATACGGCTCAATAGGGGCATTACTTATCTTTTTACTCTATATTTGGATAAACTCCAATATTCTTTTGCTCGGTTTTGAGCTGAATGCTACCCTACTGAAACTAAAGAAAAACTAAAGTATCCTCTGAATTGATGTATTTCGTAGATGTCATATTGCCCCTTTCGCTCAGTAAGCTCTATACCTACCGTATCAATGAGCAAGAAGCACATTTCCTCAAAAAGGGAATGCGCATAGCGGTACCTTTTGGCAAAACGAAAGTCTATACCGCTATCGCATACGAAATACATACTAACGAACCCGTATACGAAACTAAAGACATAGCTTATATATTAGACGAGACCCCTATAGTAACCGAGCGACAACTCGCCCTCTGGCAGTGGATAGCCCAATACTATATGTGCACCTTGGGCGAGGTGATGAAAGCCGCTCTACCTACTGCTTTTATATTAGAAAGTGAAACCATCATAGAAATAGACGAAAAAGAGATGGACAGCCAGCTTTTTAGCGATGACGAATGGCAAGTATACGAAGCGCTGCATTATAAAACAGCTCTAACAGGCAGCGAGGTAAGCCGTATAATTCCTAAGAAAAAGACGCTAAAAGTACTAAAGAGTTTAGTAGAAAAAGGAGCAGCAAGAGTTTCCGAAAAGATTTTTGAAAAGTACGTACCCAAGCTCATCAAGTACGTGCGATTAGCTCCTGCTTATCAAACAGAAGCGGGACTAAAAGAAGCCTTAACAATATTAGGGCGAGCTCAGAAGCAAAAACAGTTGATTATGGCGTATTTCACCCATATCAACAAAGAAAAAACACCTCTAAAAGCCGATACACTTATAGAAATAGCCAAAGTATCTGCTCCGATACTCAAAGCAGTTGTCGAAAAAGGCATTTTTGAGGAATATTACCTACAAAAAGACCGTGTGAGTTTTGCTGATGATGAAACTTCAACAGAAAGAAAACTTACAACCGCACAACAGGAAACCCTCGCTTCTTTAAAACAACAATTTACTGAAAAGAAAACCGTTTTGCTACAAGGCGTGCCTGCTTCTGGCAAGACAGAACTCTACATAAGCCTGATAAAAGAATGCTTAGAGAGAGGGCAACAAGCACTATACCTACTGCCCGAAATAGGACTAACAGTCCACCTAATCAATCGATTAAAAAAGCACTTTGGGCAACATCTTTCAGTATACCACTCTAAATACAGCACCAATGAGCGAATCGAGGTGTGGAACAATGTGTTGCACAACCACCCTAAAGCGCAGGTAGTGGTTGGGGTACGCTCATCGGTATACCTGCCTTTTCAAAATTTGGGGTTAGTGGTGATAGATGAAGAGCACGATAGTTCTTATCGGCAGTTCGACCCAGCACCACGCCTACAAGCCCGCGACACCGCTATTATGCTATCAAGCTCTTTCGGAGCGCATACCCTGCTGGGGAGTGCAACTCCTTCGGTAGAAAGTATGTATAACGTAAAGCAACAAAAATATGGTTTCGCTTATTTGGGCGAACGGTATGCTAACTATATGCCGCCTCTTATCGAAATCATCGACCTAAAGGACAAGCAACATCGCAAACAAATGACAGGGCATTTCTCCGATGCGCTGATAAAAGCTATAGAGCAAACGTTGAGCGAAGGGCGACAAGTGTTGCTCTATCAAAACAGACGAGGCTATGCGCCTATAGTACAGTGTACTCATTGCGGCACCGTACCCCAATGTCCTCACTGCGATGTAAGTCTGACCTTTCACCAAGGCAGTCAGCAGTTGCGCTGCCACTACTGTGGTTATAGCATACCGATGTACAAAACGTGTGTAGCCTGCGGAAGTATTGATTTGAAGACCAAAGGCGTAGGCACAGAGCAAATCAGCAAAGAGTTATCAGAACTATTCCCCAACGCTCGCACCGATCGTATGGATCAAGATACCACCAATGGCAAATATGGTTATGAGAAAATACTATCAGATTTTGAACAGCAAGAAACCCAAATTCTGGTAGGTACCCAAATGATTACCAAAGGCTTAGACTTTACCAATGTGGGCTTAGTAGGGGTTATGAATGCCGATGCTGCTATCCACTCCCCCGACTATAGGGCGTATGAGCGGAGTTTTCAACTGCTGATGCAAGTATCAGGGCGGGCAGGACGCAGTGCCCAACAAGGGCGCGTGCTTATCCAGACCTATAATCCACAGCATCCGGTACTACTACAGGTATTGCGCAGCGACTTCAGAGGGCTCTACCAACACCAAATAGAGGAACGAACTGCTTTTGGCTATCCACCGTTAATACAAATGATAAAAATCACACTTAGGCATACTGACTTCAACCGCGTAAGCGAAGGAGCCGATTGGTTTGCCAAAGCCCTAAGAGAGAAGATAGTACAAGAAGGCGTAAGCGTTTTAGGCCCCGAATTTCCTACTATACCGCGCATTCGCAATGAATATATAAAAGAAATATTAGTAAAAATTGATGCTCAAAAAGCCTCTATACGACAGCTAAAAACGCTAATCTTGCGCACAGAAGTTTCGCTACAGTCCATAGGTAGTTTTAGAGCGATAAGAACGAGTTACTTGGTGTAAGAAGTGAATATTTTACTAATGATTAATTGCTAATTGTCAATATTTTATTACTTTTGCAAACGTGATGAATATGAAGATTTTAGATACACCCTACGGGATATGCCATTTAAGTGTAGTGCCCGTGCGCTTAGCTCCTGATGAAGGGGCTGAAATGGTAACGCAATTGCTCTTTGGCGAGCTGCTACAAGTGCTAGAGAAACACAACAGCTGGAGTTATATACGGCTACTCTTTGACAACACTGAAGGATGGGTAGATAACAACCAAATTACCGAAATATCGGATAAAGACTACCGCAAGTCGCTAAAAAAGAAAGACAAATACGCTCATAAATGGCTTACAAATCTCCGCCTAAAGACCGGAGATGACCTTTTTCTGCACATTCCCAAAGGGGCTACCTTTTCACATAACCATCTGTTGCACACTTCTCAGTCTACTCAGCGACCATCAAATAAGGGCGTGGTCGCTACTGCTTTAGAGTATCTAAATGCTCCCTACTTATCAGGTGGCAAAACACCTTTTGGCATAGACGCTTCCGGATTAGTGCAAATGGTGTTCAAATTAAACGGCATACATCTACCTCGCACTGCCGACCGACAGGCGCTTTGCGGAAGTGCTATCAGCTTTATAGAAGAGAGTCAAGCCGGCGACTTAGCTTTCTTTGATGATGATGAAGGCAATATTATACACGTAGGCATATTGTTGGGCGACAATAAAATCATTCATTCATACGGCAAAGTACGGATAGATCGCTTAGACCACATCGGTATTTTCAACAGCGAACTGCGCAATTATACTCACCAACTCAGAACAATGCGCACAATGGTATCTGAAAAACTAACGACTAAAGGCTAAAGACTAACAACTAATAATCAAACAAATGAAAATAGCACTTCTTGGTTATGGCAAAATGGGCAAAACTATCGAGCAGATAGCCCTTAAAAGAGGACACGACATTGTACTCAAAATAGATGACAACCACACTGATTACGACATCACTCAGGCTGATGTTGCCATAGAGTTTAGCACTCCTAACAGCGCTTTTGCTAATATCAGCAACTGTCTGCACCACCGCGTACCCGTGGTAGCGGGCACTACTGGTTGGTTAGCTCATTATGATGAGGCGGTAGCCCTATGCAAAACTCACGATACGGCTTTCTTATACGCCTCAAACTTCAGTGTAGGAGTAAATATTTTCTTTGCTCTCAATCAAACTTTAGCCAAACTGATGGCCTCCTTAAATGATTACCACATTAGCATAGAGGAAATTCACCATACACAAAAATTAGATGCTCCCAGCGGAACCGCTATCACCCTTGCTGAAGGTATTATAGCCGAAACCGATAAGACCGCTTGGCAATTGGGTACTACTGCTGATGAAAACATTATACCAATAGAAGCCAAACGCATTGGCAATACCCCTGGTACCCATATAGTAACTTATAGCAGCGATATAGACACTATAGAGATAAAGCACACTGCCCACAATCGCAATGGTTTTGCCTTAGGAGCTGTAATAGCTGCCGAATGGCTACTCAACAAAAAAGGCACTTATTCTATGAAAGATGTTCTAAATCTAAAATAAATTTAAGCCTAACTACTTTCTAAAAAGAAAAAAGGCATTATCTTTGCAGTGCAAAATAACAACTTACAATTTTTATGTATAAAATCATTTTTTCGGATATAGATGGTACTCTGCTAAATGGAGACCGCACCCTCTCTGAAGCTACTATCAGGCAAGTGAAAAGACTGAAAAATACGATTCCTTTCATACTAGTATCTTCTCGGATGCCTGACCAAATGTACCACCTACAGAAGGATTTAGGCATAGAAGGGTTACCGATTATCGCTTATAACGGAGGATTGGTACTCAATGGCGAAAAGGTACTACATAGTGCACTTATCCCCTACCCTGTACTAAAGGAAATTGTTACTATTAATGAAGAAAAGTTTGGAGGAGAAATACATATAAGCTTTTATCGCAATAATAAATGGTATGCCCCTCAATACGACCAATGGGCAAAGCGCGAAGAGAAC
>ERZ772766.1244-NODE-1244-length-13895-cov-34.704480_pt1 | contig 13895 bp, 7 predicted proteins | sample MGYA00511379_ERZ772766 | MGnify/ENA primary metagenome ERZ772766 (study PRJEB29015, sample SAMEA2737895) | human oral metagenome | biome: human oral; feature: human-associated habitat; material: dental | place: China | collected 2116 ...
AGATCGTCCGCGTCATGATCGTGGACGACCACGAGATCGTCCGTCGCGGCATCGCTGAGATCATTGACCGTGCCGACGGGCTCGATGTTGTTGCCGAGGCGGGCTCCCGGGCGGAGGCGGTGCGCCGGGCCGAGCTGGTCCGTCCCGACGTCATCCTCGTGGACCTCCAGCTGCCCGACGGCACGGGCATCGAGCTCATGCAGGAGCTGCGCGACTCCGTGCCCCAGGCCCTGCCGATCGTGCTGACCTCCTTCGACGACGATGACGCCCTGGCCGAGGCGCTGGCCGCCGGGGCCAGGGCCTATCTGCTCAAGACCGTCCACGGCGCCGAGATCAGCGATGTCGTGCGGGCGGTCGCCTCCGGTCGGGTCCTGCTCGACGAGCGCACCGTCACGCGCCGGCGGGCCGACCACGACGACCCCACCGCCGACCTGACCAATGCCGAGCGCAAGGTGCTCGACCTCATCGGCGACGGCCTGTCCAACCGGGAGATCGGTGAGCGCCTCGGTGTCGCCGAGAAGACGGTCAAGAACCACATCACCTCCCTGCTGGCCAAGATGGGCCTGCAGCGGCGCACCCAGGTCGCCGCCTGGGTCGCCGGGCAGCGCGCCTCGGGCTGGCGCAACGGCTGACCGGAGCGTCCCGCAGAGGACCCACCGCGGGCTGCGGCGCAGTCAGCGCAGCGCGCCGCCCACGTCCAGCGGCACCCGCCAGGTGAAGCAGGTACCGCGGCGCTCGCCGTCGGAGCGGGCCCTGGGGCCGATGACGAAGCCTCCGCCGTGGCGGCGGGCCCGCTCGGCCATATTGGCCGTCCCCGAACGTCGCTTCACCGACGGGTTCACCCCGACGCCGTCGTCGCGGCAGACGATCTCCACCACCGGCCTGCCCCGGAAGGGCTCGGCGTCGCCCGAGGCGTGGCCCTCGTCGTCCCCTGGCCCGCAGCACAGCTCCGAGCCCGGGAGCACGCCTTCGATCTTGACGTCCACCGTCACCGAGGAGGCATGGGCGTGGCGGGCCACGTTGCTCAGGCCCTCGCGCACCACGGCCACCATGTCATCGGCGATGTCCGGGCCCACGACGGCGTCGACCGAGGTGATGAGCCGGTCCTCCTCGTCGCGGTCCACCTGGGCCAGGCCCCGGCCGTCGACGCTCAGCAGCAGCGAGGGGGCGTAGCCCAGGGCGTTACGGGCAAGGGAGGCCTCCCGTCGCAGGCGCTCGACCACACCGACCTCCTCGTCGCGGTCACGCAGGGAGCGCACGATGGAACGGATCTGCCCCACTGAGTCGTCTACCGCCTCCAGAGCGGTGCTCAGCACGGAGCACACCACGTCCAGGTCCACCTCGGTGCCGGCGCTCTCATCGTTGTCCCGGGCTCTGGCCAGCCGCTCCCGGACCGCCGATATCTGCATGCCGGTGGCGAAGAGCTGCTGGATGGCCAGGTCGTGCAGGTCCCGGCCGATTCTGGCCCGCTCGTCCAGGAGCGTGGCCATCTCCTCGGCGTGCTGGGCGTCGGCCAGCTCGAAGGCCATCGTGGCCTGGCCCGCCACGAGCTCGGCGATCTCCAGGTCCTGGGCGGTGAACGGGGCCGCGCCGGGGGAGCGCAGCAGCAGCATGACGCCCACACCCCGCCCCCGGTGGATCATCGGGGCGTAGAGGGCCGGCCCGAACCGGGCCAGCTGGGGTACTAGGAGGTCGCCGTCCTGCCAGGCGTCCTCCAGGGAGGCCACGACCAGGCCGGTCTGGTGGGCCAGGGTGGTCAGGGCCCGGCCCTCGGACGGGAAGAAGGTGCCCACCAGCTCCCGGGCGTGCTCGCCGTCGGCGATCTCGCAGATCCAGCGATCCCCGATGCTGGGCAGGATGAGGGCGGCGGTGTCGGCATGGGCGACCTGGCGGACCCGGTGGGCGATGAGGGTCAGGGCGTCGTCCTCCTCGGCCCCGGAGAGCAGCAGCGTCGTCAGCTCCTGGGAGACGACCATCCACTGCTCGCGATCGCGGGCCTCTCGGTACAGGCGGGCGTTCTCCACTGCCACGGCCGCGGCCTGGGCGAGGGTCAGGACGGCGTCGGCGTCGGATCGGGTGAAGCCCCCGGGCTTGTCGCACAGGTAGAGGTGGCCGTAGACCTGCCCGTGCAGCCGCAGCGGGGCGGAGAGCAGGCTGCCGGTGTCCTCGTCCTCGATGGCGCCGGTGAAGGCCGAGGCCGGACCCAGGTCGTTGTCGATGACCAGGCCGGTCCCCTCGAGCCCACTGAGCAGGGCGTCCGCGGCTCTGCTCGGATCAGTGGCGGAGCTCGTGGCACCGGCCATCTGGGCGAGCTCATCAAGGGTCGCCGTGGGCACGCCGCTGCTCAGGCCGGTTCCGGTCCCTCCAGGGGCGGATCCGGCCTCGACGGCCTCAACATCCATGTCCGCGTGGCTGAGCACGGCGATAGTGCCCCAGGAGGCACCTGTGATGGAGCAGGCCGACTCCACCAGGCGGCGCAGCGCGTCAGGCACCCGCAGGGAGCTGGTGAGCCTCAGGGCCGCCTGGATGAGGGCGACGGTCGCCTGGTCCAGGCTCGGGTGGACGACCGCCGCCCGTGGGCCTCGGGTGGACACGAGCTGGTCGGCGTGGACGGCGTAGGCCAGACGCCCTGCCGGGGTGGTCTCCTCCGACGGCGGCGCCGCCGGTTCCCGGTCCTGGAGAGCGGGGCCGTCGGACTCCTGCGGATCGTCCTCGGGCACACCGGGAAATCGGGGGCCCTGCGGGGGCGTGTCTGCTGCGTGTCTCGTCTCGTGTGTCGTCATCGTGCTCAGCTCGTCCGGCTCACGTGGGACGTGTCGTCCTGTTGTCTGTCCTGGTCCTCCTGGGAGAGCGCCCACCGGTAGGCATCGGAGACGTTCTGGAGGCTGTCGTGGCTGCCCCTGTGCAGGATAGTCGCCGGCGCCTGCTCCGTGGTTGCCTGCGGGGGGCGTCCCATGACCAGGACCTCGTCGGCGTGCGCCAGAGCGCTCAGGCGGTGGGTGACCAGGAGCGTGCCGCGGCCTTGAGAGGCTCCCACCGTCAACAGGTCGGCTACGAGCCGGTCCGCGGTGGTGGCGTCGAGGTGCTCGCCGGGTTCATCCAGGAGCATGAGTGGGGCAGGAGCCGCCAGCGCCCGGGCCAGCAGAAGCCGACGTCGCTCCCCGCCCGATAGCGTTGCGGCGTCCGTCCCGATGATCGTGTCGACGCCATCGGGCAGCGCCTCGAGCCAGTCGCCCAGTCCGGCCCGCACCAGCAGCTCACTCGCCTCGGCGGGAGTGACGTCCCCACGCGCCACACGCAGGTTCTCCAGAACACTCGTGTGGAAGACATGCGCGTCCTCCGCGGTCAGACAGACTCGGGCCGCCGCCTCGGCACGGGCAACCTCCCACGGCGGGACGCCGTCGAGCGTCAGGCTGCCGCCCCGGGGCTCCAACAGCCCCGCCAGAGTGGCCAGCAGGGTCGATTTCCCGATCCCCGAGGGGCCCACGATCGCCACCCTGCTGCCGACCTGAAGGTCCAGGTCGATGCCGTCGGCCACGACCGGCCCACCTGGCCAGCCCACCGCCAGGTTCCTGGCCCGAAGCCACGGCCCCCGCTGCGAGGGGGCCGCTAGCTCCCGGGTGACCGATGATCGCTGAGCGCTGGCCTCAGCGGTCTCAATGAGCTCCACGATACGGCAGGCGGCGCCGGCGGATCTCACCAGCTGCACGCTGGCAGGGCCGAGCGCGGAGGTGGCCTCGAAGGCCGCCAGCGGAACCAGGACGATGACCGCCAGCCACACCGGGCCCAGCTGTCCGGCGGCCACGGCCCCCACCCCGACCACCAGGTTGCCCACGACCGCAATACCCATGGCTGCTGTGTCCAGGGCCGCCGCGATCGCCGCGGGGACGGCGGCCCGGTCTCGCAGACGGACCAGGCTCGTCTCCCGGGAAGCGACCTGGCGTATGAAGTCCGTCAGGCGTCCGGAGACAGTCAGCTCCGGGGCGCCCTCCAGCACCGCGAGCACATCGGCGGATAGCTCGGAGGCCTGCTGCTGGCGGGCCTGCTCGGCGATCCGGGCCGAGCGGATCGTTGCCAGCGGTGCCCCCAGCCCGGACAGAAGCAGACAGGTCGCCAGGATGAGGCCGGCCGGCCAGTAGACGAGCCCGATCCCGACGGCGGTGGCCGCACCCAGGACGGCCGCGACTACCGCGGGCAGGTAGGCGCGCACGACGAGGTCACCGACCGCGTCGATGTCGCTCCCCACTCGCGCCAGGACGTCGCCGCGACGCAGCCCGGCGACCGTGTCGGTGCGCGCCGAGGCCAGCGACTCGTAGAGGCGCGTACGCAGGGCTCCCATGCCCCTCAAGGCGGTGTCGTGGGAGACGAGCCGCTCGCAGTAGCGCAGCACCGAACGGGAGATGCCGAAGAGCCGCACCGCCACCGGCGCCACCCCCAGAGCGACGACGTCGGGCATCTGGGAGGCCCTCGCAATGAGCCAGGCCGCCACCCCGGACAGGGCTACCGCTGAGGCCATTCCGGCAGTGCCGGCCAGCGCGGCCAGGGCGAAGCGCGAGCGGTTCAGGTGCAGCAGCCCCACGGCCCGGCGCAGTGCCCGGCGCTCACGGGCGGACAGGGCAGGGGAGAGGAGGATGCTGGACATCGCTTTCACAGGGCCTCCTCCTGCGCTCGCGCAGCCTCATGCGCGGCAGACCCGTCGGTTGAGACCTCTGCCTGAGGTCCCGGCGGTATCGGCTCGCTTGTCACGGCGACGGTCTGCTCGGCCAGGGCGATGAGCGCCGGACGGTGCGCGATGATGACAACCGTGCGCCCCGAGGCGTGCAGCGCGCGGACCGCAGTGAGTACGTGCGCCTCGCTGGCGGCATCGAGGTGCGCGGTCGGCTCGTCCATGACCACCAGGGGCGCCGTCGAGCACAGTGCCCGCGTCAGCGCCAGGCGCTGGCGCTGACCCACGGACAGCCCCACGCCCCCACTGCCCACGAGTGTGTCCCATCCCTGCGGCAGCCCCGCCACCACCTCATCGAAGCCGGTGGCCCGGGCGGCCTCCACCAGCTCTGCGGGCACGGGCCCGGTCCCGTCTGCGGTCGGCGAGGCACTGCAGGCGGCGTCGGCAGCGTTGCCTGCGGTATCGCCCGGTGCGTTGCTCAGCACGTTCTCCAGCACCGTTCCCGGGGTGATGGTGGGACGCTGGGGGACCCAGACGATCTGCTTCCACCAGGTACCCGGATCGATCTCGCTGAGGTCGACGGCGCCGTCCAGTCCGTCCCCCTCGGGGGCGGGCACGACCCTCACCCGTCCCCGGTCCGCGGGCAGCAGGCCGAGGAGGACCTGCGTCGTCGTGGTCTTTCCCGCGCCCGATGCCCCGGTCAGGGCCACGAGGCTGCCGGGACGGATCGTGGTGCTCAGGCCCGCCGGCGCCCATGCTCCTCGGGCCGCCACGGACACGGCGTCGAGCCTGATGGTCGCGGTGCGCAGATCGGGGGCCGGTAGGCTGCCGTGCTCGGGGACGGGCGTCTCAAGAATCTCGAAGACGGACTCGGCGGCGGCCACCCCGTTGGTCGAGGCATGGAACTGAAATCCCACCTGTCGCAGCGGCTGGTAGACCTCCGGGGCCACCATGAGCACGAGCAGACCGGTGAACAGGTCCATGCGACCGGCCACCAGCCGGAACCCGATCTCGACGGCGATGATCGCCACCGACAGGGTCGTGATGAACTCCAGGACCGCCCCCGACAGGAAGGCGATCCGCAAGGTCGACATGGTGGTGCGTCGGTAGGAGCGCCCCAGGGCTCGCACCCGCTCGGCCGGCTTCTGCTCACGCCCCAGGGCCTTGAGGGTGGGCAGTCCCGAGATGAGGTCGAGCACCTGGTCGCCCAGGACCTGCATGGTCTCCAACCGCTCCTGGGAGACGGACTGGGTCATCCTGCCGATAAGGATCATGAAGACCGGGATGAGGGGCAGGGTGCACACCACAGCGACAGCGGCCGGCCAGTCCTGGGTGATGAGAACCAGCACTGTCGCAGGAGTGACCGTGGCGGCCAGTACCAGCTGGGGCAGGTAGCGGGTGAAGTAGGGTTCCAGGTCATCCAGACCTCGGGTCAGCAGCGTGGCGGCCTCGGTCCCGTGCACCGCCTGCCATCGAGGGCCCAGCCGGGCGGCGTGCTCCAGGACCAGACGGCGCAGCTCGATGATCGTCCCCGCCGCAGAGCGATGGGCATGGACCTCCTGCAGGAGGATCACCAGGGCCCGAGCCGCCACGACACCTCCCAGAGCCGTCAACAGCCCTCTTACCGCCGTGGGGCCGGCGTCGTTGGAGATGACTGCGCCGACCGCGCCCGAGACGAGGAAGGCCTGTGCCACCACCAACGCGGCGGTCGCCATTCCGGTCACGGCCGTCGCGGCGATGTATCTCCGGGCCGAACGGGCGTAACGCATCAGCCGAGGGTCGAGAGGCTTCACCCGTCCAAGGATAGGGGAGTAGGTCCAAAGACCCGATGCCCTCGGCCCATGCGTTCATCCGGGGCCTGTGACAGCTCAGTACCCGAAGTGCGCCTCGGGCTGGGTGGAGTCACGCACCAGCGTCGGGTGAAGCCCGCCCTGATCGGGGTTGATGCCCTCCACGCTGATGCGTGAGGCGAACACCTTGTAGCTCCAAACGGTGTAGGCCAGGACCCCGGGGACGAATACGGCCGCAGCGACGGTCATGATGAGCAGCGTCGTGTTGGCGCTCGCGGCCTGCTGGATCGTCAGCGAGTAGGCCGGGTCCACCGAGGAGCGCATGACATTGGGTGCCATGGCCGCGAAGATGAAGACGGCGGCGAAGGCGATCCCCACGAAGTGCAGGGCGAAGGCCCGTCCCTCTCCCCGTCCCTCACCGGCGGTGCGACCGGCCAGCAGCGAGCCGATGAGTCCGGCTGCAGCGATGGCCAGCGGGATCCAGGACAGGGCACTGTTCGAGTAGGCCAGCTGCGCCCACAGGGCCCAGGCGGCGGTGACGGCGGTGGCCGCCGGAGCCAGCCGGCGGGACAGGCTCAGCGCCCGCTGCGAGAGATCACCGGTGGTCTTGAGGGCCACGAAGAGCGCGCCGTGGTTGAGGAAGAGCAGGCAGGTGACGGCGCCACCCAGCAGGGTGAAGGGTGTCACCATGGTGAGCAGTCCTCCGGTGATCTGGTGGGCGGCACCGGGAACCAGCGAGTCCGCCGGAACCTGGCCGGCCGGGACGACGGCGCCGTTGGAGATCCGAACGACCTCGATGTGCATGCCCTGGACCAGGTTCGCAAAGGCCACGCCCCACAGGATGGAGGGTAGCCAGGCGCTGATCGTGTGCACCCAGTCCCAGCGGTCACGCCAGGTCTGGCAATTGACCTTGGGGCGCCACTCGATGGCGCACACGCGCACGATGAGACACAGCAGGATGATGAACAGGACGATGTAGGCCCCGGAGAACAGGGTGGAGTACCACTCGGGGAAGGCGGCGAAGGTCGCCCCGCCGGCGGTGAGCAGCCACACCTCGTTGCCGTCCCAGTGGGGGCCGATGGTGGCCAGCGTCGCGCGCCGCTCGCGCTCATCACGCCCCAGGATCTTCAGAAGCATTCCGACGCCGAAGTCGAAACCCTCCAGGGTGAGGTAGCCGATCCACAGGACGGCGATGAGGATGAACCAGAGGATGCTCAGTGTCATGGGTGTCTACCTTCCTCGGTTCAGTAGGCGAAGGACAGGGCCGGGGTGCTCGTGGATGAGCCGGTGGCCTCGTCGTCGGAGCCGTCGGAGTCCTCCGAATCCGCGTCGTCGGATCCTGAGGCCTTGCCGGTGTCGGAGATCTTGTCCGGCACCGGGGTGCGCACGCCCTCGCGGATGTAGCGTCGCAGCAGCACGAACCAGACCACGCCGAGCGCGGCGTACAGCAGGGTGAAGATGACCATTGAGGCCAGCACCGTGCCCGAGGAGACCACGGAGGAGACTCCGTCGGCGGTGAGCATGTAGACCTGGGAGACCGGGTCGGACAGGTTGGGCACGATGACCCAGGGCTGGCGCCCCATCTCGCGGAAGATCCACCCGAAGGAGCAGGCGATGAAAGGCAGCCACATGGTGGCCAGGGCCGTCTTGCCCAGGAACGGGTGGGAGATGAGCCGCCCGGAGCGGGTCAGCCACAGGGCCAAAGCGCCCAGTCCCATGGAGGTCATGCCCAGCCCGATCATAAGGCGGAAGGACCAGAAGTTGACCATGATGTTGGGGCTGTAGTCCACGGCGTTGCCTCGGGCGTCGGTGTTGCCGTACCGCTCGGTGTAGGTGTCGCCGGCCTCCTTGAGCCCGGTGATCTCGGCGTTGAAGTCGTTGGTGGCCATGAAGGAGTAGACACCCGGAACCGAGATGAACCGGACCATGCCGTCCTCGTCCTTGCAGTCCCCGAAGGCGGCCACGGTGAAGGGAGCCCCGGCCTCGGTGTGGCACAGGCCCTCGGCCGCGGCCATCTTGGCCGGCTGGTACTCGGCGACCAGCTGGCCCTGCATGTGGCCGGTGCCGGCCGTGACCAGTCCTGCGGCCACCATGGTGATGGCGCCGAAGCGGGTCACGCGGCGCCACAGCTCACGAGCCTCGAAGTCCTGCTCGGCGCGGGCGGCCTTGACCATCCACCACACCGAGACCCCCATGACGACGGCCCCGGCGACCAGCAGAGCCGAGGAGATGACGTGCAGGACGGTGGCCCACACCAGCTCGTTGGACAGGAGCTTGAGGAAGCCGCTCACGCCGTCGAGCTCGGCGCGGCCTGTCTTGGGGTTGACGACGGAGCCGACCGGGTGCTGCATCCAGGAGTTGGCGGTGAGGATGAAGAAGGCGGAGAAGTTCGTGCCGGCGGCCACGGCCCACATGCACAGGTTGTGCAGCCTGGGGGAGAGGCGGTCCCAACCGAAGATCCACAGCCCCAGGAAGACGGACTCCATGAAGAAGGCCAGCAGGGCCTCGAAGGCGAGCGGAGCGCCGAAGATGTTGCCCACGAACCTCGAGTACTCCGACCAGTTCATCCCGAACTGGAACTCCTGGACGATACCGGTGGCCACACCCAGCGCGAAGTTGATGAGCAGGATCTTGCCGAAGAACTTGGTGGCCACCAGCCACTGCTTGTTGCCGGTCCGACGCCAGAGCGTCTCCATGAGAGCCACCAGCGGCGAGAGTCCGATGGTCAGCGGGACCAGGATGAAGTGGTAGACGGTGGTGATACCGAACTGCCAGCGCGCCAGATCCAGGGAGTCCAGCGCCATAGGAGAGATGGCCATCCGTGCCACCTTTCGGAGATGACGATGAGATCGATAAGGTGCTCTGTAGAACGTCCTACAGGTCAATAGGGGATTGTACGCCATCCATGACGTGATGTCATGAAACAAGCGGGTCTCAATGTGGTGGCGGCGCCCGTAGCGGGCCCCCTCTTCTTCTTGTCAAGGCTACGATTCAGAGGAGTTGTCGGAGGGTGGTTCGGGCTGTGACCGTCGAAGGCGGGCGATCCTGTGAGTAGGACCGAAGGCCCGCAAGTAAATCGTGGGAGTTCACTAAATACTGACTGAATTCCGAGAATATGCTGACTGTGAGTTGAGCTCTGGGTGGGACGAGATATGGGCCACCTGGGGTCACGACGAGTCGCACAGGCACTTATCGCCGCATGTGTGGGATACTTCCATTCGGCTTCGGGTGCTTCGTACCAGTACCTGGGGTCACGCCTTCCGACCGACCCTGTCCGAGGACCTTGCGCCGCCCGAGCTGCGCCGCTGCGAGCCCGGTCTGTGTGGACGTCAGGCAAGGCAAGCGCCCTACTGGGCGCGATCGCAGACTTTTTCGCTGCTCCCGCTCGGGAGCACAACCGCGCTGATGCGTCGAGGGTACGACGACGGCGTCAGCCTCGGAGAGTGCAAGCCCCATGGCACGTCGCACCACATCAGAATCAACAGAATCGCACGAGCAGGACCACACCGGCGCCGACGCCCTGAGCGCCCCGGCTCCGCGTCGTCGCCGTCGAGTCACTGCCGCTGCAGCTGCCCCGGCTCAGGCGCCCGCTGCCGAGCAGCCCGGCTCGGTCGGCGTCTTGGACGGTGTCGCCGCCTTCGGCACCGACCGGGATGACGAGGACGGTCCGGAGGCTTCGGCCGCCTCGGACACCGGTTCGGATACGGCCCCGACCCCGCCTCGTCGTCGCCGCAAGGTGGTTGCGGCCTCCGCCGCTCCCGAGGCGGCTCCAGCCGCTGAGCCCCGCACCGCCCTTGCTCAGGCCGGTGAGTCCGATGATGCGGAGTCGGAGAGGTCTGAGCCTGCGTCGACCACCGTGCTCGACGCAGACCCTGTAGAGGGTGAGGGCGAGCCGCTGGTCGAGGATGAGGGGACCGAGGAGGAGGACCCCGGCGTGTCCGAGGCTCGCGACGACGGGTTCGCGCAGGTGGACACGCATGAGGAGGAGCCGGAGGCTCCTCGTCTTCCGGCTGCCTCGCTGCTGTTCCAGGCCCCCGACCCCAGTCGGGCCCGCCGGCGTCGGCGGGTCACCGCCGCGACCTCCGCTCCTCAGGAGGCGCCGACCGCCTCTCGTCACCAGGGCGGTGCACGTGACTGGGCGGATGATGAGGGTGGCTTCGGCTCCGGTTCCCGAACCGATGCCGGTGACCGGGAAGCGGGCGACGAGGGCGAGGATGAGTCCTCCGCGTCGACCTCCGCCCGAGCCGGCCGGGGCGCGAGGCGGAGCCGTCGTCGTCGGGCTGTTGCTGATTCGGGGGCGCCCCGCCCGGGGCGCGGGGACTCTGCGGACGACGAGTCCAGTGATGACGCCGAAGCGTCCCAGGACGCCGCCGCCGACTCCCGGGCCGAGTCCTCCGATGATGCTCAAGAGGGCGGCACTCGCCGCAAGCGTCGCCGTGGTGGGCGCGGTCGGCGCTCGCGCTCGCGCGGCGATGACCGTGGTGATGACTCGGCTCGCGGTGACCTCGAGGACGGCTCCCACGACGCCGGGGAGGACTCGAGCGACGCGACGCCATCGGTGCGGGAGTCCTCCGCCGACGGCGGAGCGGAGACGGGCGCGGGGACCGCGTCCGGATCGCGCCGGCGGCGCCGCCGTTCCCGTACCCGCTCGGACAGTGGTGACCCGCGTGATGAGGTGACCGCCCTCAAGGGATCCACCCGATTGGAGGCCAAGCGTCAGCGCCGCCGGGAGGGTCGGGCGGCCGGACGCCGTCGGCCCATCGTCACCGAGGCCGAGTTCCTGGCCCGCCGCGAGTCCGTGGACCGCCAGATGATCGTGCGCGAGTCCGACGGCCTCAACCAGATCGCCGTCCTGGAGGACGGGCTCCTCGTGGAGCACTACGTCTCCCGGCACACCCAGACCTCCATGGTCGGCAACGTCTACGTCGGTCGGGTCCAGAACGTCCTGCCCTCCATGGAGGCCGCCTTCGTGGACCTTGGCAAGGGGCGCAACGCCGTGCTCTACGCCGGCGAGGTCAACTGGGACGCCGCGGGACTGGAGGGGCGGCCCCGCCGGATCGAGGACGCGCTCTCCAGCGGGGACACCGTTCTGGTCCAGGTCACCAAGGACCCCATCGGGCACAAGGGCGCCCGCCTCACCAGCCAGATCACCTTGGCGGGCCGCTACCTGGTCCTTGTTCCCGGCGGCTCCATGACGGGGATCTCGCGCAAGCTGCCCGACACCGAGCGCAGCCGCCTCAAGAAGATCCTCAAGCGGATCGTCCCCGACTCCGCCGGAGTCATCGTGCGCACCGCCGCGGAAGGGGCCAGTCAGGAGCAGCTGACCTCCGACGTCGAGCGGCTCGTCGCTCAGTGGGAGGCCATCGAGAAGAAGGCGTCCTCCGTCATGAAGGGCAGCGGCAAGGCCCCGGTCCTCCTCAAGGGCGAGCCCGAGCTCGCCGTGAGGGTCATCCGTGACGTCTTCAACGAGGACTTCCGCAAGCTCATCGTCTCCGGGGACAGGACCTGGTCGACGATCTCCCAGTACATCGACGAGGTCAGCCCGGACCTGGCCGAGAGGCTCGAGCACTGGACCGGACCTGAGGAGGTCTTCGCCGCCCATCGCGTGGACGAGCAGCTCGCCAAGGGCTTCGACCGCAAGGTCTGGCTGCCCAGTGGTGGCACCCTGGTCATCGACCGCACCGAGGCGATGACCGTCATCGACGTCAACACCGGTCGCTTCACCGGGGCGGGTGGCACCCTGGAGGAGACCGTCACCCGCAACAACCTCGAGGCCGCCGAGGAGATCGTGCGCCAGCTGCGCCTGCGCGACATCGGCGGCATGGTCGTCATCGACTTCGTCGACATGGTCCTGGAGTCCAACCGGGACCTCGTCCTGCGCCGGCTCGTGGAGTGCCTGGGCCGTGACCGCACCCGTCACCAGGTCACCGAGGTCACCTCCCTCGGCCTGGTTCAGATGACCCGCAAGCGGGTCGGACAGGGACTGGTCGAGGCCTTCTCCACCGCCTGCGAGCACTGCAAGGGCCGCGGCTTCATCGTTCACGACGAGCCCGTGGAGAACCAGCAGGTCGACATGTCGGCCTCGGCCTCTCGCGGCGGCGGGCGCTCGCGAGGGCGTAAGAACCGTGAGGAGCAGACGGCTGCCGGTGGCGGTAAGAAGGAGGGCAAGAAGGACTCCCAGGAGACCAAGAGCTCCAAGAGCGCTAAGGGCTCCGGTCGCGGCAAGGGACCCGCAGGTCGTGACGTCGTCGGCTCGCCCGAGTCCGGGGCTGACGACGAGGCCCGGGCCGCGGTCCGCGGCGCCCTGGCCCAGATCGCGGCAGCTGCTGAGCAGGCTCACAAGGAGGCTGAGCAGGAGAGCCCGGAGTCTCAGAAGGCCGTCGGCCCGCAGGGGTCTGGTGAGGAGCAGGTCGAGACCGCGCGTGACGCGGTCGAGGACAGCGATATCCAGGACACCCAGGACACTCAGACCTCCACCAGCGAGGACGGGCCGGCCAGGTCCAGGGCGAGGAAGTCGGCCGAGAAGGCCTCGGAGAGGAAGGCCGCCAAGAGGACTGGCAAGAAGACCGAGAAGGCTGAGAAGAAGACCGGCAGGAAGACTGCGAAGAAGGCTGAGAAGAAGACCGGCAACGGGCCTGAGGAGCCTGCCGAGCAGCAGTCCGGTGAGACACCTGAGGACTCGGTGGGCGAGAAGCCCGCCAGGAGAACCAGGAGGCGGGCCACTGCCAAGAGTGCCGCGCCGTCGTCGGGGAATTCTTCAGAGACCTCCGACGCGTCGGCCTAGAGCCCAAGGGGCTTCGTGCCCAAGAACACAGGGAATAGGGGAGGCCGGAGGTTGGTGCGGGCGACATGATCGCCTAGAGTTATCTGCCGGTGCGTCTTGCGCCCTTGCCCAGGACAGGGCCCTCCCGGCGAGGCTGATCAGAGCCTTGCAGCGCGTGAGAGCCTTTCGAAGAATCTACAGAGATGAGCATTCAAGTGGTCTACGCGATCGTCAAGGCCGGCGGCCGTCAGGAGAAGGTCTCCGTCGGCGACGTCGTGGTTGTCGACAAGCTTGCTGGTGAGATCGGCGACGAGGTTACCCTCGCCCCCGTCATGCTGGTGGACGGCGACAAGGTGACCACCGCTGCCGCCGACCTGGCCAAGTCCTCCGTCACCGCAGAGATCATCGGTGACGAGAAGGGCCCCAAGATCAACATCCTCAAGTTCAAGAACAAGACCGGCTTCCGCAAGCGCCAGGGCCACCGCGCTCAGCTGACGGCCGTCAAGGTCACCGCCATCAAGTGACCGCCCCGGCGCCAGCCAGTACGCGGGCATCCTGAACGCACACGCTCGAGAAGAAAGAAGCCTTAAACCATGGCACACAAGAAGGGTCTTGGTTCCTCCCGTAACGGCCGCGACTCCAACGCGCAGCGCCTCGGCGTCAAGCGCTTCGGCGG
>ERZ772766.1248-NODE-1248-length-13858-cov-5.048758_pt1 | contig 13858 bp, 8 predicted proteins | sample MGYA00511379_ERZ772766 | MGnify/ENA primary metagenome ERZ772766 (study PRJEB29015, sample SAMEA2737895) | human oral metagenome | biome: human oral; feature: human-associated habitat; material: dental | place: China | collected 2116 ...
CTCCTTCGCCAAGCGCTTCATGGACGACCAGGCCGCCGGCGCGCCGGAGTTCAAGCGCCTGCGCGCCGAGGGCGAGGCCCACCCGATCGAGAAGACCGGCCGGGAGGTCCGTTCCATGTTCGCCTGGCGCTCCGACATCGACAAGGACTACATCGAGGGCTCCGTGGCCCGCTGAGACCGGCCCTCAGCGGGCCCCAGCGGGCTCGTCGGCGTCCCCGGCAGCGCGGCCGCTGCCGGGGACGCCCGCACGTGCGGGGTGCGACCCCCGCGGCGGAACAGGGCCGCCGCCAAGCGGACCTGGGCGCGACTCGTCCCCTGCACGGGGCCGGGACGCGAGTGATCTTGCGCCCGGGCCCTGGGCAGGACCGACACCGTATCGTTACATTACTGCCATGAGTACTCCTCATACTCGCCGTGTCGCCTGCGTGGGCACCCTCATGCTGACTCTCGGCCTGTCCAGCTGCAGCACCGGTCTCACGGACAACCCGCTGACCGACTCGGAGGTCTCCTCCTTCCTGACGCAGGCGACGGACGCCGCCTCCGCGTCTCATGGGGGCGCCTTCGAGGCGACCGTGGCGGCGGCCCGGGAGCAGCGCTCCGCAATCACGGGAACGGCCGCCCTCATCCGGGCCAGGAGCGAGGCCGGGCGAGCCTCGGCCGATCTCAGGACCAGGACTGAAGCGATCGCGCCGGCGATGACCAGCGACGAGGCCGGCGAGGTCGACACCAGGAAGGGGGCCCTTGACGAGGCGCTCAAGGGCAGCAGCGTGGACGGTATCTACACCGCGCTGTCCGACTACACCTCGGCGGTCGAGGCCGCCGAGGCCGCCGTCGCCTCCCGGCAGCTCGCCTCCGGCGATGAGCAGGTTCCCGCGCCGAGCGATGGCACCGAGGCGGGACAGGCCGGTGGCGGGACCGGATACGCCGATGGCACCGATCCGGGGACGTCGTCGGGTACAGGAGGGGGCGGGGCCGCGGTCGATTCGGGAACCGGATCGCAGTCCGAGCCGGACCCGGGCCTGTCCGACGGTTCGGGAGGCTCGGGAGGCTGGGGCTCCGGCGACTACCCGGGGCGGCCTGCTCCCGCTGACCCGGAGCCGCCCGCCAACCCCGATCCTGAGCCGCCCGCCACTCCCGATCCGGCGCAGCCCGTCAGCCCCGATCCGGAACCACCCGTCACTCCCGCCGACCCGGGTCAACCGGTGGCGAGCGATGCCGGCGGGCAGGTCGACCAGGGCCAGCAGTAACCGCGCGGCCTCAGCGAGTGGGCTGCGCCGTCGCGGGGGACTCCGGCGCAGGAGCCGCGGCCTGCGTCTCCTCGGGCGTCTCGGCCGGCGTCGCCGGCGGGGCGGTGTCTGTGGGGCGCGAGGTCGGCTCCCCGCCGGGCCAGCGCGATGAGCCCGACAGGCCCGAGATGGTCACGCCCTGTATGACGGCGTCCCAGGCGTCGTCGTCGAAAGCTCCCTTCTGACACACCTGGGTCGCGGACAGGACGACGCCGTCGGCGGACCACGCCCGCACGAAGGCCTTGCCGGTGACGTCCGATCCGGACACCTTCGCGCTGAAGGCGGTGGCCACCCCCGCGTAGAAGGTCGAACCGTTGACGCCGGTGAGCTCGAGCCTGCTCGTCTCCCTGTAGGACTGGTAGCCCGAGCCCATCTCGTCGGCCCAGCTCTCGGAGAGCAGCCGGTCGTCGCCGCCGGTCACGACCAGCTGGGAGCTGGCGGTCGTCGTGATGGCCACCGTGCACATCGTGGTGCGTGAGGAGTAGGACTGCGACTGCGTCGTCACGTCCGGCTCCGACTCCGTTGCGGTGGGAGACGGGGTGGCCTCCACGGTGTAGTCGGCGATCTCGGGGAAGGCGACGGTGACGGAGGAGGCGGCCGTGGACTGCTCTGTCGGCACAGGAGTGGGCATGACCATGCCGGTGGGAATGACGACGGCGGTGGGTGTGGGGGTGGGCGTGGAACCGACGAGGTTGTCCAGATCCACCTCAGCGCAGGCTGCCAGGCCCGCAGCGAGGGCCATCGCGCAGGCGCCGGCCCGCACGCACGTCCAGGCTCCAGGTATGCGCATGGCAGTGACTGTACCGCGCTCCTCCTCGCCGCCCGGGGCGGCGGGAGGAGGGCCGCTGCCCGGAGCGCGGTCGCGGGAGCGGACGGGCCGCCACCACGACAATGGCGTCATGCGCGTGATGGCACCATTCCGGAGGGCGGCGGGGGGAGCCGGCAGGACAGCAGCCATCGCGCTCCTATCTCGGTGAGCGCATGATGAACAGTCACAGTCAGGTCACAGTTTTGGGTGTTTTATGTGAGGGTTCCTCGAAAGTCCGGCGACCTGTTCTGGAGAGGTCCCGCCGTATGGTGCCATAGCCTCATGGTAGACAAGGCGGAGACTTCCTCCTCAGACCCCTCTGACGACGCTCCTCCTACCGATGCCGACGCCGTTGACTCCTCTGACTCCTCGGCGACTGATTCTTCGGTGCCGCAGAGCAAGGACGAGTCCTCCTCCGAGAAGAAGGAGGAGAACGAGCCCTCCTCGGAGGAGACCGCGGACGGGTCCTCCGGCGGGGGCGAGCGCTCCCGCCGCCCCGGGCGGGGGTGGCGGGCCGCGCTGCTCTCCGTCCTCGCGATCTTCCTGGTGCTGACCCTGGCCACTGGTGGTATCGCCCTGTGGGTGCGCCATTCGCTGGGCTCCAGCCTGGAGACCTTCGAGGATCCTTTCTCCGGCATCCCCACGCGGGCCCCGGAGCAGCAGGTGCCCGAGGGGCAGGAGGCCGCCACGAACATCCTCGTCCTGGGGACGGACTCCCGCACCAGTGCCGGTGATCCCTCCCAGTGGGAGGCCGGTGCGCAGCGCACGGACGCCATCATGATCATGCAGATCAGCGGGGACAACAAGGACGTCTCCGTCATGTCGATCCCGCGCGACTCCTGGGTGAGCATTCCCGGGCACGGCGAGGGGAAGATCAACGCCGCATACTCCTACGGCGGGCCGTCGCTGACGATCCAGACGGTTGAGAACCTCACGGGCATCCGCATCAGCCACTTCGTCATCGCGGACTTCGAGTCCTTCCAGAACCTGACCAACGAGCTCGGCGGCGTCACCATCAACCTCAAGGAGCCCCAGACCCTTGCGGGCACGGAGTTCCCGGCCGGCGCCCAGCACCTCAACGGCAAGCAGGCCCTGGCCTACACCCGTGAGCGCAAGTCCCTGCCGGGCGGCGACTTCGACCGCGTTAAGCGTCAGCAGGCCTGGATGCGCGCCATTGTGCGGCAAGTGCTCACCAGCAGAACCCTGTCCAACCCGACCAGCCTCTACTCCTTCCTCAAGACCGCCACCCAGACTGTCGCGGTGGACGAGTCCTTCACCATCGATGAGATGCAGAGCCTCGCCTTCGGTCTGCGCGGTCTGCGCAGCAACGACATCAGCTTCATGACGGCGCCCAACAACGGCACCGGAACGTCTCCCGACGGCCAGTCGATCGTCGAGCTCAACCCGGATGCGGACACGCCCCTGTTCGAGGCCTTCGCCACGGACACGGTCGAGGACTATCTCGCGCAGCATCCCGACGCCGTCGAGCTGCTGCCGGCGAGTGTCAACTGACGTCGCTCGACTCCTTTCCCTCGCATGTGGAGCAGTTCCTTACATGAGTCCCGGACGGAAAGCCATGCCCACTGTTGCCGTGATCGGCCTTGGATATATCGGTCTGCCGACGGCGGCGATCCTGGCCAACGCGGGCCTGGACGTCATCGGAGTCGATGTCTCCCCGAGGCATGTCGAGGCTGTTAACCGGGGGGAGCTGCCCTTTGCGGAGGAGGGCCTGGGAGAAGTGGTCTCCGCCCAGGTCGCAGCCGGGCGCCTACGCGCCCAGGCCGAGACCCCTCGGGCGGACATCTATATCGTTGCCGTACCGACACCCTTCACAGGTGATCACCACGAGGCGGACCTGTCCTACATCGAGGCGGCGGCGCAGCAGATCGCCCCGAGGCTTGCAGGTGATGCGCTCGTCATCCTGGAGTCCACCTCGCCTCCCGGGACCACCGAACACATGGCCATGACGATCCTCGCGCGGCGTCCGGACCTGTCTCTGGATGGCAGCGGTGGGCGGCCCACGGTGCACTTCGCACACTGTCCAGAGCGTGTGCTGCCCGGACGGATCATGGTGGAGGTGGTGTCCAACGCCCGGATCATCGGTGGTCTGACCCCGCGGGCAGCGCAGATGGCACAGAGCTTGTACAGCGCTTTCTGTGTGGGCGACCTGGTGCTCACCGACGTCAGAACCGCGGAGATGACCAAGCTGACGGAAAACTCCTTCCGGGACGTCAACATCGCCTTCGCCAACGAGCTCTCCCTCGTCTGCGAGCGGATGGGCATTAACGTGTGGGAGCTCATCGACCTGGCCAACCGTCACCCGCGCGTCAATATTCTGCGCCCCGGGCCGGGAGTGGGCGGTCACTGCATCGCGGTCGACCCCTGGTTCATCGTCTCCGCCGCTCCGCAGGAGGCCCGCCTCATCCGTACGGCGCGGCAGGTCAACGACGCCAAGCCCGGATACGTGATCGGACGGGTGCACCAGGCGCTGGAGGGCCGGGAGTCCCCGACAGTGGCCGCGCTGGGACTGACCTTCAAGGCTGACGTCGATGACCTGCGGGAGTCTCCGGCGCTAGCGATTGCGCGCGAGCTCGCGCTTTCGACGCCGGACGCGGCGATCCTGGCGGTTGAGCCGAATATTTCCGAATTGCCCGATGAGCTCAGGGGCCTGGGCTCGGTGACAATGGCCGAGACCGAGGAGGCGATTGCCCGGGCCGATGTGGTGCTCCTCCTGGTGGACCATCGCGAGTTCCGCGACCTGGATAGAAGACTGCTGACCGGGAGAATCGTCATCGATACCCGTGGTGCATGGCGATGAGGACTCGTAGCGTCGCGTGGCCGCTCTACGCTGACCGGTGATCGCAGTGCTCCGACGTCTCGTAGGGCGGATCAGAAGGAGAGCCTATCGCCCGCTGCTCAGTGTCGTCGTCCTGTGCGATGGCGCCGGCTCCCTTGCGAAGGGGGCCGTGCGGTCCGTCCTCAACCAGTCGTGTAGAGACCTCGAGGTCCTCGCCGTCATCTCCGCCGGGGACGATGCGATCGAGGATGTCACCCGGCTGGCGTCCCGCGACCGGCGCGTTCGCCCGGTCGTGGGAGGGGGCGTCGAGAATGTGCTCAGGACCGCCCGCGGCCGCCTTCTCACATTCGTCGACGGCCATGACTCCGTCCTGGCGGGGGCCTACGAGATGATGACGGGGAGCCTACGGCGCTCGGGAGCGGATGCAGTGATTGGTGCGAGCCGGTGCCTCTCGGTGCTCGATCCGAAGCGCCGCGTTCCGGTGCGGGAGCGTCAGGCCATTCGCCTGGAGGAGGCGCCGGAGATCCTGCGCAGTCCCGTCGCCGGCGCGATCGTTGCCCGCACGAGTCTATGGGCGACCGCACCGAGCGCTGGAGGCGGGCCGCGGACCCTTCCCGAGCGGGCCATCGGGGTGCTCCTGGCCGCAGGCGCGCTCGATGTCCTCGACACCGAGGTCTATGCATGGAGAAACGGCTCCTCCGTTCCGGGGCCGAGTGCACGGAACGATGCCGCGGCGCTGTGCGATGCTGTGGGGCGGCTTGTTGCTGTCGCCTCCGGGAAGACTGAGCCGGTACGCAACGGGCTCGTAACGTACCGACTGGGCCCTGATCTGGTGCGCCTCGCTGAACGCATCCCAGTGGAGGCGCCGGACCTCACGGCCCGGATCCGGCGAGTGGCCCGGAGCGTCTTCCCTTCGGCAGGGTCCCCCGCATGGGATGGGGTGAGACTGCTCGACCGGGTTCTTTTGTGGGTTCTCGCGCATGGCAGCCGAGAGGATCTCGACGAGGTTCTCGGCTCCCGGATTGAGGACTCGACCTGTGTTCCGCTGACGGTGGGCGAGGGCGGTCTGACGGCGCAGCCGCCGGTGCTGGGCCGGATCCCAGGCGTGCCCGCTCGGCTCACCGGCGTGCAGGAGACGGACCTCGTGCTGCGCTGCGTCGTCGACTCCGTCAGGTGGTGCGGACGGGAGGTCGTGACTATTCGCGGCGCCGCCTACGTCGAGGGGGTGGATCCTGCTGACGCGGGCACGCCGGTGATCGAGGCCGTTGGCCCCGACGGCGAGGCCCTCGCGAGCCGGCCCGCGTCCTCGTGCCGGTCGCCACAGGTGGACCTGGAAGCGGGTGACCCGTGGCGCTCATACTCGGACTCCGGGTTCACCGCGGTTGTTCCCGCAGGCGGCGAGGGAACGCTCCGTTTCCGGGCCACCGTCACGGTGGCGAACCGGCGTGTGACCGGCTGGCTGCCCGCGCCGGCGGGCTCCGCGCGGCCCGTCGTCTCCCCGAGCGGGGCTGGTGGACGTCGTGCTGCTCGCTCCGACTCCCACGGGCTTCTTGAGGTGGCGCCGATCGCACCCGGTGCCACCGGGCCGGGTGCGCATCTCGATGACGACCGGCCCCAGGTGACTGTGACCGGCGCCGATCTCACGGATCGCTGTTGGCTGCGGCTCCGCGGGCGGGCTACCGGGCTCGGTGCGAGGCCTGGGCCGCGGCTCGACCTGGTCCTGGTCTCCTCCCGCGGATGCGTCCGAGCTGCTGCGACACTGAATCCGGCCGGGGCGTGGCAGGCCTGTTTCGACCTCGCCGAGCCGACGGCAACGCGAGGCTCCTACTCGCTTTGCTGGGAGAGCGCAGCTGACTCGGGTACGTGCACGGCAGGGGAAGGTGTGGACGGGCCGGCAACAGAGCTGGCCGGTACCGTGCGCAGCGCCCGGATCGTCGTGCGCCCGGACGGGGCGGTCGCAGTCACTGTGCTGGCTCCGCTGACAGTAGCCGAGCGGTCCCGGCGCGGGCGTCAGCTGCTTGTGGAACGGGATGACGGGCCCCTGGTCAGGGGCATCTTCATGGAGTCGTTCCGCGGACGCAGCGGGGGCGACAACCCTGCAGCAGTCTGCGCCGATCTTGTCTCGCACGGTCTGAACACGCCCGTGTGGTGGTCCGTGGAGGACGGGACGGTCCCCGTCCCACAGGGGGCGGCTGCCGTCATCGCGGGCTCGCAGGCATGGTTCCGAGCCCTGCACACGGCGCGAGTCATCGTGACCAACGACAGCCTTCCGCCCTGGTTCTCCAAGCGCAAGGGGCAGCGTCTGCTCCAGACGTGGCACGGGACCCCCGTCAAACGGCTTCTGAACGACGCGGCTCCGGGGGCGGTCTCGCTCGCCTACCGGCGGCTCATGGCCAGGCAGGTTCCCCAGTGGGACCTCATGCTGGCTCAGAGTGAGCAGGCTCGCCGTGACCTGTGCTCGGCCATGGGCTACACGGGGAACGTCCTGGTGGGGGAGTACCCGCGCAATGTCGGCCTGCTCGGTGGCAGCCGGGTCCGCCAGCGGGTTCGGGCCGAGCTCGGTGTGCCCGAGGAGCGTGCCGTGGTTCTGTACGCACCGACATGGCGTGAGGCGCTTCGCAGCACTGGCGGTGGTGGGACGGATGACCTTCTTGATGCCAGGGCGCTGGCGCAACGCACGGGGACCATCGTCCTTGTCCGCAGCCATCATATGAACAGGCTGCGGGCGGACCGGGACGGCAGCGGACACGTAGTCGATGTGAGTCGGTATCCCCGGTTGGAGGACCTCATGCTGGCAGCGGACGTGCTGGTCACCGACTACTCGAGCATCGTGTTCGACTTCCGGCTCACCGGCAAGCCCATTGTCGTCTACGCGCCGGACCTTGAGCACTACCGGGACGTGGAGCGCGGCCTCTACGGCGGGTGGCCGGAGCGAGCTGAGTGGCCTGTGGCTTTCACGCAATCAAGACTCGTGGACGCACTCAGCGCATCGGTGAAAGATTTTCCCTGGTCTGTGAGAAGCGTAGATCCGGCTCCCATCATGGAGAACCTGGGGCGAGTCCGTCGGTGGGTCCTGGGTTCGCTCGACGAACAGGAGGCGATATGACGGGCCGTCAGCCTGACCGTGATGTGATGTGTGTCCCGAATGGTGACCTGTCCGCCTCTGGGCAGGACCGATGGCGAGAATTAAGAAATAATAACGACGGTGTTCCGCGCCTCCAGGCGCGGGCGAGCCGCCTTGACCTTACGAGGAACTTGTATGAAGCGCGTCATCACCTACGGCACATATGACCTGCTGCACTACGGTCACATTGAGCTGCTGCGGCGTGCCAAGGCCCTGGGGGACTATCTCGTGGTGGTGCTCTCAAGCGACGAGTTCAATGCGGGCAAGGACAAGAAGGCCTACTTCTCCTACGCCGAACGCAAGGCGATGCTGGAGGCCATCCGCTACGTGGACCTCGTGGTGCCCGAGGTGACCTGGGACCAGAAGCCTGACGACGTGAGGAAGTACGCCATCGACGTCTTCGTGATGGGGGACGACTGGACCGGTCGATTCGATGAACAGCTCGCGGGCCTGTGCGAGGTCGTCTATCTGCCCCGGACTCCTGAGATATCGACGACCCAGATCAAGAACGACATGCAGGTTACGGATAGCCCGAAGGAGAGTTTCTCGAAGTGAAGCTGAGGACTAGGATTGCGCGACAGGTCAGACGTGCTGGCGGAGGCAGAGCCGTTGACTCGATGGTGGTTCGGCGGATATTCCGTGCGCCTATATACCGGAAGTACCTCCAGGGAGACCGCATTTCTCGGCCGTCATCTCCGGAAAGAAGTGAGGCGGTCGAGGCGGCTTCCTTGAGAAAGAATGCTGAGGCCGGAAGACTGACGCAAAAAAATACGGCCGGACCTCTTCTCTCGGTGATCGTACCGGCGTACAACGTCGAAGGCTACCTTGAGGCGTGCTTGGAGTCGGTTCGGAGACAGAGTCATGAGAATCTGGAGATCATCATTGTAGACGATGGCTCTACAGATTCTACGGGGAACATTGCGGATCGAGTTGCCGCCGAGGACGCGCGTGTTCACGTCGTACACAAGCGTAATGGTGGCCTTGGTGCCGCCCGGAACTCTGGGTTGGCGATCTCGACCGGAAGATATGTCACGTTCATGGACTCGGACGATGAAATTCCTGCACGCGCTTATGAGTACTTGCTGGCGACGCTTGAGGAGAGCGGCTCAGATGCTGTATCGGGTGCTATATGCCGTTACAATAGCCGGCGAGAATGGGTACCTGACTGGGTAGGAAAGGTTCACGGAGAACGCAGGGTCGGGGTGCGGGCCAAAGATTTTCCCGAGATATTCTGGGATTTATTCGTCTGCAACAAGGTGTTTCGCCGTGACTCATGGGATAAATATGTGGGGAAGTTTCCCGAAGGCGTTCTATATGAGGACCAGGAATGTACGGCCAAGATGTTCGCCAGGGGCGCCGTGTTTGATCTCCTTGAGGAGTGCGTCTACCGCTGGCGCCTGCGCGATGACGGATCGTCGATCACGCAGAACAAGTCGGACTTGGCTGATCTCGTGCAGCGGTTGGAAGTTGCACGCACGGTCCAGCCCGTGGTTGAGTCCTCGATGGAACCCGTGCTGATCGATTATTGGTACTCAAAACTCCTATGCGAGGACCTTTTTTATTACTATCGCGAGGTGCCGCGTGCGTGCCCGGAATTCTGGGACATACTTGTCGAAAGGGTGAGGGAATTCTATGAAGCTGAACGTGATCACACATTTAATGAATGGCCGCTCGAGCGTCGCCTGATGGTTCTCGCGCTTGTGCGGAATGATAAGAACGCGTTTTATCGGGTACTGCTGGACTCTCAAGAGCGTGGAACTAGAGTCCGCACCATTTATGATGGTGCTATTTATAGGCAATGGGTACCTGCTGTTGATGAGTTCCTGGATCCAGTTCCTGATTCTATCATAAGGCTGGGCGATACTGATGTTATTGATTCCGAGGCGGTCGTCTCGGATGTCGAGTATCTTTCGGAGGGCGGTATTCGTGTATTCGGATGGGTGTATTTCCAAGGAATAGCTCCTGAATCTGGGCGCCTGGTCTCTGCGCACCTGCAGAGAGAGGGCCTCGATGGGGACCGTGATGTGAGTATCCCGATTCATGCTGAACAGAGATCTGCTCCGGAAGCCGATTCTGTCGCGGGTGATCCATATACCTCGTACGCAGGCAGCGGTTTTGCTCTCACGATTTCTCGGCAGATGGTGTCCGAGGTCGCGAGCAGATCTCAGAGCACTCAGGGAGACGTGTTCGAGCTGCATTTACGTCTTGTTGAGTCAGGAATTGAGCGCGACATTACAATACGGAAGATCCTGACAAATGGATCTGGTGGTTCTCTCAGGGCTTCTGCGTTGCAGGAAGACGGTGCGCGTCTTGTGCCTGTGGTTTTGAAGCCAGGATTTGGCGTGCGGGCACTGATACCCAGATTCGTGGCCGATAGTATTTCGCTGAACGAGGGGTTGCTTAGTGCTCGTGTCAGATTGAATAATCCTTTTCCGGCGCCGATGGTTAATCGTTTCTTGTCCGATCAGGTCAGGCTGGTCGTCGTCCAAGGAGCCGATCTTCTTGCTGAGGGCACGATGTCGACGGTCGACTGCGGTAGGAAAAATGTGTGGGAAGCCTGTCTCCGCCTACCTGAGAGGCATAATTTTAAGAACCAGAATACTCAGGCTTTCTCGCTCGAAGTTCGAGGTGGTGGTGGGTCTAGGGCCTCCGTTGCCATAGAAGATGTCGCAGAAATCGACTTTGTTGGGCAGAAGTTCGCGTTGGCGGCGACTCCTTATGGATATGTCGAAGTACAGCATGTCAGTCAGCACGGCTCGGTTGACAGGGCCGAGCTGATTGATGAGGGTACGCGGATAGTGTTCGCCGGATCGGTGTATCTTGATAGCGAAGAGGTCCGACAGACTGCGCCTTCTTTCGCGCTTGTCGGTAAGACTCGCAACCTGTATCCTGCTGCACTTTTTTTTGATGGCGCTCAAGGTCGGTATGAGGTTGTGTTCGACCTCTTCGAAGAAGATGTCGATGGAAGAAGAGTGAGTGTTGGCAGCCAGAGCTACATATTTGAGTTTTTGACCGCGACTGGCAGAAAACTTCCTGCATCTGTGTGGCCTAGCTGTTCTGCTGAACTTGAGAATAGGCTTCCTATCAAGCACTTTGTTGGTAACACACGAACTATACTTGCGCGTGCCGGAAAGCATGGTTTATCCGTTCAGATCGGCGCGGCTATCGCTCTTGAAAGTTCTGGTGCGCTTGCTCAATATCGACATGCGAGAGAAAATTTTTTCAGAGTGCGCCAGCGTGTTGAGAATGCGGCTTTCTTCGAGTCATTCGGAGGCCGTGGGGTGACGGATACCCCGAAACGACTGGACAAGTATCTCGCTGATCATCATCCTGAGATTACTCGTTACTGGAGCGTTCGTGACGGGTCGGTAGCGGTTCCTGAGGGAGCGATCGCCCTGACAATGTACTCCAAGAAGTGGTACGAGCACCTTTCGAGGTCTCGTTATCTGATCAACAACAATAATTTTCCATACTACTTCCGGAAGAACTCGAGACAGGTATACGTTCAGACTTGGCACGGTACCCCACTTAAGCGTATCGGAAACCACGTTCCGTCTCAGAGTTTGTCCTTGTCGTATCGACAGCTCATGCTTCGGGAGGCTGAGTACTGGGACTATCTGGTGGCACAGTCCCCGTGGGCGGCACCTGTTCTTGCTGATGCCTTTGGTTATTCGGGAGAGACTATCGCCTTGGGATATCCCAGGAATGACTCCCTTTTTCAGGGCGACATGTCAGAGAGCCGGCGTCTTATGGTGAGAAGATATCTTGGTGTTGGCGAGGGGCAGACGGCAGTCCTTTATGCGCCAACATGGCGTGACGATAAGAAGTCTTCAAGCGGGCACTACGCCCAGACTCTGTACCTGGATTACGGGCAGTTCGACAGAAAGTATGGAAAGAATGTCGTCATTCTTCAGCGTGGACACGTAAATACAGCTTTTGCGCGAACCGGAAATTATCCCGCTAATGTTGTGGACGTGAACCTCTATCCCGACATCAATGATCTTTATCTGGCCTCTGATATTCTTGTTACTGACTACTCGTCTGCGATGTTTGATTACATTGTTACTGGCAAGCCCATAATCTACCTGGCGCCAGACCTATCTCGTTATCGTGATGTGACACGAGGCTTTTACTTTGACTTTGAACGAATTGCTCCCGGGCCGATAGTCTCTACAACTCAGAAAGTTATTGATGCCATTGAGTCCGTGGCGGAGGTCCAGCATGAGTACTCGCAAAACTATGAACGGTTTTTGGTTAAGTTTGCTCCTCTTGACGATGGCTTTGCCGGCGAGCGCGTAGGTGCCAGGATATTCGGGTGACAAGGTGCAATAGTGAGGTCGGTCTTGCGAGCCGGAAATCTTGCTAGTGATTGGCTTCATGCTGGTCGTCGGGCTCTCTGGCACCTGCGTCACGGCGGTGTGGCCGGGCTCAAGGAGTATCGGCGGCGGCGCCGGGCCTCGGCGTGGGCCCGGCCCGTCAGGCGGCGTCGCGGATGCAGGAGTGAGGTCAGCTTTCCGCAGTGGCCCGTCCCCGAGCCGTCGTCAACCACGCCCCGGCACGACGTCACCGTGGGCGTCATCGCTGACGAGTTCACCACCCTGGCCCTCCAGTACGAGTGGCGTGCCGTTCCGCTCACACCCGGCCAGTGGCGGGAGCAGGTCAAGGACACACCCATTGACCTCCTCTTCGTCGAGTCCGCCTGGCACGGCAACGCCGATGCCTGGCGCTACCAGGTCATCGGCCCCAGGGGCCCGTCCGCGCACCTTCAGGAGCTAGTCGCCTCCCTGCGCTCCGCTGGCGTCCCCACCGTCTTCTGGAATAAGGAGGACCCCGCCCACTACGACGAGGCCATCGACACCGCCCGCCTGTTCAACTGGGTCTTCACCACCGACGAGACGCTCCTGGACCGCTACCGGCACGACCTCGGCCACGATCACGTCGCTGTCCTTCCCTTCGCCGCCCAGCCCACCATTCACAACCCCGTCCGCCTCCTTGACGACGACGGTCGTCCCGCCCCGCTGCGGGACATCGCCTTTGCCGGCATGTACTTCGCCCACAAGTATCCCGACCGCCGCGCCCAGATGGATATCCTCCTCGGCGCCGCCGTCGATGCCGGCCCCCGGATGCCCACTGGCCTGGACATCTTCTCCCGCTACCTGGGCGCCGACCTCACCTACCAGTTCCCCGCCCCTTTCGACGCCTACGTGCGCGGCTCGCTCAGCTACCTCCAGATGCTCAGCGCCTACCGCGGGTACAAAACCTTCCTCAACGTCAACTCTGTCGTCTCCAGCCCGTCCATGTTCGCCCGTCGGATCCTGGAGATCACCGCCTGCGGAACGCCTGTGGTCACCACGCCCAGTGCCGCCACGGACGCGTTTCTCCCCCCGGGGACCCTTGCCGTCGTCGAGAGCCGGAAGCAGGCCGAGCAGGCCCAGCGCGCCCTGGTCGCGAGCCCCGCACTGCGCGACCGCATGACATACCTCTCCCAGCGCGAGATCTGGAGTCATCACACCTACAGCCACAGGGTGGACGCCGTTCTGACCGCTATTGGCATGGAGCAGAGGACGCGTCGACAGCTCACCATCGCCACCCTCGTCTCCACGATTCGCCCCCAGCGGCTCCCGCACATTCTGGCCACCCTCGCCGCGCAGAAGCAGGTTACCCAGCAGCCCATCGTCATCACCCACGGTTTCGCCCCCGACCCGGCGCTCACCGCACACGCCCGAGACCTCGGTCTGAGCATTGACTGGATCGAGGCGCCTGCCTCCACCACGCTCGGCGACAATTACAATCTCATGCTCGACCACGTCGATGCCGACTACATCGCCAAGATGGACGACGAC
>ERZ772766.1249-NODE-1249-length-13829-cov-4.909104_pt1 | contig 13829 bp, 8 predicted proteins | sample MGYA00511379_ERZ772766 | MGnify/ENA primary metagenome ERZ772766 (study PRJEB29015, sample SAMEA2737895) | human oral metagenome | biome: human oral; feature: human-associated habitat; material: dental | place: China | collected 2116 ...
GGCCGCCGTCGTCGTGCCCCTGGGGCGCCTCAAGGGGGAGGGCTTCGAGGTGACCATTGGGGGCGATGAGGTCACCAGCGAGATCCACGACCGCCTCACCGGCATCCAGTACGGCGCCTACGAGGACCCGTACGGCTGGATGTACAGGCTCGCGTGAGCACGTGCTCGAGCGAGACCTCGCCGGCGCACGACCAATACGTAACCTGATTGATGTGTACCGGCACGCGAGGCTGACTCCAGAGCCGCGCGAGCGGGTGGTTGCATAGGCACATGACTGACACCTCCCTGCGTCATCCCTCCCCGTCGGCCGCAACGCCCCTGTTACCCGAGGGCCCTCCCGTACCGGCCGCCGACGACGTCTCTGCGCGCCGGCCCGGTCGCCTCTGGAAGATCGCGCTGCTCTCGGTGCTGGGGCTGGTGACGGTCCTGGTCCTGGGGACTGTCGCCGTTGGCCTGTGGGTCAGGCACGCGCTGGGCAGCAACGTGGAGACCTTCGCTGATCCGTTCGCGGGCCTGACGACGCGCGCGCCGCAGCCGGCGGTCCAGGAGGGGCAGGAGCCCGCCACGAACTTCCTGGTGCTCGGCTCCGACTCGCGCATCAGCGCGGGCGACCCCACCCAGTGGCAGGTGGGGGCCCAGCGCACCGACGCGATCATGATCGTGCAGGTCAGCGGGAACCGGGAGGACGTGTCGGTCATGTCCATCCCGCGGGACTCCTGGGTGGACGTCCCCGGCCACGGGCGGGCCAAGATCAACGCGGCGTACTCATACGGCGGACCGTCCCTGACGATTCAGACCGTCGAGCAGCTCACCGGCATCCGCATCGACCACTTCATCGTGGCCGACTTCGAGTCCTTCAAGACCCTGACCGACGAGATCGGCGGCGTGACCATCAACCTGAAGACCCCGCAGACCCTGGCGGGAACCGAGCTCGACGCCGGCGCCCAGCTGCTCAACGGCGAGCAGGCCCTGGCCTACACGCGCGAGCGCAGGACGCTGCCGGGTGGCGACTTCGACAGGATCAACCGGCAGCAGGCGTGGATGCGGGCGATCGTGTCCCAGGTCTTCAGCAGCGGCACCCTTTCCGACCCGACGAGGCTGTACTCCTTCCTTCACGCGGTCACCAGTACCATGGCGGTCGACGAGGGCCTCACCGTCGACGAGATGCAGGATCTCGCGCTGGGGATGCGGGACGTGCGGTCCAAGGACATCAAGTTCATGACTGTGCCGACCGCCGGGACCGACATGTCCCATGACGGGCAGTCCATCGTCAACCTCGATGCGGATGCGGGCGCCCTGCTTTTTGAGGCCTTCGCGACTGACGCCGTCGAGGAGTACATGGAGTCCCATCCCGGCGCCGTCGAGCTGCTGCCGGCCACGGTGAACTGACCAGGCAGGCGTCCCCTGTCGATCGGAGAAACGGATGATCGCGTTGGTAGCAGCATGCGATTGCGTCAGAAGTCGGGCACGCGAGCGCGCCCGCATCAGAAGCAACACTCCACAAGGGATGATAAATGACTGAGAACGGCTCAAAGCGAGCGGCGAGCGCGACGAGGACGATGCGCGCGGCTCTGGTCACCCTGCACAATGTTCGGAACTACGGCTCGGTGCTGCAGACGCTCGCGACCCAGAGGCTCATCGAGAGGGCCGGGGCGCAGTGCTCGGTCGTCGACTTCCGTCGCGAGGGCATAGGGGATGACGCCGCCAGCTATTTCGCCGGGAGCCGGTACGCCCGCGTCCCCCTGGCCCCGCAGGTGTACTCGGCATTCCGGGAGCGCGATGCGCGGAGGCGGTCACTGGTGTTCCGCGACTTCATCAAGAGACGGGTGCGCGTCACGTCCGGGCACTACGGCTCCTTCGATGATCTCAAGCGCTTTCCGGTCGATGACTACGACGTGTACTGCGTGGGGTCGGATCAGGTGTGGAACATCGAGTACAACCGGGACAACCGGCCGTTCTACCTATCGTTCCTGCCGAGGGAGGCCCGTCGGTTCTCGTTCGCCTCCTCCATCGGGATGAATGCGCTCCCGGAGGACGAGGAGCGTCGCGCGCGAAAGGCGCTCTCCCGTTTCAGCGGCCTGTCCGTGAGGGAGGCCCGCGCCCACGACTACCTCATGTCGCTAGGCCTCCAGGTCGAGCAGCACGTGGATCCGACCCTCGCCCTCCCTGCTGAGTACTGGCACAAGATCGCGTCCGCGCCCGTCGTGGACGGGCCGTACATCGCCGTCTACCAGCTCAATCGCAGCCCGCTGCTCGTGAGCGCGGCCACCCGGATGGCAAGAAGAACCGGCCTGCCCGTGGTGAGGATAGACTACTGGCCGACCATGCGCATGCTCGGCGCCAGACGTTATGTGACTCCCTCTGTCGAGGACTTCCTCAGTCTGATAAGAAATGCATCCTTTGTGATTACGGACTCTTTTCACGGTGTCGCCTTCTCGCACATATTTGAAACGCAGTTCGCTGCTGTTACTCCGTCTCGCTACAGCAACCGCCTCGTGTCGATACTGAACCTTCTGGGAACGGATCGCAATCTTGTCGTCTCAATTGATCAGGTCGATAACATTGCGCTCCGCTGGGGGGTGCTCTCATATGACCGAGAGCGTCTCGCACATGAGCGCCGCCGCGCCCTGGATTATCTTCGCCTGCAGGTGTCGCGACCGTGAGGCGGGTGAGCTCTCCGAGCGGTCCGGCGGCATCCGCCGTTGTACACTTGAGCCTCCGTCCAACGGGTCATGACGAAACCGCGCCGTGCTGGCGGATACTGGACTGAATGATGTGGAACCGGTCGGGAATAATTTCCCCGGACGTGTGAACGGAGTGATATCAATGGGATCCCTGAAGTCGTGGGTGAAGGCCCACAGCCCGGCACCGCTGGCGAGAGCGTACAGAAAGTCTGCCATCGCCCGTGAGTATCTGCGGGACTTTCGCGACTACGCCCGCTCCACCGACTGGGAGGCCGGGAGCGCGGGGCGCCGTCCGGAGATCGACCCGGCGGAGTGCGCCTCGTCGCGACTGATCATCGCCTCCCACGGTCTGGAGAAGGGGGCGGCCCTGCCGCGGGTGCGCCGCCCCTTCGGCATTGCGCGGCGGCAGGAGATCGAGGGGATCCTCGGGTCCCCCGAGCAGCTGCGACTGCTGCCGGGCTGGCTGGTCGACGCCTCTCGGGACGCTCTCCGGCAGCACGCCGAGTTCAACGCCACAGGCGTGGTCTGCGAAGAGCTGACGCCGAAGGGTCCGGAGCGCACGATCGCCTGCTCGGTGGAGCAGGTGGAGGAGTTCGTGGGCGCCAGGCGCTCGGTGCGGGACTTCGACACCTCGCGCCCTGTGGACCGGGGCCTGCTCGTTGAGGCTGTGCGCATCGCGGGACGCACTCCGTCGGTGTGCAACCGTCGCTCGTACAGGGCCCATCTCATCGACGAGAGCAGCACGATCGAACGGGCGCTCGAGCTTCAGAACGGGAATGCTGGATTTCGGGACAGGGTCCCCGCCCTGTTCATCATCACCGAACGGCGATCGGCCTTTGTGGGGGCCGGCGAGCGGAACCAGCGCTGGGTCGACGGAGGGCTGTTCGCGATGACGCTGGTCTGGGTCCTTCACGGCCTGGGCCTGGACAGCTGTTTTCTCAACTGGTCACAACGGAACTCAGTCTCCGACGAGCTGCGCAGGCGAATGGGGATCAGTGCCAACGAGGACATTATTGTCATGATCGCGGTGGGCCATGCCGCGCCCGGATACCGTGTCGCGCGATCACTGCCCAGGCCGTTGGAGGATATTCTTCAGGTCCACGGCTGACCGGCGCCCGAGGCCCCGCCGAGGGGGCTGCGGGCGCTCAGGCGGAACCGTCCTGGGCGATGACCACCCGTAGCGTCTTGAGCAGGATTCGGATGTCCATGGACAGGGACCAGTTCTCGACGTAGAACAGATCGAAGCGGAGAGCCTCCTCCCACGAGAGCGACGACCGCCCGCTGACCTGCCACAGGCCGGTTATCCCAGGCTTGGTCAGAAGACGGCGGGAGGCGACGTCGTCGTAGAGCTCGACCTCGGCGGGCACCTGGGGCCTGGGGCCGACCAGGCTCATCGTCCCCTGAAGAACGTTGAACAGCTGCGGGAGCTCGTCAAGGGATGTGCGCCTCAGGAACTGGCCGATCCGGGTGATCCTCGGGTCGTCGGCGACCTTGAACAGGGGCCTGTCGGCCGTTCCCTGCCGAGCGAGCAGCGCGGTGAGCTCGGCGTCTGCGGCGACGCGCATCGTCCGGAACTTCCATATGCGGAACTCGCGGCCGTTGAGGCCCACGCGCGTCTGCCGGAAGAGGGCCGGGCCGCGGTCCCCGAGCCGGATGAGCGCCGGGATCAGGATCCACAGCGGTGCGAGCACGGCGACGAGCACCGTGGCCACGACGACGTCGAACAGTCGTTTGGCGAGGAGCCCGACACCGTCCAGATGGGGAACCTGGATCTCGATCAGCGAGATTCCGTCGACCGGGCGCAGATGAAGACGCGGGCCGGCGACGTCGAGCATGGACGGGACCATAATGAGCCTGCTGGTTGGTCCCAGCGCCCAGCTGATTCTGCGGACCTGGGAGGGGTTCAGGCCGGAGTCCCGAGCGATAATGAGCGTGATCCCCTCGGCCCCGTCGACGCTCCGGGGCAGACGGGTGGTGTCGCCGATCAGGAGCGAGGACAGCCGACCGCTCTCGGAGTCGGCGGCACCCGCATCGGACAGGAAGACACCCGAGACCGTCAGCCCGAGCTCGGGACGCCGGCCGATCTCTGTGATGACGGCCGGCACCGACTCCGAGGAGCCGACAATGAGCGTGGGGTGAGTGAATGCTCCGTTCTTCCGCGCCCTGACGAGGCGCCGGCGCGCCAGCCGGCGCCAGAGGTGAAGAGAGACGAGCCCGGTGGGCAGGGCCACCAGGAAGTAACCGCGCGACAGCTCGACCCCGGCGAGATAGGAGAGCAGGGCGAGGCCCCCGAACTCAGTGGTCGTGGCCTGGAAGACCCGGTGGTACTCGTCGGAGCCGTATCCGAGAAGATGCTCCCGGTACGACTTCAGGGCCGCTAGGAGCGCCCACCAGGTGATGACGATGGCGGTGCCCAGCAAGGTGTAGCTGGAGAGCGCGCCATGATGGATCGTGACGATCGAGGCGTCTTCCGTGCCGAAGCGCGCAAGGTGGGTGAAGAGGATGACCAGCGCGATAATGACGAGATCGCCGATTCGCAGAGCGCGCTGAAACGACTCGATCGCTAAGGCGGGCCTGAGGCCCGTACGAGCCTGGTAGTCGAGATTGGGCTGGGTCATATTATGGTTTTAGTCGTGCGGCATCGTTGGTGAAGAGGTCCGAGGGGCGCGCGGAGCCCGCGCGGGGGGCGGGCCGGACGGCTGCGCGCGCGTGCGCCTGCCGTCCCAGGAGACCCGCCTGGCGAGCAGGTCCAGGTTGTCGGTGATTCTCTTCGCGGTCGCCCGCGCGGCCCGGTCGCCGCGTCCGTACGGATCGTCGATCCAGTCATCCGGCTGCGGGACGGGACGGCGCGCCAGGACGGTCCCGGTCAGGGACCACCATGGAACGGTGACGCGGGGGGACAGGCGGGACAGGACCGCGCCGGCCTGCCCGAGCGCGAGGACGCGCTCCGAGGCGTCGGGGTGGTCGATGAATATCCAGTCGCGATGCTCCGGGCCGAATACCAGGATGATGTCGGCCTCCTCGAGCATTCTCCCGGTGAGCTGCCGGGCGCGGTGCCCGCGGGAGTCGACTCCGAGGCTCTCCGCGATCCTTGCGAAGGCGTCGTCGATCCCGTGACCGACCACGGCCGTGGTGCCCGCCGATCCGACGTCGAGGTTCTTCGTCCTCGGGTTCGCGCTGAGGCAGGACGCGGCGAACGCGGATCGGCAGATATTGCCCGAGCAGACGAACAGAACGCGTGGCGGTCGCGAGGGCTCCCCCTGCGATGACTGGTTGTGTGCGGCAGTCCTGAGCCACGGTGGTGGTTGCGTCACTGGTCTCTTCGGTTCTTGGCGGATGAGCGGGAGGGGGGACGGCGGGAGTGGGTGGGGGAGCGGGGTGACGGTATCGCGTCCCGCCACTATGCCTTGGTCGTGATGGCGGGGGACGCCGCGCTGAGAGCATTGGTGCGGGAGCGCCAGGTTCGCGCGTCCGACGACGTCCATCTGCTGGCGGCGGGCCTGCGTCGTGTCAGCATGGCGATGAACTCGGCCGTCGATGCGGCCGCCTCGGCATGTCCGGCATCCCTGAGGCGCTCGATACCGCCGAGGCCGGGCGCCCGGCTCGCGTGCCGGGGCGGGGACTCGGCGATGTCCTCGAGCGCCGCGTCCGGGGCCGCGGCGGGGGCCGGGGGGCCCGAGGGCCGCGCACGGTTCTCGGTGGCGTACCCGTACACCGTCTCGCCGTAGCGCAGACGGCCGAGGGCCGATGACGAGACCTGGTTGAGGGCGATGCCGAGCACCGTTCCGCCGCCCTGGCGGATGCTGGAGACGGCCTGCTGGAGCTGGTCCTCGGTGGTGCGGCCGGAGCGGACCACGAGAAGGACCCCGTCGGTGTTCTCCGCGAGCGCGACCGCATCGGTGACCGGCAGCACGGGAGGTGCGTCGACGATGACGACATGGTCGGCGGCGAGGTAGGTTAGGAGATCGGACATGCGCGCGGAGCCCAGGAGCTCTGAGGGATTGGGCGGAGTGTCGCCGGCCGGAATGACCTGCAGCCCGGGTACGGAGGGGCGCACCAGCGCGCTCTCCAGCGAGGCCGCTCCGACCAGCAGGTGGGAGAGCCCGGGGTGGCTCGGATCGATGTCGAACGTGCTGCTCATGGTCGGCTTCCTCAGATCGCCCTCCACGAGGATGACCTCGAGTCCCGACAGCGCCATGACCCGGGCGAGGTTCGCCGAGACGGTTGATTTTCCGTCGGCCTGCATCGCGGACGTCACGACGAGGGTGTGGAGCCCCTTGTCGATATTCGTGTACCGGAGGTTGGTGCGCAGCTTCCGGAGAGCCTCCTCGACCCTGTGGTCCGGGGCCTCCGAGTATCGTCTCCGCGTCATTTCGACGGAACGCGGGATAGTCGCCAGGACCGGCTCGTCGACAACGGATGCGACGTCCGACTGGGACCGGATGCGCCTGTCCAGGACGTCCAGGGCGAAGGCGGAGACGTACCCGACGACGATACCGCTGAGGGCCCCGGTTCCGACTCGCTTGGCCGGGGACGGCGAGCGGGTCGCGCCCGACAGGCCGGCTGAGGACATGAGGGCGACGCCGATGGGCGAGTCCGCGCCGTCAAGACGCTTGATCTGCGCATCCGCCTGGCGGATCGTCTCATCGGCTATCGTCTGGGCCTCCTCGGCGGTCGGGGCGCTCGCCGAGACATTGATCGTCAGGGCGTTCTTCTCGTTCTTCGCTGATATGGAGCGGGCGAGCTGCGACGGAGTCGTTCTCAGGCCGAGCGCGTCGATGACTCCCTGGGCCACGGACTCGGAGGTGAATACGGGGACGAAGGCCTTGACCTTCTGGGAGGCGAGCTGCGATGCGGCGTAGTAGGAGTCCGCCGACTTCTGGTCCGGTCCGCTTGCCGGTACGGAGACGCGCACGTAGGCGATTGCGGACGCCGTATAGGTGACGGGCGTCAGCCACAGGGATATGGTGGAGAGGACTAATCCGGCCAGAAGTCCGCAGAGGATGGCGCCGATTCTCCGCCGGGTGAGTGCGAGGACGTCTTCGAGTGTCATGCGGGGATCACCGGGTGCGCTGTCTGCGCTTGCAGGCCTCGTCATTTCTGTGAAGGCAGAGGGAGGGGTGGTGAGTACGAATCACATCTGGAGCGTACATCGCCTCGCTCCGGGCGGTCGGCGCTGATACTTATTTGTGACTGACTCGTGACGTCCGGAATCGGGAGGTCTCAATTCCGCATAGATCCCTTTCGCGCCGCCTTTCGTGAGGATGCGGGTAATTCGCCGGCGCTAAGGTGCGGGCGCACGGTCGTGCCGGCGCAGTGACCCGTCCCACCTGCTCCCCGGCGTCCGTGCTCGCCCTGAAGGGTCCTGAAGGCTTCCGGAGGCGCCGGAGGCCGTAAGACCCCGAGGGGATCCAAAAACGGAGGACTGCTTGAAGGGCGAGGTATGCGGACGTATATCGACGCGAGTGCTTCAGTCTCTGCCGCCCCGATTCCGGCCGCGGTGCCGGTCCGGGTCCTGGAGACGTCCCTGAGAACGCCGGCGCGTCCATGAGCCACCCGGGTTCCCCGGGGCACCTGCGCTGCCCCGCGCTCAGCGTCATCATCCCGGTCGACGGAGGCCTCCGCGCCCGCCGTGGGCGCGCCCCCGCCGCGCTCACCACAGCGCTCACCACCGTGCTCACCGCGGAGGATGTCGACCGGGCGATCTGCTCCGTCCTCGACCAGTCGGTGCGGGACCTTGAGGTGCTCGCCGTTGTGGAGGCGCCCAGGGGCAGGGACCCGGTCGACGCCTCGGCGTCCCCGGTGTCCGCGCTGCGGCGCCTGTCGGTGCGCGACCGCCGTGTGCGCCTCATGCCCGCGGCGGACACTGCCGCCGCCGTGCGCGCCGCCCGGGCGCCCCTGCTCACGATCCTGGACCCCCGCGACGTCGTCGTCGCCGGAGCCTACGAGGCCATGACCTCGCGGCTGGCGGCCTCCGGGGCCCACGCCGTCGTCGGCGCCGCGCGCCGCCCGGGCGGCGCGAACCCGACCGGGTCGTGGCCGAGCGGGAGCCGCGCCCGGGTGGAGGACGTGCTCGACGCCGTCGAGGATCCTCTGGCCGGCCGCCTTGTGGCGCGTACGCGCCTGTGGCGCGCCGCAGTCTGCTCCGACGACCCGGCCATGGAGGCGATCACGGTCAAGGCGCTCATGGCCGCCCGCACGATCGATGTCCTCGACCGCTGCGTCCTCGTGCGCTCCCCGCTGCGGGGGGTCGACGACGCGGCCGTGGAGAGCGTCGTGGCGCGCGGGCGGGCCCTGGCCAGGGCGACGGCGGGCGCCCCGGTCCTCCGCAGCCGCCTCGTGGGCGCCTGGATGCGCGACGACGTGGCCGACCTGGCTGTCCGCGCCGTCGATCAGCCGGCCGAGCGCATCCGGCGTCTGCGCACCGGCGTGAGCGGCCTGCTGCCCGCCGCCCACGACGAGGCCTGGAGGATGCTGCCCCTGCTCGACCGCGCACTGGTGTGGGCCCTGGCCCACGGCACGCTCGCGGACATCGAGGAGCTGGTCGGCTCGCGCGTCGAGGAGTCGACCGCCTGCCCGATCCGGCTGGTCTCAGACTCGCCGTGCACCCTGCTGCACGCCGCCCCGCCTGTGCTGGATCGCATAGCGGCGCTGCCCGCCGAGCTGCTCGCCGTCCGCGACTCCGACCTGCGGCTGGTCGCCGTCGCCTCCGTGCGGTGGAGGACGGCGTACTGCCTGGAGGTCATCGGCCTGGCCTATGTGCGCGGCCTGTCGGCCCAGGACGCCGGGGACCTGCTCATCGAGGCGGTTGACGACGACGGCGCCCTCATCGCCAGGGGGCGCGCCAGGCGCAGGCGCGTCCCGCAGGCCGACCTCGACGCCGATGACCCGTGGCACAGCCACCTTGACGAGGGCTTCATCGCCGGTGTCTGTCTGGTGCGCGAGCAGGTCGAGGGCAGGCGGGTGCGGTTGCGCGCCGCGCTGACCGTTGCGGACCGGGTCGTCACCGCCTGGCTGCCCGACGTCCCGGCACCGCCCGACGGGCCGGCGCACAGGTTCCGCGCCTCCGGCGCCGGCGGTCCACGAGCGGGCCTCACGGAGCCGACGGGGGTCACTCTCGACACCGCCTGCATCTCGGAGGGCACTGTGACCCTGGAGGGTCGTGCGCCCAGGGACCTGGGCCGCATCATGATCGCGGCGCGCTCCCGGCGAGGCGACTACGAGCTGGCCGTCGGCGCCTCCAGGGACGGCACCTGGCGGGCCACGGCCGACCTGCACGAGGCGGCCCTGGCCCGCGGTGAGCACGCGCTGGTGTGGAGCTCGGGCTCGGGAGCCTCCGGCACGTGCCTGGCCGGCGCCTTCCTCAGCGCCACCCCCGTCGAGCTGGCGGACGGCGTGCGCTCCGTGCGCCTGGCGGCGGGTCCGGACCGTCGGATGACCCTGACCGTCGTGCCGCCCCTGACCTCCTTCGAGCGCTCCCGCTACGGGCGCGCCCGGCTCGCCTCCCGCGACCCGGGGCCCCTGCGGCGCGGCATCGTCTTCGAGTCCTTCGGCGGCCGCTCCACCGGCGACAATCCGGCCGCCATTCTGGCGGACCTGCGCGCCCACGGCCTGGAGGCGCCTATGTGGTGGACGGTCCTGGACGGGGCGATGAGCGCGCCGCCGGGAGCCACGCCCGTGGTCCGCGGCTCGAGGGCGTGGTTCCGGGTGCTGCGCACCGCCCGGGTCATCGTCACCAACGACCGTCTGCCCTGCTGGTTCTACAAGCGGCCCGGCCAGCGCATCGTCCAGACCTGGCACGGCACGCCGATCAGGAAGCTTCTTCTGGACGCCCCGGCGGGGACCGTCCGCCTGCCCTACCGGCGGCTCATGGCGCGCCAGGTGCCCCAGTGGGACCTCCTGCTGGCCCAGAGCGACGCCGCCGCCCAGGACCTGTGCGCCGCCACGGGCTACACCGGTCGGGTGCTGGTCGGCGAGCAGCCCCGCAATATCGGCCTGCTGATCGGCGACGAGGGCCGACGCCGGGTGCGCGCCCGGCTCGGGATCGGGCCCGGCAGGCGGGTCGTGCTGTATGCCCCGGCTCCTCGCGAGGAGCCGGGCGCCGCCGGTGCGGTCGCGCAGCGGGCCGGCCTGCTCGACCCGGCGGCGCTCGCGGCGGGCACGGAGACGACCGTGCTCGTGCACGGGCTCCGGCACGACGACGAGGACGAGCCGCCGGCGCGCGGTGCGGCCGTCATCGATGTCGGCGACCGCCCGAGCGTGGAGAGCCTCATGGCGGTCTCGGACGTGCTGGTCTCGGACTACTCGAGCATCGTCCTCGACTACGCCCTCACCGGTCGTCCGATCATCCTGCACGTGCCCGACCTGGCCCGTCGTCGCGACGCCGGGCGGGGGCTGTACCGCGGCTGGCCGGAGAGCTCGGGTCTGCCGACGACCGTGACGCAGGCCGACCTCGTCGAGCGGGTGCGCGAGGCGCTGCGCGACGTTCCGGACGGCGACTCGGCCAGCCGGCCGATCGATCCCGAGCCGATCAAGTGGACGCTGGACCGAGTGCGCGCCTGGATCCTGGGAGCCCTGTCCGAGGAGGTGTGAGCGCGAGGGGCCCGGCGCGGCGCGTGCCCGCCCGGCCGGCTCAGGCCGCCGACGGCATGCTGCGCGGCGCGTGCCCGGGCGCCGCGGCCGTGAGCACCAGCCAGCGACGCACGACGGCGTCGGGCAGGTCCCGGTAGACGTGCTCGCACAGGTCATCGATGGCCCCCAGCACGGACATGGGCGCGGGCGGGACGGCTATCTGCGAGATCAGCGGGTGCAGGGTCTGCTCGCAGGCAGCGCCGGCGACGTGCTCGGGCACCCTCTCCGGCACGGTCCGGGGGCAGGTCACACGCGCCTCGGGGTATCCCCGTAGATCGGCGAAGCGTCGAGCAACCTGCTCGATATTGTGCGGCCTGCCCATGTCGAGGACGAGCGCCTTGCCGCTGAGGCCCATCGCGCCCGCCTGCAGGACCAGCTGGCACGCCTGGTCCGCGCTGGTGAAGAAGCGGCGCATCCGCGGATCCATGATCGTCGCCGGCAGACCCCGTTCCACCTGGGAGGCGAGGGCCCGCAGCAGCGGGCTGTGCGGGTCCAGCACCGCGCCGAAGCGCACCGAGATGAAGCGGCGGTCCCCGCCCAGGTGCTCGCCGAGGGCCGAGGTCAGGCGCTCGGCGATGCGCTCGGAGCAGTCCAGCACGTCCTCGGGGCGGGCGGCCCCGTCCGTGGAGATATTGATGAAACGACTCACGCCGTACGCCGATGCCGCCAGCAGCAGGTCTCGGGTCGCCACGACATTGGTCAGGAAGGCCTCGCTGGGGAAGCGGTCGGCCGGTGCGAGCCGGCTCAGGCCCGCCGCGTGGAAGACGATCGTCGGACGGGCCTCCTCGAACAGGGTGTCGACGAAGCCGGGAGCGCGCAGGTCTCCCAGGACCAGGTCGGGGGAGTCCGGCGCCGGCTCCCCGTCCACGGACAGCTGCACGCGCAGGAGGGCGGACTCGTCGCGGTCCACCATCGTGAGCCGCTCGGGCTCGTAGCGCGCGATCTCCCGGCACAGCCGGGAGCCCAGGGAGCCCCCGGCGCCGGTGACCAGCACCCTCTCACCGGTCAGGTAGGCGGCGATCGCCTCGGCGTCGGTCTCGATCGCGCGCTGCCCCAGCAGGTCCGTCATCTCCAGCGGGCGGAACACCTGGGTGCCGCGGACCGGCGAGACACCCGGGCGCCGGGCGGGCACCGTGCCCGCCACCTCGGCGGAGGAGGGCATGACCCGTACCTCCAGTCCCAGCGCCCGGGCGCGTCGCACCGCCCCGTCGACGCTTTCGGGGTCGGCCGCGGACGCCAGGAGCACCGCCTCCGCCCTGGTCGTCCGGGCGACCCGTCCGAGGGCCTTCCACGGGCCCGCCACCCGCACGTCGCGGACACTGCGGTGGTGCGTGGCGGGATCGTCGTCGAGGACGGCGACCGGCTGGAAGGCGGAGCCGGGGTCCTCGCGCATGAGGCGGATCGCCTGGGCGCCCGCGAACCCGGCGCCCAGGACGACGGTCCGGCGTGGCCGTCGCCTCCCGGGGCGGCGGCCACGTTCGGCCAGCCGGCGGAAGACCCATCGCGCGGTCAGGTGGAGCACGAGCGCCAGCGCGCCCGCCACCACGGCGCTCTCAACGGGTACGGGGGCGCCGACGAGGACGGGCGGAGCGGACACGAGGGCGGCGGTGACCAGCACGTCGGCGAGCAGCAGCCGGGGAATCTCGTCGACCGTGGCGAAACGGGGCCGTCCGGTGAAGGCCATGGCGCGGACGACCGCGTACAGGCCCGCCGCCAGGACCACCGCCGCCGCGGGCCCGCCGTCCTCGGGGCCGCCGTCGACGCCGAGGCGCGCACCCGCGGCTGCGCCGATCGCCCACATGGCGGCGTCCAGCGCCGCTGCGGCCCCGTGCGGCAGCCGCCGGCAGGAGCCGCGGGCACGCCCGTCTCTTCGACGTCCGGTCCCGTGGGCGGCAACCATGTGCTCGAGCATCAGGTCTCCTGCGAGGGCGGCAGCGGGAGGCGGTGCGAGGCACCGCCGATGAGGACCGGAACACGGTAGCGCGGGGCCCCGCGCCCCAACCGCTGCCGCTGCGACTTGTTGCCCAGTCGTGACCCTGAGGCGCAGCGGCGGGCCGGGCGGGCGGAGTGCCGCTGCGCGGCGGGCTCCGCGGGGCGGGCGCCGTCGCCGTCGGGAAACCGGATATGACACACTGTCCGCGTTTGTTCGCACGCGAGCCGGGAACGAGGGCAGATGGATCACGCACACACCTCCGGCGCCGTCGGCGTCGCGGCCTATGACACGACCCTGCGTGACGGCGCCCAGCAGCAGTCCGTGTCCTTCACCGTGGAGGACAAGCTCGCCGTCGCCCGGCTCCTCGACGCCCTCGGCGTGGCCTACATCGAGGCCGGCTGGCCCGGCGCCATCCCCAAGGACACCGAGCTCTTCAGCCGCGTTCGCGACGATCTCGACCTGCGCACCGCCCGGCTGGTGGCCTTCGGCTCCACCTGCAGGCCCGGGGCCGCCGCCGCCGACGACCCCCAGGTGCGCGCCCTCATCGACTCCGGCGCCCCCGTCGTCACCGTCGTCGCCAA
>ERZ772766.1254-NODE-1254-length-13789-cov-30.643221_pt1 | contig 13789 bp, 8 predicted proteins | sample MGYA00511379_ERZ772766 | MGnify/ENA primary metagenome ERZ772766 (study PRJEB29015, sample SAMEA2737895) | human oral metagenome | biome: human oral; feature: human-associated habitat; material: dental | place: China | collected 2116 ...
GGCAACGTCCTGGGCTTCACCCACGAGGGTGAGCACAACCGCGAGCTCATCGGGGCCGCCGGTCTGGAGCTGACCCAGAACAAGGTCCTCACCGGCGTCGACGGCAAGGGCAGCGAGGAGATCGGGCGCAGCGGCGTCATCATCCCCACCGGTGAGCAGAAGGATCAGCCCGCCAGGGCGGGTGCCACCGTGCGCACCACTCTCAATCCGGACCTGCAGTCCATCGCCCAGGAGACCATCGACCGCACGGTGGCAGCTCAGCACGCCGACTGGGGCATCGTCATGGCCATGGAGCCGAGCACCGGCAAGGTCGTCGTCCTGGCCGACTCCAACTCCGTCGACCCCTCCGACCCCTCGGCCACATCCGAGGAGAACCGCACCGCCCGCAGTGTCCAGGCCGTCTTCGAGCCCGGAAGCGTCGGCAAGGTCGTCACCTTCGCTACCGCCCTGGATGAGGGCGCGGTCAAGCCCGAGGACACCTGGAACGTCCCCTACACCTGGACCTCGGCCAGTGGGCAGACCTTCAGGGACTCCCACGAGCACGAGACCCAGTCGATGACCACCGCAGGCGTCCTGGCGGAGTCCTCCAACGTCGGCACCGTCCAGATCGGCGAGAAGGTCTCCGACGACACCCGCTACGACTACATGAAGCGCTTCGGTTGGGGCGAGGCCACGGGCATCGAGATGCCGGCCGAGTCCGAGGGGATCATCTACCCACCCAGCTCCTGGGACGACCGCACCCGCTACACCACGATGTTCGGACAGGGCGTGGCCGGAACCACCCTCCAGTCCCTCCAGGTGCTGGCCACCGTCGCCAACAAGGGCGTGCGCGTGGCCCCGCGCATCATCGACGCCTGGATCGACGCCGACGGCAAGGAGACCCCCCAGACCCGCCCCGAGGGCGTTCGTGTGATCTCCGAGGCCACTGCCAAGACCCTGACTGAGATGCTCATCGGCGTCACTCAGGAGGGCGGTACCGCCGAGTCCGCCTCCATCAACGGCTACCTGGTGGCCGGCAAGACCGGAACCACCGAGATCCTCACCGACGACTCCACCGTGGCCTCCTTCGTCGGTTTCCTTCCCGCGCGCAATCCGGCGCTGGCCATCGCCGTCATCGTCAACCGGCCCGAGGGCATCTTCGGAGGCACCGTCGCCGCCCCCGTCTTCCGGGAGGTGGCGCTGGCCGCTATGCAGGCCCTCAACATCGCCCCGGACCCGAACATCGTGGCGGCCCAGGCCGCGCGCAACGGCGCCGGCGGAGAGCGGGACGCGAGCCAATGAGGTGGCGCATGAGGTAGATGAGCGTGACCACCAGCACCCCGGCGAAGTGTGCCGGAGGGGCTCTTGTGGAAGATCGACAGTGGAAGGTCGCGATAGATTGAGGAACTATGAGCAACCACGCCTACGAGTCGGCCGCCGCCCTACGGCCGAGCTCCAATGGTCCCATCCCCATCAGTACTCTGTGCGAGCGCTTCTCCCTGGTTCCCGCTTCAGCTGATGACTCCGCCGCCCTCAACAACCTGAGTGTTCTGGGGGTCAGCGTCGACTCTGGAGACACCTCCCCGGGTGAGCTCTTCGTGGGGCTTCCCGGCTTCACCGCCCACGGCGCCCGTTTCGCCGCCGAGGCCGTTGCCTCCGGTGCCGTCGCGGTCCTGACCGACTCCGATGGTGCCCAGATCGTCCACGAGCTCGCTCCCGGCACCCCCGCCCTCGTCCACGACGACCCTCGCGCCGTCGTCGGGCCCCTGAGCGCCGAGGTCTATCACCACCCGGCACGCGGCCTCATCACCACCGCCGTCACCGGCACTAATGGCAAGACGACCACCTCCTACTTCCTCGACGCGATCCTGTCGGCACACGTCGGTGGATGCATGGTCGCCGGGACCGTCGAGCTGCGCGTGGGGGAGCGCTCCGTGGAGTCCCCGCGCACCACCGTCGAGGCCCCCGTCCTGCAGCGGATGATGGCCCTGGCCGTGGAGGACCGGGTCGGCGCCGCCTCCCTGGAGGCCTCCAGTCACGCCATCGTCCTGCACCGCCTCGACGGCCTCGTCGTCGATGTCGCCGGCTTCACCAACCTCCAGCGTGACCACCTCGACTTCCACAAGACCATGGAGGGCTACCTGAAGGCCAAGGCGCAGCTGTTCACCCCCGAGCACGCCCGCCGCGGCGTCGTGTGCGTCGACGACCGGTGGGGCGCGGCCCTCGCCGACGAGGCGCCCATCGAGATCGACCGCGTGCGCGCCTACCCCGGTGACACCCCCGCCGACTGGTGGGTCAGTGACGCCACCGTCTCCCTGACCGACTCCGCCACCACCTTCACCCTCCACGGGCCCGACGGCGAGCAGATTGAGGCCTCCTGCCCCCTGCCCGGACTGGTCAACGTCCAGAACGCCGCCCTGGCCCTGGTCATGGCCATCCGCGTGGGCGTTCCCGCCGCCACGGCCACCGCCGCCCTGGCAGGGGCCCACAACATCCCGGGCCGCATGCAGCGCATCAGCCAGCGAGACGGGCAGCGGGGCCTGTGCATCGTCGACTTCGCTCACACTCCCGATGCCATGGAGCTTGCCCTTAAGGCCGTGCGGCCCATCACTCCGGGACGCCTCATCGTGGTCTTCGGCTCCGACGGCGATCGCGACCAGGGCAAGCGGCCGATGCTGGGGGAGGTGTGCGCCCGCCTGGCGGACGTCCTGGTCGTCACTGACGAGAACCCCCGCAGCGAGGACCCCCAGCTCATCCGCAACGCCATCCTGGAGGGGGTGCGCAGCGTCCGCCCGGATCTGGAGGACGTCGAAGAGGTCACGACCTGGCGCGGCGACGCCGTACGCCGCGGGGTCGAGCTGTGCGGACCTCAGGACACTGTCATCGTCACCGGCAAGGGCCACGAGCCCTTCCTGGAGGCGGCCGGTGAGTTCATCCGCTACAACGACGCTCCCGTGATGGCCGAGGCCGTCGAGCAGAAGTGGGGACGGGGATGAACCTCAGCCTGAGTCAGATCGCAGCCGCCGTCGGCGGCAGACTCATCGGCCCGGACGCGACCGTGACCGGCCCCGTCGTCACCGACTCCCGTCAAGCCTCCCCAGGAGCGCTGTTCGTCGCCGTCCACGGCGAACGTACCGACGGCCACGCCCACCTGGGCTCCGCCGGTACCCTGGGCGCCGTCGGAGCCATCGTCTCCGACCTGAAGGCCGCCCGGACCGGGCTGTCCGGGGAGCCTGCGGAGGCTGCGGAGTCTGAGGACCTGTCCATGGGGCTCGTCCTCGTAGAGGACACCGTCGTCGCCCTGGGGGCGCTGGCCCGAACCCACCTGGCCGGTCTGCGCCAGGGAGCCGTGGATCGCGGTGAGAGGCTCACCGTGGTGGCGATGACCGGCTCGGTGGGCAAGACCACCACCAAGGACCTCACTCGTCAGCTCCTGGCCTCCTCCGGTCCCACAGTGGCCCCCAGGGCCAGCTTCAACAATGAGATCGGCCTGCCGCTGACCGTGCTGGAGGCCGACGAGTCCACCCGCTACCTCGTCCTGGAGATGGGCGCCTCCGGATCCGGGCACATCGCCTACCTCACCGACATCGCGCCCCTGGACGCGGCCGGGGTCCTCATGATCGGCCATGCCCACATGGGTGGGTTCGGCTCCATCGAGGGGGTGGCGGCCGCCAAGGCGGAGATCATCGCGGGCCTGCTGCCTGAGGGGACCGCCATCCTCAACGCCGACGACGCCCGTTGCGCCGCGATGGCCGAGCTCGCACCGGCGCGGGTCCTCACCTTCTCCGCCCAGGGTGAGCCCGCCGACCTGCGGGCCGAGAACGTCGTCCTCGACGAGGCCGCCTGCGCGGCCTTCGACCTCCACCTGCCCGGGCTCGACGCTCCCCGGCGTGTCCAGCTGGCTGTGGCCGGTGCCCACAACGTGGCCAACGCCCTGGCCGCCGCGGGGCTGGCTCTGGCCGCGGGGCTGGAGCCCGAGCTCATCGCCGAACGGCTCGGCTCCGTCAGCATTGAGAGCCCCCACCGCATGGACGTGTCGGAGCTCAGTGGCGATCTTCTCCTTATCGACGACTCCTACAACGCCAACATCGACTCCATGACGGCCGCGCTGGCCGCGCTGCCGGCTCTGGCCGGCAGTCGGCGCCGCGTCGTCGTGGTTTCCGAGATGCTCGAGCTGGGGGAGTCCTCCGCCGCCGACCACGCTCGTACCGGGGAGCTAGCGGCCCAGGCCGGAGCCGCTATGCTCATCGGCATCGGCTCCACCCAGGAGGCGCTTGACGCAGCCAGGGCCCGAGGGGTCGAGGTCGTCGGCTTTGAGGACTCCGCGACCGCCATCTCCCAGATCGACGCGCTCCTGTCCGACGGCGACGCCGTCCTGGTCAAGGGCTCCAACGGATCAGGCGCCTGGCGCTTGGCCGACCACCTCAAGGAGGTACGTCCCCGATGACCGCCATCCTCATCTCCGGCGTGGTCGGACTGGTGGGCACCCTGCTGGGAACCCCGCTGCTCATCCGCTACCTCCACGCCAAGGAGTACGGGCAGTTCATCCGCCAGGACGGCCCCCAGGGTCACTTCACCAAGCGCGGTACGCCGACCATGGGCGGCCTCGTCATCATCATCTCCACCGTCCTGGGATACACCCTGGCCAACCTCAGCCAGCTGCGCACACCGCGCGCCTCCGGGGTCCTGCTGCTCTTCCTCGTCGTCGGGCTCGGACTCATCGGCTTCCTGGACGACTTCGAGAAGATCTCCAAGCAGCGCTCCCTGGGACTGCGGGCCTGGCAGAAGATCGTCGGGCAGGCGCTCATCGGCGTCGGCTTCTCGGTGGCGGCGCTGCACTTCGCGGACCGCAACGGGCTCACCCCCGGCTCCACCCGGATCTCTTTCGCCCGGGACTCGTCGATCAACCTGGCCTTCGCCGGCAGCGTCGTCGGACTCATCCTGTTCATTCTGTGGGCGAACTTCCTTATCACCGCCTGGTCCAACGCCGTCAACCTCACCGACGGCCTCGATGGGCTGGCCGCGGGGGCATCGGCCATGGTCTTCGGTGCCTACACGCTCATCGGCGTGTGGCAGACCAACCAGTCCTGCAACTACGGCCACGACACCATGGTTCCCACCACCTGCTACCAGGTCCGGGATCCCCGTGACCTGGCGATGATCGCCGCCGCCCTCATGGGGGCCTGCTTCGGGTTCCTGTGGTGGAACGCATCACCGGCCAAGATCTTCATGGGGGATACCGGCTCCCTGGCCCTGGGAGGGGCGGTCGCGGGGCTGTCGATCCTGACCCGTACCGAGTTCCTCGCCGTTATCCTGGGCGGGCTCTTTCTGGCCGAGGTCATGAGTGACATCATCCAGATCGTCTCGTTCAAGTCGACAGGCCGACGCGTCTTCCGCATGGCTCCACTGCATCACCACTTCGAACTGGGAGGATGGACCGAGGTCAACGTGGTGATCCGCTTCTGGATCATCGCAGGCCTGTGCGTCATCGCGGGACTCGGGCTCTTCTACGCCGAGTACCTGCGTCAGCTCATCTTCGGATGATCCGGGCCGCCAGGGCCGAGGAACCATTGATGCAGAGCCTTCCCGCCGGAGATCCGGCGAGAAGCAGTCAAGAACCAGGAGCGTGAACCCGCACCGTGACCAGTCTGACTGAAGTCCCCGGTGAACCGACCGGCGGCGCCGTTACCGGCTCCGCCGGGTCCCTGAGTAACCAGCTCGACGGCGCCCACGTGGCCGTCGTCGGGCTCGGACGCACCGGGCGCGCCGTCGCCGAGGCCTTGGCCACCCTGGGGGCACGCCTTCACCTCTTCGACAGCCAGGAGGCCTCCATCGAGGCACTGGACGCCTCTGCTCACGGCATCCTGGCCACCTCCGTGGTCTCAGCCACCGTGGCCGGCAGCGAGGCGACCGCGGCCGCCCTGGCGGACTCCCCGGCGCGGCTCCTGATCGTCTCACCCGGGGTCCCGGCCACTGGTCCGGTCCTGCGCACCGCTGAGGCGGCCGGTATCGAGACCTGGAGCGAGATCGAGCTGGCCTGGAGACTTCAGCGGGACTCCTCCCGCCCGGACGTCCCCTGGCTCGCGCTGACCGGCACGGACGGCAAGACCACGACGGTGAGCATGCTCTCGGCTATCCTTCAGGCCCAGGGGCTCACCGCCCCCGCCGTCGGCAACATCGGCACCCCCGTCATCGAGGCGGTACTGGAGGGCAGCGCTGACGCCCTGGCCGTGGAGCTGTCCAGCTTCCAGCTCCACACCACCCGCACCCTGTCGCCCCTGGCCTCGGTCTGCCTCAACCTGGCCCCCGATCACCTCGACTGGCACGGGGGCCTGGAGGCCTACGCCGCGGACAAGGCCCGTGTCTATGCCCGTACCCGGCTCGCCGCCGTCTACAACCTCGCCGACAGCGCCACCGAGGACATGGTCCGTCAGGCCGATGTCGTCGAGGGCTGTCGGGCCGTCGGCTTCACCCTGGCCACGCCGGGGCTGGGACAGGTCGGCATGGTCGAGGACCTGCTGGTGGACCGGGCCTTCCACGCCGAGCGCCGCTCCAGCGGCGTCGAGCTCGCCACCACCGCTGACCTGGCGCACCTTGCGCCGGGGGGGCGCGCCGAGAACCTGCCCGCTCACCTGCTCGCCGACGCCCTGGCCGCAGCCGCTCTGGCCCGTGCGGCCGGGGTCGACGTCGAGGCGGTCGCGTCGGGCCTGCGCCACTACAGCCCCGGAGCCCACCGGATCGTCACCGTCGCAGAGGCGGACGGCGTCACCTGGGTCGACGACTCCAAGGCCACCAACCCGCACTCCGCCGAGGCCGCACTGACCTCTCTTCCGCAGGGAACCGGCGTCTGGATCTGCGGCGGTGACACCAAGGGCGCCCAGTTCTTCGACCTGGTGCGCACAGTGAGACCCCACCTGCGCGGTGCCGTCGTCATCGGCAAGGACCAGAGCGACATCCTGGCCGCCCTGGAGCAGGAGGCACCGGGACTGCCAGTCACCCGTATCAGCCACGCCGCGCCTGAGCAGGTCAGTGCCACGGCGGTGGAGGCAGCCGGAACCATGGCCCGCAACGGCGACACCGTCATGCTGGCTCCGGCCTGCGCCTCCTGGGACCAGTTCACCTCCTACGCCCAGCGCGGCGACCTGTTCGCCGCCGCCGCCAAGGCCTACGCCGGCGGCGGCACCCCCGAGACCACGGATGCCTCCGGTGTCCAGGAGAAGCTGTGAAGACCGGGTCCCCCTCGGCAACAGCCCCTCGCTCGTCGATGCCCTCCTCGTCAGGCTCCTCGACGGGCTCCGGGCGTGCGCCCCAACAGTCTGGAAGCGGTCACAAGACCGGCCGCAAGCGGGACCAGGCCACGGCTCGGGACGCTTCGGCCAGGCCCTCCAAGAAGTCTGGGAAGCAGACGACGAGGAAACAGGCAGGAGCCGGTAAGCAGCCCGCATCGCGCTCGGCCAGGTCTCAGCCGTCGTCGAGCTCGCCGAGACGACAGACAGGCGCCGCCTCGTCCCAGCCCTCCTCGCCGGTCTCATCGAGGATCCCGTCGAAGGCCATCGGGTCGCGGGCCACCGGCCGGATCGGTCGGATGCGTGCGGCCTGGAGCAAGCGTCTGGCGAGCTGGGGCGAGCGTCTCTCCCGCCCCTGGGACGGCGCCACAGACTCCGAGCCCGACGGCGCCTCACAAGGGGCCCGCCGGCGTCGGTCGGACGGTGCCGCCGACTCCGCTCGGAGCTCCGAGCAGGTCACTCTGACCTACTACTGCCTGCTCATCTCCACCCTGGTGCTGGAGACCTTCGGACTCATCATGGTCTTCTCTGTGCAGTCGGTGACGGTAGCCGCCAATGGCGGCAACGCCTTCACCGACTTCGCCAAGTACCTCGTCTTCGCCGTCGTGGGGACCCTGGGCATGGTGGGGGTCTCCCGCATGCCACTGTCCTGGTTCCGCCGGATCGCCTGGGTGGTGCTGGGACTGACGATCGCCATGCAGTGCCTGGTCTTCACCCCCGTCGGCGTCAACGTCTACGGCAACCGCAACTGGATCCTGGTTCCAGGAGTCGGTACGGCTCAGCCCTCGGAGTTCATCAAGGTGGCCCTCGCCCTGGTGCTGGGCATACTGGTGACCTGGTACACGGCCGGGCGTCGGGACCGGACCGTGTCGGCGGGCTGGGCCGGTGTCGGTATCGCGATCCTGGCAGTATTCGGAGGTCAGGACCTGGGAACCGTCATCATCCTGGTCCTCATCGTTGCGGGTGCTCTGTGGGTGGGGGGCCTGAGGAAACGATGGTTCGCCCTCCTGGGGGCGCTCGGTATGTTCCTGTTCACCGGAGCCTCGATGCTCAGTGCCAACCGACGCGCCCGCATCGTCGCCTGGATCCATCCCGAGGGGGCGGACCCCACAGGTGTGGGCTACCAGCCCAAGCACGGCATGTGGGCGCTGGGAACCGGCGGATGGTTCGGCGTGGGCCCCGGCTCCTCGCGTCAGAAGTGGGGCTACCTCACCCAGGCCGACTCCGACTACATCTTCGCCGTGCTCGGTGAGGAGTTCGGGCTGGTGGGTACCCTCGTTGTTATTGCTCTGTTCGCCGCCATCGGTGCCTGCTGCCTACGTCTGATGAGGCGTCACACCTCCACCTACGTCGTGGCCACGTCCTCGGCCATCGGTGCGTGGATCGTGGGTCAGGCGATCATCAACATGGGGGTCGTTACCGGTGCGCTGCCGGTGCTGGGCGTCCCGCTCCCCCTCGTCAGCCGTGGAGGAACCGCCCTGGTCTCGGTCCTCCTGGCCATTGGAGTGCTTCTCGCCTTCGCCCGCCACGAACCCGGCGCGCAGGAGGCCCTGTCCACGAGTCCCGGGGCGCTGCGTCGTTCCCTGGCAGTCATTGTCCCAAGGAGGAATCGTGCCCGAGACAAGTGAGACCGCAGGCTCTCCCAGCCAGATGCAGCCGAGCCGGCAGGAGCGCCCCCGGCCCTTGCGGGTGCTGCTGGCCGGTGGAGGCACCGCCGGCCACGTCAACCCGCTGCTGGCCACGGCCGCGGCCCTGCAGGACCCGGCGCTGGGAGGCGACCCCCGCACGCAGATCCTCGTTCTGGGGACCGCCGAGGGGCTGGAGAACCGGCTGGTTCCCGAGTCCGGCTTCGAGCTGGCCCTGGTTCCCCGGGTCCCCCTGCCTCGGCGCCCCAGCGGGGACCTGCTGCGTCTGCCGCACCGGCTGGGAAAAGCGATCAGCGCAGCCACCGAGGCCATCGAGGCCGTGGAGGCCGACGTCGTCGTCGGCTTCGGCGGATACGTCTCCACCCCCGCCTACCTGGCCGCCCGGAAGGCCGGCGTGCCGGTCGTCATCCACGAGCAGAACGCCCGCCCCGGCCTGGCCAACCGCCTGGGGGCGTCCTGGGCCCAAGCGGTGGCGCTGACCTTCGCCTCGACCCGCCTCAAGGCCTCCAAGGGGCGTACCGAGGTGACCGGGCTGCCACTGCGCCCGGCCATCGCCGACCTGGTGACGCAGCGCTCCACCGCAGAGGGGACTCATCGTGCCCGCGTCGACGGCGCCCAGGCGCTGGGACTCGACCCCGACATGCCCACGCTCCTGGTGACGGGCGGCTCTCTGGGAGCCCAGCACCTCAACGAGGTCCTCAGCGAGTCCTTGGACTCCCTGCCCACTGGCCTGCAGGTCCTGCACCTGACCGGCAAGGACAAGGACGCCCCCGTGCGCGCCGCGCTGGAGGCTGCGGTTGCCGCCGGCGCGCCGGAGGAGCTGACTGAGCGCTATCACGTGCTGGACTACCTGACCACGATGGAACAGGCCTACGCCTGCGCCGACGGGGTCCTGTGCCGCTCCGGAGCCGGAACGGTTGCGGAGATCACCGCCCTGGGACTGCCGGCGCTCTACGTGCCCCTCCCGATCGGTAACGGCGAGCAGCGCCTCAACGCCGCTGACGTCCTGGCCTCCGGGGGCGGGCGTATGGTGCTCGACGCCGACCTCAAGCCTTCCGACATCCTCGACTTCACGGTGCTCGTCTCCGACCCCGAGCGTCAGGCCGCCATGGCCCGGGCCGCCGCCTCCACCGGTGTCCAGGACGCAGCGGCCCGATTGGGCGCCCTCATCCAGCAGTGCGCCTCCACCAACAACACTCCCACCGACGAGGAGAACGCGGCATGACCGCCCCGACACAGCAGCCCACCTCCCACACCGGCTCTCAGCAGATCGGTGCCGACCGCCACACGCTCACCGACAGGTCATTCCACCTCATCGGCATTGGGGGAGCGGGTATGAGCGTCGTCGCCCAGCTTCTCGCCGCTCGTGGGGCCTGGGTTTCGGGGTCGGACGCCCACAGCTCACCCGCCTTCGACCACCTCTCCGATTTAGGCATCACGACCCACCTGGGCCATGACGCCGCGAATGTTCCCGCAGGGAGCACCGTCGTGGTCTCCACCGCGATCAAGGAGACCAACCCCGAGCTCGCTGAGGCCCGTCGCCGGGACCAGGAGGTCATCCATCGCTCGCAAGCCCTTGCCCTGGCCGCCCAGGGGCTGGACTTCGTCGCGGTGGCCGGTGCGCACGGCAAGACGACGACCTCGGGCATGCTCGCCGAGGCCCTGACGGACGCCGGGGCCGATCCCTCCTTCGCCATCGGCGGAGTCGTGCGGGCCCTGGGCACCGGGGCCCACCTGGGCGGTGGCTCCGCCTTGGTGGCCGAGGCCGACGAGTCCGACCGCTCCTTTCTCAACTACACGCCCCGCGTGGAGATCGTCACCAACGTCGAGCCCGACCACCTCGACACCTACGGCACCACCGAGGCCTTCGAGACGGCCTTCGTCGACTTCGCTCACCGCCTGGTCCCCGGGGGCCTCCTGGTCGCCTGCGCCGCCGACCCCGGTTCGCTGCGCCTGGCACGCACCGCAGCCGCGGAAGGGCTGCGCGTGGTCACCTACTCCTTCGGAGGCCTCGACACCCTGCCTGGCGGGATGCTGGTGGGGGAGGGGCACGTCCACCTGACGATCCAGGAACGCGGCGCCGCCTCCATCCGCGCACGGCTGACCCTGATCAGGGCGGCGGAGCAGGAGCGCAGCGGCGGCGCCCGCGCGGGGGAACAGGTCCAGAGCCAGGTCGAGCTGGTGCTGGCCGTGCCAGGCGACCACGTGGCCCTCGACGCCGCCGGCGCCTGGGCCGCTGGCATCGAGCTCGGTGTCGAACCGGCTGAGATGGCCCGTGCCCTGGGCTCGTTCGGGGGGACGGGGCGGCGCTTCGAGGACCGGGGACAAGCCGACGGCGTCCGCGTCATTGACGACTACGCCCACCACCCCACCGAGATCGAGGCGCTGCTGCGCACGGCGCGGGAGGTCGCCCAGGAGCGCGGTGGCCGGGTCCTGGTGCTCTTCCAACCGCACCTGTTCTCCCGCACCAGGGCCTTCGCCGACCGCTTCGGGCAGGCACTGAGCCTGGCCGACACCGTCGTCGTCGCAGACGTCTATCCAGCCAGGGAGATCCAGGCGGACTTCCCCGACGTCACCGGGGACACGGTCGTCCAGCGGGTTCCCGGTGGCAGAGCCACCTTCGTCGCGGATCGTCTGGAGGCCGCCCACGCGCTGGCCGCGCAGGCCCGTCCCGGCGACCTGCTGCTGACGGTCGGTGCCGGTGACGTCACCGAGCTCGCTACCACCGTCCTGTCCGACTTGGCGACCCGCGAGGGTGGTGCACCTGGTTCGCCCACACGGCGAGGTGGGCACGCATGAGAAAGCCCTCGGCGCCGCGCCCCGAGCCGTCCAACCGTTCTGAGGGGACCCCGGCCAGCATTCCTCCGCGCCGCTCAGGCAACCGGCGCGCGCGTCCTGCTCGCTCAGGGCAGGGCGGGGCCGGGCAGAATGGCACGAGGAGATCCCCGCAGGGCTCACAGGCTCAGCGGGAGACCGAGCCGACTGGGGCGGTCGGTCCGGCCAGGCGACCTCGAGCGCCGGGAGCCGGTGCGACAGCGAGCCCTCCCAGAGGTACCGCCGCGAGAACGGTCTCCTCCAAGGGCGGCTCACGCCCAGCTGTCTCAGGGAAGCAGAGCGGTGGTGACTCGCCCGACGCCTCGTCCAAGTCGAGCCGGAGCCCCGAGAGCGCGCTCGGCACCGAGCTGACCGTCTTCGGTCGTCGGCAGGTCGCACTGCCTCGTGGAGATGACCGGGTCGTCTCCACTGGGCTCGCCGACCGTCTCAAGGAGCGTCAGCAGGCTCTGCGCCGGCTGCGTCTGCGCCGAGCGACGACCGCCGCCATCGTCGTGCTCGTCGTCGCACTGGCGACCTGGGCCTTGCTCTTCTCACCCCTTCTGGGGCTGCAGCCCCGAAGGATCTCCGTCGCCGGATCGGACGGCAGTGTCTCGGACAAGCAGGTTCGCGATGTCCTGGCCCCCTATACGGGTGACTCGTTACTGCGTCTGGACACCGGGCGGCTCTCCACCCAGGTGAGCGACAAGCTGGTCCGGGTGCGTCAGGCGCAGGTGACCAGGTCCTGGCCTCGGGGACTACGGGTGCAGCTGACGATGAGGGTGCCGGTGGCCACCGTTCAGGGAGCGGACGGCTACCAGGTACTCGACAACGAGGCTGTGGTCCTTGAACGGGTCGCCGAGGCGCCGTCGGGTCTGGTGACCATCGTGCCTGACAAGACCGACGGGGCGTCCGGGTCGCAGACGATCTCAGCCAAGCAGGTCGCGGCCGTCACCCAGGTGGTGGGGTCGCTCACGCCGCAGACTCTTGCCCAGGTTGTCAGCGGGAGTGCTACCGAGGCCGGACAGGTCACGCTCACCATGTCCAACGGCGCCAGCGTGGTGTGGGGGGACACCCAGGACAACGAGCTCAAGGCGCGGGTTCTGGCGACCCTCATGACCACCAGCGCGTCCATCTACGACGTCTCCTCGCCGCACCGCCCCACCACACGATCCGCAGACGGCGAGCCCGCGGCATCGGCGACGACACCGCAGGCGTCCTAAGTGCCGCGGCGGATCGGCGGCTCAGCGGTTCCTCCGAGCACCCGGCTACGGAGACGGTGCCGGCACGCCGCCGGTCTTCAGGTAAATTGCAGGTGAGTTGCAGTGATATAGCAGGAAATCCGCAGGCAACTGCACACGAACACGCCGGGCTTCAATGCGTCTCGAGGTCGCGGAAGTCTCATAGCGTTAAGCCAGTCATTCAAAGAATGACATAAGTATAGACCTTAACTTTAGGTTGAGGTTCGAGGGGAGTCCTCACCAGAGGACTCATGACGAAACTCGCGGAGGGGACGCCAGTGGTCGAGAGCATGGCTGTGGACGACGCACAGCACTACCAGGCAGAGATCAAGGTCGTCGGCGTCGGTGGTGGCGGCGTCAACGCCGTCAACCGAATGATCGAGGCTGATCTGCGTGGCGTCGAGTTCATCGCCGTGAACACCGACGCCCAGGCGCTGCTCATGTCCGACGCCGACGTCAAGCTTGATGTCGGACGTGATCTGACTCGAGGACTGGGCGCCGGAGCCGACCCGGCCATCGGTCGCAAGGCCGCAGAGGATCACGAGTCCGAGATCCGTGAGGCCCTTGATGGGTCGGACATGGTCTTCGTCACCGCGGGCGAGGGCGGCGGCACCGGTACCGGGGCCGCGCCCGTGGTCGCTCGCCTGGCCAAGAGCATCGGCGCGCTGACCATCGGCGTGGTGACCCGTCCCTTCTCGTTCGAGGGGCGTCGCCGCTCGGCTCAGGCCGAGGACGGTGTCCAGGCCCTGCGCGAGGAAGTCGATACCCTCATCGTCATCCCCAACGACCGCCTCCTGCAGATCGCCGACAAGAACATCTCCGTCGT
>ERZ772766.1256-NODE-1256-length-13787-cov-9.228663_pt1 | contig 13787 bp, 12 predicted proteins | sample MGYA00511379_ERZ772766 | MGnify/ENA primary metagenome ERZ772766 (study PRJEB29015, sample SAMEA2737895) | human oral metagenome | biome: human oral; feature: human-associated habitat; material: dental | place: China | collected 2116 ...
AGCCACATCCTGTCCGAGCTGGAACAGATGGTGGACGGCGTCGTCTTCATGGCGCACGGGCAGGCGGTCGCCCCGGCCTCCTCCGCACCGCCGCGCCCCGACGCCGTCGGCGACGACGGCGATGGCAGCCCGAGCGACGACGGCGCCCGGCACCCCGCCGCGCCGGCCACGGTCCTCCCCCAGCCGCTGCAGCGCCAGTGGCGGATGCGGGCGCTGGACCCGCAGCGCCTCTCGGAGTGGTCCGCCGGGGCCTCGGTGAGCGCAGCCGCGGCCGAGGACGGCACGGTGCGCCTGGCCGTTCCCGACGACGCCGCCGCCGCGCGAGTCCTGCGGGAGGCGCTGGACGCGGGGGTCGAGGTGGTGTCCTTCGCCCCGGCGGGCGGGGCGCTGGAGGAGATCTACCTGTCGATGGAAGGAGAGCGGCGATGAGCTGGTCCGCCGTGCGCACCGTCGCGGTGCTGGAGCTGCGCCAGCGCGTGAGGTCCACGCGCTGGCGGATCATGCTGGTGGTATGGGGCGCCGTCCTGGTCCTCCTGTGCGGCGGCATGGCCGCGCTGGCGGGGATGAGCGGGGCCGACGCCGGCAGCTCCACCCCCATCCTGTACGACCTGACGGTCTGCTTCGTCCTGGGCATCGGGCTCATCATCGCCCCGACGCTGTCGGCCACCTCCGTCAACGGCGATCGCGCCGACGCGACCCTGGCGCTCCTGCAGGCCACGAGGCTGCGCTCGCAGGAGATCGTCGTCGGAAAGCTCGTGGCGGCGTGGTCCGCGGCCCTCGCCTTCCTCGCGGTCGCCCTTCCCTTCCTGCTCGTGTTCACCCTGCTGGGCGGCGCGTCGTGGATCACGCTGGTGGTTCACCTGCTGATCCTCGTGGTGGTCCTGGGGACCGTGTGCGCGATCGGACTGGGATTCTCGGCGGCGACCGCGCGCACCTCGGCCTCGGCGGTGCTGACCTACCTGGTGGTCGCGGGCCTCGTCATCGGGTCCCCCATCGTCACCGCGATCTCGGCGACGGCGGTCCAGGGGAAGCAGACGGAGATCATCTACGAGACGGACTACAACGCCTCAACGAATGACAAGCACGTCTGCGGGACCGAGCCTCGCACCTACACCCGGGATGTTGTGCACGTCGAGCGGATCTGGTGGATGCTCGTCCCCAACCCCTTCGTGGCACTGGCCGACGTCTCGGGGCGGAACATGGTGTACGTCAAGCAGTACTCGACCCTGGAGTACGACAGCTACTCGCCCTCCGAGGAGGTTGAGGAGCGGTATCCGGCATCTCCGCTGGGGATGGCGGGGGTGACCGTCGATCGGATGCGCGACCCCCAGCCGGAGGAAGTCGTCATCAGCCACTGCGAGAAGAGCCCGGGGTCGGACTCGTCCGACTGGCAGACGGTCACGCACACCACCTTCTGGCCGGTCACCCTGGTGATCGTGCTGGCCCTGGGCGCCTGGTCGCTGACGTCCGCCTCGCGGAGGCTGCGCACGCCCGCCCGACGCCTCGCCCGCGGCACTCGGGTGGCCTGACGACGTTCCGACCGGCCGTACGTCGGCCAACGCCCGCGACTCACCACCGAGATCGGCCGTTCTCCGCGCCGAGATCGGTCCATACTCGCGTCGAGACCGGTTCGCCGGCCGGGGTCCGGAGCGGGTGTCCGCCAGACTCATGATCGCCTGATCCCTGTTGACCTTGACACTAAGAAGCGCAGTAAGCGCCGGCGTCCGGGCGCCTCGGCCGTAGACGGGCGCTCCAGAGGGCACCTAACGTACCAACCATGAGCAGACAGCGTCGTTCACCATCACCCGGCGGTCTCGACCTCGCCGGAGTGCCGGTGGACACGAGCGCCCCGGTCGCCGTCACCGGCGCCACCGGCTACCTGGGGAGCTGGGTCGCCAAGGGCCTGCTGGAGGCCGGTGCGACCGTCCACGCCGCGGTCCGCACCCCGCACGCGACCGCCAAGGTCGCCCACCTGCACCGCGCCGCCGACCAGGCGCCGGGCACCCTGAGGCTCTTCAACGCCGATCTGCTGAGGCCCGGCTCCTACAACGAGGCCATGGCCGGCTGCCGGGTCGTCATCCACACCGCCTCGCCCTTCGTGCGCCAGGTGCAGGACCCCCGGCGCAACCTCGTCACGCCCGCTCTGGAGGGCACCCGCAACGTTCTGGCCGGCGTGAAGGAGACCCCCTCCGTCACGCGCGTGGTCCTCACCAGCTCGACAGCGGCCATGTACGGCGACGCCGTCGACCTCTCGGACGTCGCGCGCTACCCCGGCGGGATCGTGACCGAGGACTGCTGGAACACGACCTCCTCCCTGACCCGAGAGCCCTACTCCTACTCCAAGACCCTGGCGGAGAGGGAGGCGTGGCGGCTCGCCGCGGACCAGGACCGCTGGAGCCTGGTCTCCATCAACCCAGCGCTGGTCCTCGGCCCCGCGCTGGGCGACGCCCCGACCAGCGAGAGCCTCACCATCGTACGGATGCTGATCGACGGGACATCCCGCCTCGGTGCGCCGCGCGTGGGCCTCAGCGTGGTGGACGTGCGCGAGGCCGCCCGGGCCCACATCGCAGCCGCCTTCCTGGAAGAGGCCCACGGCCGCTACGTCGTCTCGGCGGAGGACACCGACATCCTCTCCCTGGCGGGCCGCCTCGTGCCCCGGTACGGCCACCGTCTCCGCCTGCCGCGGCGCGCCCTGCCCCGCCCGCTGCTCCTGGCCCTCGCGCCCAGGATCGGGATGACGCGGGAGTACGTGCGGCGCAACGTGGGATTCCCGGTGCGCTGCGACGCCACGCGCAGCCGGACCGAGCTGGGCGTCCGCTACCGCCCGGCCCAGAAGTCGCTGGAGGCGATGGTCGAGCAGATGCTGCCCCGCAGGTCGCCGACGGCGTAGGGCGGCCCCCGCCGTCGGACCGGGCCCTCCCCGCGCGGGCGGCAGCCGGTATGCTCAGGGGAATGTCGACAATGGCTGACGCGCCCAGGGCGGACCGACCGGACTGGGACGGTCCCCGCGGAGCTGGAGCGCGCCTGGTGCTGGATGGAGACCCGGGGCCGCGCCGTCGTCCTGGAGTCCGAGGGCGCCGCCTACGCATTGCCGATGACGTCCACGGGCTCCTGACGCTCTTCGCGATCGGCTACCGCGACCTCACCCCCTCCGAGCTCGGGCTCCCGCCGGACGACGACGATGCCGTTGAGCCGGTCAGCGACTTCCGCGCCTGGGTCGAGCAGGACCTCGGCATCACCGTTCCCCTGGAGTGGCCGGCCGTGGGCGACGACGACTTCTCCGCCCGGATCGACGCCGAGCCCGGCCGCGAGCCGCAGACCGAGGGGAGCACCGCCCCGGGCGCTCCCGGCCACGCGCCCGCGGCACGCTCCCGCAACGAGTCGCTCTCATGACGACGCCCTGGTTCTCGGGGCACTCGTCGCCGGTGTCCTTCGCAGTCGACCTGGGTGTCGCCGCAGCAGCTGTCGGCGTCTTCTGGTCTTGGGGGCCCGATCCCCTCGGCCTCCTGCTCATTGCCACGCTCGTCGCAGCCATGTTACTGCGCTGGCGACTGCCTCTCGTCGCGTTGGCAGTCTCGCTGATCATCACTGCGGCCGGCTGGGTTCTCGGACTCTGCACCGATCCGATGCTCGCGGCCGCGTGGTGTCTGTATCCGCAAGCGGTCCGGCGCGGCACCTGGTCGCAGTCAATCGGTGTGTGGCTGTCCGTCGCGCTGGTCCTGCTGGCCGCAACGTCCGGCAGTCCCGCTTCCGAGACGACGGCGCACCGAGTCATCGGCAGCTGCCTTGCGATCGGCGCCGCCTGGATGCTGGGATGCGCCGAAGCCCACAGGCTCGCCTCCACGCAGGAGGCCGCCCAGCAACGGGCCCTCGCTCAACGCGCCCAGCAGCAGGTCTCGATCTCCCGGGAGGTGCACGACGTCGTCGGGCATGCGCTCAGCATCATTCGCGCGGAGGCCGACGTTGCGCGCAACACCGCCGGCACCGAGGAGGAGCTGCTTCAGAGCCTCACAGACATCGAGGAGCGCGCAGGCGGGGCCCTGGAAGAGGTGCAGCAGCTGGTGCGAACTCTGCGCCCGGGCGGAGACGAGCGCGGCGGTGCGCCGTCGCTCCCGGAGCTGTTCACAGCCGCAAGGGTGAGCGGTCTCAAGGTCGACTCTGACGTAGAGCTCCCGGAACTGCCGCCTACGACTCAGGCGGTGGTCTCCAGGGTGGTGCAAGAGGCCCTCAGCAACGTGGTCCGTCATTCCGACGCCTCGTCGTGCACCGTGGCTGTCAAGGCTGCCGGAGCGACTGCCGGATCTGATCACGGCATCCTCACCGTCCGCATCGATGACAACGGTACCGGCATATCCGCTCATCAGGCGCCGGGAGCCGGCTTGACGGGCATGCGGGAACGCGTGGAGGCGGTCGGCGGCTCCTTGAGCGTGTCCGGTCTCTCGCAGGGCGGCACACGGGTGCTGACGCAATTGCCGTTGCAGGTGGAGCCGTGAACGCGCCGATCACTGTATTCCTCGCCGATGACGATGCCGACTTCCGCCGTGTCTACCGGCGTCTGTTCGACGCCAGTGACGGGTTCCGCGTGCTGGATGAGGCGGGGACCGCCCGGGAGACGATCCGGAAGATCGCGGCACTGCACCCCGACGTGTCCCTGATCGACGTGCAGATGCCCGGCGGCAGCGGCCTGGACGTCCTGCAGGGCATCACCGATTCGGGAACGAAGGCGATCATGCTCACCGCCTTCGACCTGGACGAGTACGTGGCCGGCGCGCTCAAGCAGGGCGCCGCTGGCTTCCTGCTGAAGAACGCCTCCTCGTCCGAGGTTCTCAGTGCGGTGCGGGCCGTGCATGCCGGACACGCGTCGCTGGCTCCGGAGGTCACCGCACGGTTGATGGGCCAGCTCGCCCAGCGGCCGGCGCACTCGCGGCACCCGTTCGCGGATGTGCGTCTGAGCGCACGAGAGCTTCAGGTGACTCGGCTGGTGGCGCAGGGGCGGTCCAACCAGCAGATCGCCGATGAGCTCTTCCTCGCGCTGCCCACAGTGCGCACCTACCTGCGTCGTCTGTTCCTGAAGCTGAGCGTGAGCGATCGCACGCAGCTGGCCGTCCTCGCCTACCAGGCCGGGCTGCTGCACGAGCCCCGCTGATCCCGCGCTCATCCCCACCGCAGTACCCACCGCACATGTCTACTTCCGGACGACGCGAGGGGCAGCGCCCCGGTGGAACGGTTGCGCCGGCAGTGCACCGCCGCTGCACGGCCGCCCCAACGCTCGGAAGGAAGTACCGCTGCATGATCGAGATCATTGACGTGACAAAGAAGTACGGAGGCAGGACCGCAGTCGACCGAGTCAGCTTCACCGCCAAGGCGGGCAGGGTGACAGGGTTCCTGGGTCCGAACGGGGCCGGCAAGTCCACGACGCTGCGCATCCTGCTCGGTCTGGACCGGCCCGCATCCGGTACGGCACTCATCGACGGCAAGTCGTATACCGCACTGGCTCAGCCGCTCCGCACCGTCGGAGCGATGCTCGACGGCGCATCCGCCATCCCGGAGCGTCGCGGCATCGATCATCTGCGCTGGATCGCGCAGTCCAACCGGATCCCGGCGCGGCGCATCGGCGAGGTTCTCGAACAGGTCGGCCTGTCCGAAGCCGCCACGAGGCGGGTTCGCAAGTACTCGCTCGGCATGCGGCAGCGCCTCGGACTGGCGGCCGCTCTGCTGGGCGAGCCCCGTTTCCTCGTGCTGGACGAGCCGGTCAACGGCCTCGATCCCGAAGGCATCCGCACAATCCGCGCCTTCCTGCGCAGCTACGCCGACGACGGCAATACCGTGCTGCTGTCCAGCCACCTCATGGGAGAGACGGCGCAGACGGTCGACGACATCGTCATCATCAACAAGGGCCGGATCATCGCCGACGGCGCCTTGGAACAGATCATCGCAGGCCACGCCTCACTCGAGGACGCCTTCTTCGCGCTCACCGGCAGCCGGCCCGGACAGAGCTGGTGAGGCCGGTGAGCAGCATGATCAGCATCGTCCGCTCAGAGCTCACCAAGGCCCTCACCCTGCCCAGCGTCTGGATCATCATGGTCATCCTCACCGCGGTCGATCTCCTGTTCCAGCTCCAGCTCTTCTTCTTCAATCAGGAACTGATCGCGAATCTCCGCGGCGACGGAACAAGTGTTGTCAACAGCGTCCCGGTCGTCGCCGATGAATCCGTCTTCGGCGACTACGTCGCCTCCATCTTCAACCCCGCGATCCTCCTGCCCCTGCTCAGCACGGTGACCGCCGGCGCCGAGTTCCGCACCGGCCAGCTCGGCATGAGCGTGCTCGCCGTGCCCCGGCGCATGCGGCTGCTGGTGGGAAAGATCGTCGCAGTCGCATTCCAGATCCTCATCCTCGGCACGCTGTGGATCGGTGCGGCCAAGGTGCTGCTCCACCTGGCGCTCCACAGCTGGGAAGCGGGCCGGGCATGGTCACCGCGCTTCCTCCTCGCCGACGCCCGCATCCTGCTGTTCATGGTCACCGCCGCCCTCTTCGCCTACGCCATCACCCTGATAGCGAGAAGGACGCTCGTCGGCGTCATCGTCGCGGTGGTGCTGATCATGGTGACGATGACCCAGATGCTCACCCTCATCTCCCCGGCCGTGGACGCGCTGGCCCTGTTCAGTGCGGCACGGAACCTGGTACTGGCAGGAGGCGACGTCGCCGTCCCTCTGACCGGTAGCGCCGTCCAGGGGGCGGCCGTGCTGATCGGATGGGCGGTGCTCGCCTGCGCCGTCGCCGTCGCGGTCGTGACCAGGAGAGACGCCAGATGACCCCGACGAGGCCGCTGACGCCGACAACGCCGCTGACGCCAATGACGCCGCTCCCCACTCGCCTGCGTGACACCGTCACCGCTGAGATCATCAAGATGACGACTGCCCCGTCCGCACGCATCATGCTGGCGGCGGCCCTGACCGCGAATCTCGCGCTGGCCGCGATCGACGCCTCACCGGTCGGCTTCTACACCCACCCCGGTCAGAGAGAACCGGCGTCGATCTCCTCCTTCGGCGCGGTCATGCTCGCCCCCGTGTACGCCTTCCTCGTGGTAGCCGCCTACGCCGCCGCAAGCGAGTACCGCAGCGGACAGCTCCGCATCACGCTCGTGGCCATGCCGAACCGGCGCTCGCTTCTGGCGGGCAAGATCGCCGCTATGCTGATCGTCGCCACCACCGGCGTCGTAATCGCGCTGGTCCCCGCCAGACTCATCATTGGTATCTCCGACCACCTCGGCGCCGGAGCAATTCTGCTGGACATCGCGCGCTGGGCTGCAGCCTACCTGTTCATGTCAACCATCGCCTTCGGGCTTGCCGGCCTCCTGCGCAGCTCGGCCGCCGCGTTGGGAATCCTGATCACCACGCCCGTCGTCGTCGGCACCGGCATCCTGCAGTGGCCCCGAGTCCTGCGATTCCTCCCGGACCAGGCCGCCCTCAGCCTGCTCGGAACCCCCGGTTACAGCGTCACCGCGCTGCCAGCCGCCACCGCCGCACTCACGCTGACCACCTGGGCTGCCGTGTGCCTGGCGGCGTACGCCACCGCCCTCGTCTGCCGAGACGCCTAGCCGTCTGTGTCACCCCTCGACGAGCCGCCGCCCCTCGAAGGCCCGGCCGAGCGTGACCTCGTCGGCGTACTCCAGGTCGGACCCCACGGGCAGGCCGGAGGCGAGCCGCGAGACGGGCACGTCCATGGTGCGCAGCATGCGCGTCAGGTAGGCGGCGGTGGCCTCCCCCACGACGTCGGGGTCGGTGGCGATGATGACCTCCTCGACGCCGTCCCCCACGCGGGCGAAGAGCTCGCGGATGCGCAGGTCGTCCGGACCGACCCCGTTGATGGGGTCGATCGCCCCGCCGAGCACGTGGTACAGCCCCCGGTACTCACGGGTGCGCTCAATGGCGACAACGTCCTTGGGCTCCTCCACCACGCAGACGACCCGCTGGTCGCGGCGCGGGTCGCGGCAGACGGCGCACTGCTCGGACTCGGCGATGTTCCCGCAGGTCTCGCAGAAGCGCACCCGGGCCTTGACCGCGCGCAGGGCCTCGATGAGGCGCTCGACGCTGGCCGAGTCGGCGGCCAGGATGTGGAAGGCCATGCGTTGGGCGGACTTCGGGCCGATGCCGGGCAGCTCGCCGAACTCGTCGATGAGGTCCTGGACGGCGCCCTCGTAGACGGCGGGCATGTCAGCGTCCCTCCTGGGTCACGGTGATCTCCTCCAGCACTGTCGCCCCGAGCAGCCGCTTGACCACCTCCAGGCCGACGACGCCGGCCTCCTCGGCGTCCTCGTCGTCGGCGCTGGGGACGTCGTCCTCGACGGAGGACGGCGAGAAGGCGGCGCCGTGAGCCGGGCTCGGGCTCGACGGCGCCCGACCGCGGGCGGCCGCCCGGGCCGCGGCGCGTGCGGCGGAGACCCGGTCGCCGGCGGCGGGCGCCCAGGAGTCATCCGGCTCCTCATCCCCGTCCTCGGGCGGGGGCTCCTGCGGGACGGGCGTGCCGTCGGAGAAGGTGGCGGGGCCGTCCCAGCTGACGGGGGCCAGGCCGTGCTGCCCGCGCTGGTCGTGTTGCCCGCGTTGCTCGGGCTGCCCGCCATGTCCATCGTGTCCATGGCCCTGTTGGGGCTGCCGGTGCTGGTCGGCCGGCCCTGCCGGCTCTGCCGGCGCCGGGGCAGACGGCGACGGCGACGGCGACGGCGAGGATGGTGCAGCCCCGCCGGGAAGTGTCGGCAGGGCGTGCAAACGGTGGACAGTGGCGAGGGGGGACTCGTCGACCGGATCGGGCGCGGGAGGCGAGGCGGTGCCGGACGGCGAGGCCTCAGAGACTGCCGAAGCCGCTGAGGCGGGCGACGCCACCGGTTCCGTGGCCGTGGGAGGGGCCGCAGAGGGCACGGCCGGAGCCGACCCCGCGGAATCGGATGGCCCTGGTCCCGGCGGCGCAGAGCCGGGCGAGGCGGACTGAGCGGATCCGGTCGCGGGAGCGGACCGTGCGCCGGGCGGCGGCACGACGTGCTCGCCGCCTGCGGGCCCGGTCTGGGGAGGTCCGGCCGGTGCAGGTCCGGAGCCGCCGGGGACGGCGATGACGCCCCACCCGTCGTCCTCCGCCTCCGGCGGTGCGGCGGGCGCCGGAGACCGGGGTCCGGCGGGCGATGGCGCGGGCGCCCCGGGCGAGAGCGCCACGGGACCGCCGTCGACGGCGGGGGCGCCCGGCGTGCCGAGACCGCTCGGAGCACCGCCCGCTCCCGCGTCGTCGGGCCATCCGGGGTCGCCCGCGCCGCCGTCCGGGGCGGCGGGGCCGGGAGCGGCGGGCCGCCCGCCCCCTGGCCCGCCGGGGCCTCCCGGGCCCCCGGGCCGGCCGCCAGGGCCACCGGGTCCCGGGCGCCCGTCCGGGCCGGCCAGGACGGCGTGCACCTCCAGCCTCAGCCCGAGCGCCTGGTGCAGGGCCTGGGAGAGCACCGGGCCGTGTCCGCCGTTCTCGAAGGCGTTGACCAGGCCCTGCCCGCTGAAGATGACCTCGAAGACGCCGTTGCGGATGCCGCCGGGCTGGGAGTTGGGGCCGACGAGCGCCCAGGTCGCGCGCCGCGAGCGCTTGGCCGCCTCCAGGACCTCCTCCCAGCGGCCGCGGATCATCTCGGCGTCAGCCGCCGAATCGCCCTGCTCGCGACGCTGCGGGGCGGCGGCGTCGGGCCCCGGAGGCGGTCCCGCGGCCGGGCCGGCCTGCCCGTCCGCGAGTCCGGAGCCCTCCGCGGGCCCCGCCTGCGCGGGGCGCCGGGGCGGCCGTCCGGGAGCCTGGGCGGGAGCGTCCCAGTCCACCGGGGCGACTCCGCCCTGCGGCGTCGGGGACGGGGCCGGAGCCGACGACGTCGCGGGGGCGCGAGCGCCCGATGCGGCGGAGGCGGGAGCCGCGGGCTCTCCGGCGGACGAAGGCGGCGATGGCGGGCCGGCGGGCGGGGCGCCCTGCGCGGGCGGGGCGCCGGGCGGGACGGGCGACGCCGCGCGGCGGACGACGTCGGCGGCCATGGCCCGGCCGCCAGCTCCTGCACCGGCCTCAGCACCGGTACCGCCGGCTCCTGCACCGGCCCCGGGCCGCTGCGCGGGCGCCGCCTGGCCGTCCGGGACCGTGGCGCGCCGTCCGGGCACGAGCAGCCGGGCCATGAGGAGCTCGAGCTGGAGGCGCGGCGAGGTGGCTCCGACCATCTGCGAGAGGGCCTGCGCCGTCGTGTCGGCCGCGCGCGACAGGCCGGCCGCGCCGATGGTGCGCGACTGCACCTCCATGCGGGCCAACTCGTCGTCGGGCAGGGAGCCGAGCGCGGGGCCGGCCTCCGGGCCCGCCAGGGCGATGACCAGCAGGTCGCGCAGGCGCTGGAGGAGGTCCTCGACGAACCTGCGCGGGTCGTGCCCGGAGGAGACGACGCGGTCCACGACCCGGAAGACACCGGCGCCGTCCGAGGCGGCCAGGGCGTCGACGCAGGCGTCGAGCATGGTGGTGTCGGTGTAGCCCAGGAGGGCGACGGCGCGGGCGTAGTCCACCTCGCCGTCGATCGCGCCGCCGATGAGCTGGTCCATGACGGACAGGGTGTCGCGCACGCTCCCGCCGCCGGCGCGGGTCACCAGCGGGAAGACGCCCGGGCCGACGCTCACGCCCTCGGCGTCGCACAGGTGGGCGAGGTAGCCCTCGAGCGTGTCCGGGGCCACGAGGCGGAAGGGGTAGTGGTGGGTGCGCGAGCGGATGGTGCCGATGACCTTCTCCGGCTCGGTGGTGGCGAAGATGAATTTCACGTGCGCCGGCGGCTCCTCGACGAGTTTGAGCAGGGCGTTGAAGCCCTGCGGGGTGACCATGTGGGCCTCGTCGAGGATGAAGATCTTGTAGCGGTCGCGGGCGGGGGCGAAGGAGGCGCGCTCGCGCAGGTCGCGGGCGTCGTCGACGCCGTTGTGGGAGGCGGCGTCGATCTCGACGACGTCGAGGCTGCCGGGCCCGCCGGTGGCCAGGTCCCGGCAGCTCGGGCACTGCCCGCAGGGGGTGTCGGTGGGGAAGCGCTCGCAGTTCAGGCAGCGCGCCAGGATGCGGGCCGAGGTGGTCTTGCCGCAGCCGCGCGGGCCGGAGAAGAGGTAGGCGTGGGTGACGCGGTCGCCGCGCAGCGCCGCCATGAGCGGGACCGTCACGTGGTCCTGCCCGATGACGTCCTGGAACGTGTCGGGTCGGTAGCGGCGGTACAGGGCGGTGGTCACAGTCCGACTCTAAACGGAGCCGCCGACACGATGCGACGCCTCTCCGGCCCTCCCCCACCCCTTCTTCCTGCCAGGGTCCCATCGGAGCGGTAGGGCGGGGTCGGGCTCCCGGGTGAATCGGCCCCTCCCGGGCGAGCGGGCGAGTTCCTTGGCGCGGCGGCCCCCGGGGGACTCCCGGCAGGTGGCCCCGGGAGTCCGCGGAAGGCCGCACCGGATCGTCTACTACGCCTCTTTCCCTCTGCTACGCCCCTTCACCCTTCACTGTACGAGAAAAAGGGGCGTAGCAGGGGGTGAAGGGGCGTAGCAGACGCAGACCCGACGGAAACATTGCGATTCCCAGGATGAAAGACGGCGGAGGATGGGGGATTCGAACCCCCGAGGGCTTGCACCCAACACGCTTTCCAAGCGTGCGCCATAGGCCACTAGGCGAATCCTCCAGGCGCCCCGCGCGGTCGACGGTTAAGCGCCGACCGCGTGCGACGGGTACGAAATATATCGGACGGTCGCGCACCGGGGCCAGTCGCCCGCGGTGGCATCGGTCACCTCATCAGCCGGCGCGGAGCCGGAACGGAATCGGGTACACTCGGCTCCGGCCCCTCGTGCGGCGTCATCCTGTGAACCCCCCCAGGACCGGAAGGTAGCAAGGGTAAGCGGGCTCTGGCGGGTGCACGAGGGGTCCTGCCTCGAGTCCTCCGCGCGGCGGGGCGGCGTATCGGGGCGGGGCCGACGGCGGGACTGCGCCGGCGGGGCGCCGCCTCCACTCCGCCCGAGCCGATCCGGAGCCCCGCCCGTCCGCAGGCCGGCTCCCGCTCGCGCCGCCCCCCCCGGCTCCCGTGCCCGGTGGCGCACCGGGCGGGCCCAATGCCGCGGCCCCCATGGGGATACCGGCCCGGGGATGCTGACCCATAGCACGCGACGCGGTTCTTCATCAATCTTGGCCCGTGAGAAAAACATTCCGCCTCCTCGCCGCGCCCGCCGCCCTCCTGTTCGCAATCGGCCTGTCCGCCTGTAATCCGGAGGTTCCCGTCCCGGATCCCACCGGCCCCGGCGAGAGGACCACCACGCCCCCCTCCGCGAGCGGGAGAACCACCGCCGTCGCCGACCTGCGAGTCGGCGACTGCTTCAACGACGAGAGCCCCACGGGCAGCGACGTCGACAGCGTCGAGGTCGTCGACTGCGACGCCCCCCACCAGTATGAGGCCTACAACAACTACGACATCCCGGGCTCCGACCTCCCCGAGGGGGAGGCGATGGGCCGGGAGGTCCGCAACGGCTGTTACAGCAGCTTCACGACCTACGTCGGCATCCCCTACGAGAATTCGACGTACAGAATCAACTCCTTCAACCCCACCGCCGGGTCCTGGGCCCGGGGCGACCGCACCATCATCTGCACGATCAAGTCCGGGGACGGCTCCCCGGTCACCGGCTCCCTCAAGGGCGCGGCCCGATGACCGCCGGTCGGCGAACAATCCTGTGACGAGGCCGGCGCGCACCGACGACGTGGGACACGCCGTAATACGGTCATGGGGACGGCTGCCCATGGCAAAGGATTCAAACCTCTGTCATGGTTGGGCTATGCGAAAGACAGTCCACGCCCTCGCCCTGCCGGTCGCCCTTCTCCTTGCACTGGGCCTGTCGGCCTGCAACGGCGGCCAGGTCCCGGTCTCGAAATCCACCGGCTCGGATGAGACGACCACCAGCGCCCGCGCCGACTCCAGTCAGGAGCCGACCGGGCGGCCCACCACCGGGCGGCCCTCCGAGCGGCCCACCACCGGGCGGCCCTCCGAGCGGCCCACCACCGAGACCCCCACCGCCAAGGGACGGACCGTCCAGGCCACCGATCTCCAGGTCGGCGACTGCTACAACGAGCCGGACGCCGCGAGCGCCACCACCAACGACGACAGCAAGCGCCAGGTCGGCAGCGTCGAGGTCGTCGACTGCGAGGTCCCCCACCAGCACGAGGTCTACAACAACTACAAGATCACCCTGTCGACCTTCCCGGACTCGAGCACCATGCAGTCGCAGATCCAGACGGCCTGCTACAGCTCCTTCGAGGACTACGTGGGGAAGTCCTACGATGAGAGCCAGTACGAGGCGTCCACCCTGACCCCGACCGAAAACTCCTGGGCCCAGGGCGACCGCACCATCACCTGCACTCTCGTGACCAAGGACAACTCCCTGATCACCGGCTCCCTCAAGGGCGCAGCCAAGTAACCACGGCCAAGTAATCGCGGCCGAGCAACCGCCGCCGCGAACGGACGACGGCACCGACCGGCGCACGCATCAACGGCGCGGCACCCCCACCGGGGCGCCGCGCCGTCGGCGCATCGGGCGCAGGGCCGGAGCCGGCCGCCCCTCACAGGCGCGCCGGCTCGGCCCCCTGGGCGATGGGCTCCGGCGGGCGGCCCACGGCGCTGACCGCGTCCCGGGCGGCCTCGTCCTGCTGGCTCATGAAGGCCGTGGAGATCATGAGCTTGAGGCGGTTGAGCTGGTTGACCTCGCTGGCGCCCGGGTCGTAGTCGATGCCGACGATAT